>Ga0307476_10000929_pt1 | contig 19561 bp, 18 predicted proteins | sample atmos_gasesECM2C_2_FD_203314 | JGI IMG/M metagenome (GOLD analysis project Ga0307476, IMG submission 203314) | Hardwood forest soil microbial communities from Morgan-Monroe State Forest, Indiana, United States - atmos_gasesECM2C_05 | ecosystem: Environmental > Terrestrial > Soil > Temperate... | reverse complement strand
TGACCGCATCTTCTATCGGCTTGACGATCAGGCGCTCCATGTCCGCCGGATTCGCACCGGGCCACACGACGCTGATGTCCGCCGCGGGAAATGGAAACGACGGATCCTCGGAACGCGCGATATTGGCGAAGCTCGCCAAGCCGAGCGCAATCAATAGCGCGAACATCACCAGCGTGAACTGCCAGCGCCTGACCGCGAAGGCCCAGATGCTCACCGTGCGACCACGCGTACTTTCTCGCCGTTTTCCAGGAACGCCGCGCCGTCAGTCACAACCTGCGCGCCGGCGCCTAGGCCGCTCAACACTTCGATTTGACCCGCGCTCATGCGGCCAATTTGAACGCTCACGCGATGCACGACTTGCGCCGCTTCATCGAGGACGAAGACGCCCGCCTCTTTGTCGTTTGCCTCGAGCAACGCCTGCACGGGAATGACCTGCGCTTGGCTCGTACCCTGCGGCGTGAGCGCCACTTTCGCGACCAATCCTTGCACAAATCTCGCGCCGCCGGCTTCGATCTGCACCTCGACCGTGAAAGTACCGGTACCGGAATCGGCGGCGGATGAAATGTTGCTCACACGGCCCGCGAACACGCGTCCAGGCCAGGCGTCGAATTCTATGCGCGCGGCATCGCCGAGGTGCGTGCGGACCGCATCGCGATCCGCAAGTCCGATCCGGACCACCCAACCGCGGTTTGCGCCGCCGAGCACCAATACGGTCTGGCCGGGCTGCACGACTTCATTGGCTTCCGCCAGCTTGCGCAGCACCACGCCGTCCACCGAGGCCACGATGCGCGCATGCGCCGCATTGAACTCCGTGCCGCTCTGGGCGGCGCTCGCCATCTCGAATGCCGTGGTCAGATCCTGCACCTGCTCCTCGGTCGTCACGCCATCGGCGAGCAACGCCTTGCCACGCTCGAGATCGCGATGCGCTTTGGCGGTCGCCTGGCGCGCTTGCTCGAGCGAGGCGCCGATTTCGGTCTGCTTCAGCACCGCCAGGAGCTGTCCCGCTTTGACGGTTTGACCTTCCTCGACGCGGATGAACTCGATCAGGCCGCCGACCTTGAAGGACAGGCGCGCCTCGTCTTTGGGCGTCAGCAAACCGACCGCGCGCAGGGTGTTGTCGAGAACCGCCGTTTGCACCCGGGTGACCTGCACGGCGCGGGCGGCCGCGATTGCGCTGGCCGCGCCCTTGCTGCTGCAACCCACGAGTCCGGAAAACGTGGCGACTGCCGTCGCCATCCAAATGATCAAAATGTGTTGCGTCATGGCTGACCTTCCGGCGGAACGTGATGTGAATCGGCGCCGAGCGCGTATTCCAGCTCGGCGAGACTGCCAAGCGCCGCGAAGCGCGTGACATTGAGATTCAATTGCGCGTCGGTCATGGCGCGCCGCGAGTCGATGAACTCGGCCTGATTGATTTGGCCCAGATCGCGCTTGCGCGAGGCAATGCGAAAGGCGCCGGCAGCCGCTTCGACGCGCTTTGCGGCGGTTCCTAGCGAGGCTTCAGTGAATTCGAAATCCTGCAGCGCCTGTTGAACTTGGAAGCGAATCTGCTGTTCCTGCAAGGAGCGGTTGGCGCGCGCTTCGCGCTCGACAGCGCGCGCGCTGGCAATGCCCGCCGCATCGCCGCCGCCGGCGAAGAAATTGAATTTCAGCACCACCGAAGCAAGCAGGTAGCGGTCCTCGCTCGTGAGGGCATAGGTTTCGCCCTGCGTGCCCACGTCGAAGGCGAACGCGAGCCTGGGTTTGAAAGCGGCGCGCGCCAGCCTTTCACTGGCGGCGGCCGCAGAAGTGATGGCATCCAATTGGCGCAGTTCGTAGCGCTGCTGGACAGCGGCGTCCTGCAGCGGCGCCAGCGTGAACTGGCCGGCGTGCGCGGCCAGTTCATTTCGCATCCGATCGATGTCGGGATCGTCGACCGCCACGCTCGGCAGCGCGCGGTCGAAAGGCGCGTCGCGGATCAGGTTCACATAGCTTTGCGCCAGTCGTTCGGCGTTTTGCGCCCCGAGCTGCGACTGCTGCACTTCAAGCTGATCGGCTTCAGCCCGGAAGACCAGATCGCGGGTGATCTTGCCGTTGCGAAACAGACTTTCGTTGACGCGCCGATTTTCCGTCGCCAGTTCCAAGGTGGCATCGAATATTCCGATCTGCGCGCGCGCCTGCAGCCATCGATAGTAAGCTTTGCGCATATCGCGCTCGATGCGTCCGGCCAACGCGATGCGCGCCGCCGATTCGGCCTCATACTGCGATTGCGCCGCCATCCTTCCTGCGCTGATGCGCGGGTCATACAGCGGCTGAGTCAGCGACAGCGACGTATCTTGCTCACGCGTGCGTTGAAAGTTGATTTCCTGATTTTGGACCGCGGGGAAGCGCGCGCTGCCGGTGATCTGATTCAAGGTGGCGTAGACCGGATTGAGCAAATCGCCCACCGGAAAATCGATGGTGCGCCCGCCATTTGCCCGCGTGTATCGGGCGGAGAAATCCAGTGACGGCAAATACAGCGCCCGCGCCTGATCCAGCGCGGCGAGGCGTTGCGCGACCCCGCCTCCCGCGGCGTCCAGCTCTAGATTCGCAGCCAGGGCATCGGCGACCAGCGCGCTCACGGCCTCATCAACCGACAGGGCCGGGTCGGGCGCCGTCGAATATGCGCTTGCAAGGCCGCCCAGCAGCAGGGCGACACCCGTGGCGGCAACTTTTACACCTGTATAAAAATTAGACATGTGTCAAATTCATGGCAAAAAAATTACTTCGCTTTGCGATCGGGCGTGGGCTCGGGGTTCTGCGCAACCCGGCGCAGCAGTTCAAACCCGTAGTTGCTCAACTCGGGAATGCCAATGCCAAGTCGGGCCATATCGCTGCCCTTCGCCATGGCGAGTTGGATGAGGCCGTGGGTGAATGACCACAGCGTGACGGCCAACATGGTCGGATCGCCGATGGTGGGCCGAATGCTGCCGTCGCTGATTCCGGATTCGATGGCCTTCACCACCACCCCGATCGCTTCGTCGCCCGCCATGCGACAGGCGAGTTCAATTGAACCGGGCTCGGGCGTGCCCGAGCGTGCGTTGAATCTGGACCCGAAATCGAAATAATGTGGAAATTCAAACGCATAGGCCATGTAAGCGCGGCCGATCGCCTCGACCTTTTCCATGCCCTGCTTCTGACCCGCGGAGGCCTCAATAAACCGATCGCGCAGCAAACCCATGGCTCGCTCGCCAATGGCGAATAGGATCTCTTCTTTATCCTTGAAGTAGACATACACCAAGGCGCGCGACAGTCGAGCGCCCCGGGCGACCTGGTCGACTGTGACCAAGTCCCAGCCTTCCTTGGCGTAGAGCGCTTCCGCGGCGTCAAGGATTGCCGCCCGCCGGCGCTCCTTTTCCTCGACTCGACGTTGCGCGATGTACGACATGGGCTGAACCATAGCCAATTATTGACATCGTGTCAATAATAATCATTACGTCAAACCGCTCTAACCACAGGTGGCCGGCTATAGGGCGGTTTGCGCTCGCGGGGCGCGTGTTCCTGAGCGTGTATATTTCCCCGTCGTCCAGAGGAGCCCTCGATGAAATTCAACCTCCTGCTCGCCCTATTCGGCTTCAGTGCCGCCTTCAACGTGGGAACTGCCGCCGCCCCTGCCGCGGGTGCCGCCCCTGCCGCCAACGCCTCCCCCGCCGCGAACGCCTCTCCCGCCGCGGGTGCCGTCCCTGCTGCCGGCGACCCTTTTCTTTGGCTGGAACAGGCGCACGGAGAGCGGGCGATGCAATGGGTGAAAGCCGAGAACGTCAAGACCGACGCCGTGCTGGAGCGCGACCCTCGATTTTTGAGTTTGAGTTTTATCTCTTGGGTCCCAAGGGTCCCGCGAAATTGAACCTGCCGATGAAGGCCGATCTGCTGACCCTCCTCGACGGCCGTTTGATCGTGAGCCTGCATGAGGACTGGAAGCGCGCCGGTCAACCGACGCTGCCGCAAGGGTCATTGGTGTCGCTCGAGCTCAAGGCTCTCTCCGCCGATCCAGAGCACCTGCAACCAGCCTTGATCTATGCGCCCGCGGCGCGCGAGGCCTTCATCGAAGCCGGCGCGACCCGCGGACATTTGCTGGTTCACAGCCTCGACAATGTCAACGGCCGCGCCTATTCCTATGCGCCCGAGCCCAACAATCACTGGTCGCGGCGCCGGCTTGACCTGCCGAATAACATCTCGGTCAACGTGATCGACACGGATTTGCACAGCGAGCAAGCGTATGTTCAGGTCACGGGCTTTCTCACGCCTCCTAAGCTGATGCGCGCCGATCTTGGGGCGGGCACGCTCACCACCGCCAAGACATTGCCGCCCAAGTTCGATGCATCGCGCGATGTCGTCGAGCAATTCGAAGCCACCTCGAAAGACGGCACGAAGGTCCCCTACTTCGTCGTGCATCCGGTCGCGATGAAGATGGATGGCAGCACGCCGACGATTTTGAACGCCTACGGCGGCTTTTTAGACGCGCGGACCCCGACGTATTCCGCGGAACTGGGCAAGCTCTGGCTCGAACGCGGCGGCGCCTTCGTGCTGGCCAATATTCGCGGCGGGGGCGAATTCGGTCCCGCCTGGCACGAGGCGGGGCTGAAGACGAACCGTCAGCGCATCTACGATGATTTCGCCGCCGTCGGCGAGGACCTCATTGCCAAAGGCTTCACCAGTTCCGCGCAATTGGGGATCATGGGCGGTTCCAATGGCGGCCTGCTCATGGGCGTGGAATTCATCCAGCATCCGCAACTGTGGCGCGCGGTCGATATCCAGGTTCCGCTGCTCGACATGTTGCGCTACGAGCAGATCGCCGCCGGTAGTTCTTGGGTGGCTGAGTACGGCAGCGTTTCAGTGCCGGAGGAGCGGGCGTTTCTCGCTTCGATCTCTCCGTATAACAATTTGCGGGCGGGCGTGAAGTATCCTGAGCCGCTCATTTGGTCGACGACGAAGGATGACCGCGTCGGGCCGCAGCATGCGAGAAAGTTTGCCGCCAAGCTTGCGGCGATGGGGGTGCCATATCTCTACTTCGAGGTCATCGAGGGAGGCCACGGCGCGGGCGCCACGCCGGATGAAAGGGCGAAAATGCATGCCCGCGAGTACACCTACTTCTCGAGCAAACTAGGCCTATGATCGGCAGTGCTCGCCGAAATCGGCGAGCACCATGCTGACGCATTCGGTCAGCCGCGTCGCATAATCGATATGCAAGAATTCGTTGGGGCCGTGCGCATTGGAGTGCGGTCCCAGCACGCCGGTCACAAAAAACTGCGTTTGCGGAAAGCGCTCGCCCAACATTCTCAAGAAGGGAATCGTTCCGCCGCCCCCCAAGCTCACGGCGTCGCGTCCGAACACCTGTTTCGATGCGCGCTGCATCGAGGCTTCGAACCACGGCGCGAAAGCAGGCGCGTTCCATCCTCCGGAGGAGGACTCCGGTTCGAAGCTGATCTGCGCTCCGTAGGGCGGATTGCGCTGTAAAGTTTCGCAAACCGCGCGGCTGGCGCGCGCGGGGTCCACGGTGGGCGGCAACCGCAAGGAAAGCTTGAGAGAGATCTCCGGCAGCAGCACATTGCCCGCGGCGCTCAAAGGCGGCAATCCGTCCGCGCCGGTCACGCTGAGCGACGGACGCCAGGTGTTGTTGATCAGCAGTTCGACGGGGTCCGACGACACCGGTTTCACGCCGGGGGCAAACGGAATCTTGTCGAGAAATTGCGCGCCCAATACTTTGGCCGCGGCGCCGATCTGCGCATGGCGATCTTGAGGAATCTGCGCGTGCAGTTCAGCGAGGGTCAGCTCGCCGGTGGCCGGATTCTCGATGCGCGCGATCAGCTGCTCGAGAATCCGAAACGGCGTGGGCGCGATACCCGATGCCAGGCCGGAATGCGCGCCCTCCGTTAAGACCCGCACTTTCAACCTGCCGACCAAGTTGCCGCGCAGCGAGGTGGTCGTCCACAGTTGCTCGTAGTTGCCGCACTCCGCATCGAGGCAGACAACCAAGGAGGGCTCGCCGATTTTGGGTCCCAATGCGTCGAGGTGCGCGGGCAAGTGAATGCTGCCGCTCTCCTCCGTCGCCTCGATCATCAGTACACAACGCGGCAGCGGCACCGCTTGCGCCTTGAGCGCGGCAATTGCCGTCAGCGAGCTGAACACGGCATAGCCGTCATCCGCTCCGCCCCGTCCATATAATTTGCCGTCGCGAATCACCGGCTCCCAGGGTCCTAACCCCGGCAGCCAGCCGGTAAATTCCGGTTGCTTGTCCATATGCCCATACAGCAGCACACACTCGGGCAACTCGCCGGGTACATCCACCAGCAGCAGCGGCGTCAGCCCCGGCAGGCGGCGCACTTCGACCGTCATGCGCGGCACGGGTTGGATGCGGCACCATTGCTCCATCAACTCCATAGCCTGATCCATGTAGCCATGGCGCTCCCAATCCGGATCGAACGCCGGAGACTTGTTGGGGATGCGCACGTAGGCCTGCAGCCGCTCGATGATCGAAGTCCGCCAAACATTCTCGATGAACCGCCGCAAGTCCGATGAATTCATTTCGACTTCAACCCCCGATGTAAATAAACCCGGTCGCGCCAATTCAATGCGGCGAGTGCCCCATTATGAACGATCGGCTCTGGCCCCGCCCAGACCGAAAAGATCACGCGGAATCTCGGATCAACAAGGCCACGGGAAAGGATGAAAACAACCCGGCTGGAGATACCTCGCGCTGCACGCGTTCCTCGGTGAAGCAATTGCGCCAGGAACCGCCGGGCAAAGGCAATCGCGTATCGCCCCAATCGCCCGCCAGCGTCATGGTAAAGCGCGGCACCACCGCGATGAGGTTCTCGCCGCGGCGAAACGCCAGCAGCCTTCCCAAATGACTGCCTTGCGCGACCAGAGGTTGATATTTGGCAGCCGCTGAAAAATCCTCGCCGCGCTCGCGGCGAACCCGCAGCACGCGGGCGGTCATCCATAGCTTCGGCAGTCCCGATTCCCAGTCGGCCAGGACCTCCACGGCGTGCAGCTGCGCTGTGCGCTTCAGGAGCTGCGCGCGCCGCGCAAAATCGACCGGCCGGCGATTATCCGGATCCACTAAGCTCAGGTCCCACAATTCGGTACCTTGATAGAAGTCCGGCACGCCCGGCGCAACCAGCTTGATGAGGGTCTGCGCCAGGCTATTGATGCGTCCGGGCAAAATCAGAGGCTCGACGAAGCGTTCGAGACTGGCGATGAAATCCGGCGAATCGAATACGCCGCCCACGAATCCGCGAATCTTTTCTTCGAAACTGATATTGGGTTCATGCCAGGACGTGCTGATCTTCGCCTCGCGGCAGGCCTTGAGCATGTACTCCCAGGCGCGGCCGTGATCGATGGGCCATGCGCCAATCAGGGTCTGATACAGCAGATATTCGGCATGCCTGTCGGGCAGGCGATTCTGCCACGCATTCGCATTGAGCTGCGACCATTGATGCAGCGCCTCCGACCAGCGCTCGGGAATCTCGGAGAGGATGGAAATGCGCGCGCGCACATCCTCGCTGCGTTTGTTGTCGTGTGTCGAGGTGGCCAGCATGTTGTGCGGCCATCGATCGCTCAGGTAGTGGCAGAATTCGTGAAATTTGTCGGCCGAGATGCCGATCAACGATGCCTGCGAGCCCACTTCGTTGCCGGACACCAGCCGGTCATAGCAATAGAACATCGTGTCCTCAACGCCTTTCGCCATGACCGCGGGCGTCAATTGCTGCCACATTGCGATGAAATCCGCCTCGGCCGCGTCCAGATCCGTTTTCGTGAACAGCGCCGCAAGAAAGTCGAACACGGCCGCATCGATTTCCGGAGAACCGATTCGCGCGCTCTGCAGCGCCTCGAGCAGGATGCGCCGGTCCTCTTCATCCAGCGCATTGGCGGTACGGTAGGTTCGATAGACGGGAAGCGCCGTGATGAGTCGCTCCAATCCCTCCCGCAACTGGCGCGGACTCAAGTCCCGCGTTTGCCAGGCGGCGCGCGCAATCTTCAGCGCCGCTTCCGCAAGCAGTTCATGGGATGCGGCAAAAGTCGTTTCGAGGATGGCGCGCTTCTTCTCGCGCACCAATTGGCCGAAGTTCACCGAATGGCCGGTGAAATCGGCATAAGTCGCGGTCAAGACATCGGCGCGCTGATCATCCATCCACAAGCGGTTGACCTTGGCCAGGAACTCATAGCCCACGGTGCCGTCGATGGGCCAGCCCTCCCTCAGACGCTCATCGTTCTCTAAAATCTTTTCAATATAGACCCGGCCGTCGGGCAGCATGCGCCGCAGCCGCTCGAAATATTGCAGCGGCTCGCGCAAGCCGTCGGGATGATCGACCCGCACGCCGTCGATCTCGTCTTTGGCGATCATCTGCTGTATGCGCGCATGGGTGGCGGCGGCCACCTCCGGCCGCTCCGCGCGAATCCCGATCAGCGAGTCGATGTCGAAGAATCGCCGGTAATTGGTGATCTCGCCGGAGAGCTTCCAGCCGTGCAGCAAGTAGTATTGCCGGCGTAAAATCGCGTCGACGCGGGCCATGTCGTCCTGCACGCCGGCGACGGCGTCTTGCAGCCTGCCGGATTTTGCCGCGGCGGCGAGAAGATCCCGTGCTCGCGCCGCGTGGCGCTGGTAGGCGCAGCGATCTTCCGCTCCCGGAACCACGACGCTGCGCAGATGACCGAGCTCGTCGAAGCAGGGCTCCGCGCGCTCCGCCAGCAGCTCTCCCCAGGATGCCGCTGCGAGCGGCCAGCTATTTTCATAATGTTTGACGCGCGGTTCGCCGCCGACCACTTCGATGCGCAGCTCATGCGCTTCCAAGGCGGCCCCATAGGGTTTGCCGAGCGAACACAAATGCACGGAGAACGGCTGGCCTTGCGGAATTCTAACGTCGAAAAAATCGGCGAATGAGCTGAATGGCCCCTGTTGCAACACGTCGTCCCACCACAGGTTGTGGCGCGAGGCGGACATGTGATTCGGCACGATGTCCAGCAGAATTCGCAGCTGCAATTCGCGCGCGGCACGCACGAACTGGACCCAAGCGGCTTCGCCGCCGAGATCATCGCTGATCCTGCTCGGGTCGACGACATCGTAGCCGTGTTGGCTGCCGGGCACGGCCTGCAGGCACGGCGACAGGTACACATGGCTGATTCCGAGCTCGGCGAGATACCCCAGCACCTGCCGTGCCGCGGACAGCGGGAAGCCGGCATGGAGCTGCAGCCGATAGGTCGCGACCCAGCTACCGCTCATGACTTAGCAGCACCATGGAACGCGCCGCGAGATTGACCAGCCGGTTGCGCTTCACGGACTCCTTGTCGATTTCCAACGTCGGCCGCGCGGTGTCGAAAGCGATCCTCCAGCCGGCATGGTAGAGCTCGTGCGAAATCCGGAAGGCGACCGGCTCATGATGCCCATTGAGCAGCAGCAGAAAATCCGCGTCCTCGGCGCACTGTCCGCCGGCGTCTCGAATCTCGGATGCCATGCCGTTCATGAACATGCCGAGAGTGCGCATCCAGCCGCCGTCTTCCCAATCCTTGCTTTCCATGCGCTTGCCGTCCGCGCGAAACCAGACGATGTTCTTGTCCGGATGCTTGGCATCGGGATCATGGTCATAGAAAGTGCTGCGATGGAAATTCGGATGCTGCTTTCGGTAGCGAATCACGCGCTGCGCGAATTCCAGAAATCCCTGCTTGGGAGCGTCCAAATCCCAGTGATACCAGGATGAGTCGTTGTCCTGGCAATAGCCGTTGTTGTTGCCCTTCTGGGTGCGGGACAGCTCATCTCCGCCGCTGATCATCGGCGATCCTTGCGCGAACAGCAGCGAGCACCAGAAATTCCGCATCTGCCGCTGCCGCAGCTCAATGATGCCCGCGTCTTCGGTCGGACCCTCCGCGCCGCAATTCCATGAAGCGTTGTCATCGGCGCCGTCGCGATTTTCCTCGCCGTTCGCTTCGTTGTGTTTTTGTTCGTAGCTCACCAGATCCGCGAGAGTGAAGCCATCATGCGCGGTTACGAAATTGACGCTTGCCGAGGGCGGCCGGCGCGTGGTCTCGTAAAGATCCGCGCTGCCGGCGAGGCGCGTCGCGATTTCCGAGTGCAGCCCCATATCGCCTTTCCAAAATTTGCGCACCGTGTCCCGATACTTGCCGTTCCACTCCATCCATCCCAGCGGAAAGTTGCCTACCTGATAGCCGCCTTCGCCCAAATCCCAAGGCTCGGCGATCAATTTGACCGGTGCCAAGATCGGATCCTGGTAAATCGTGTCGAAGAATGCACCCAATTGATCGACGTCCTTCAGCTCGCGCGCCAACGCCGAGGCGAGATCAAATCTGAAGCCATCGACGTGCATTTCCGTGACCCAGTAGCGCAGGCTGTCCATCAGCAACTGCAGCGAATTCGGGTGCATCGTGTTCAGGGTGTTGCCGCAACCGGTATAGTCCATGTAATGCCGCGCATCTCCCGGCACGGTGCGGTAATACGCCAGATTGTCGATTCCACGGAACGACAGCGTCGGCCCGGTCTGATTGCCTTCCGCGGTATGGTTGTAAACCACGTCCAGAATCACTTCGATTCCCGCGTTGTGCAGGATCTTGACCATGCCTTTGAATTCGCGCACCGCTTGGTCCGGCGATTCGGGAGTGGAGGCGTAGCTCATCTCCGGTGCGAAGAACCCTAAGGTGTTATAGCCCCAGTAGTTGCGCAGTCCCCGCTCCAAAAGGTGCCGGTCCTGCACGAAGTAATGCGTCGGCATCAGTTCGAGCGCCGTCACGCCCATGTTCTGCAGGTGCTTGATGATGGGCTCGGAGGCCATGCCGGCATAGGTGCCGCGCAGGTGTTTCGGCACCTCCGGATGCAGCTGCGTCATGCCGCGCACATGGGCCTCGTAAATCAGGGTTTCGTGCGCTGGATAGGATGGGCGCTTCTCGCCGCTCCAATCGAAGCCGGAATCGATGACCGCGCCCAGCGGCGCGAAGGGCGCGCTGTCGCGATCGTCAAACGACAGATCCGCGCTGGCGTCGCCCAAGTGATAGCCGAACAACTCATCGGCCCACTGCAACTGACGCCCGATCGCTTTGGCGTAAGGATCGAGCAGCAATTTGTTGGGGTTGAAGCGCAATCCGCTCTCCGGCAGATACGGTCCATAGACGCGATAGCCGTACAGCTGCCCCGGCCCGATGTCCGGCACATAGATATGCCACGCCCCGTTGGTGCGCTCGCGGATCCGTATGCGCCTTTCCACCTTGCCGGGTCCGGGTCCGTCGAACAGGCACAACTCCACCGACTCGGATGATTCCGAAAACAGTGAGAAATTGACTCCTCGCCCATCCCAGTTGGCGCCTCGGGGGAAAGGCAATCCCGCGGTCTGTTTTGACCGTTCAATATTGCTGGAAATTGCTAGTCCTCGACGCGCGGCTTAGACCACCGGCATTATTGATCTTGTGCGCGCAGCCGGCGTAGGCATCGTTCCGTAGGACTTGTCGGTTCGCGGCTATACGCCCTGTAGGAGAAGTGCCTAGTACGGCCATGTGATTTATCGCATGCCCGGCACCCGAACGATGGTGGCGACACTCATCGTCCGGCCGGCCAAATCCAGTCCCTGATTTCCGGCATGTCCTGGCCGTGCTTGTCGATATATTGCTTGTGCTCGACGAGCTTGTCCCGCAGCTGCTGACGAAGATAATCGGCGTGCGCACCGATTTGCGGCAACCGGTCGATGGTGTCCATCACCAGGTGAAATCGATCCATGTCGTTGAGCACCGTCATGTCAAAGGGCGTGGTGATCGTGCCTTCCTCTTTGTAGCCGCGCACATGCAGGCCGGCGTGATTGCGGCGGCGGTACGTCAGTCGATGGATGAGCCAGGGATAGCCATGAAATGCGAATATGATCGGCTTGTCCCTCGTAAACAAATCGTCGAAGTCATCGTCGCTCAGGCCATGCGGATGTTCCGACTGCGGCTGCAGCTTCATGAGATCGACCACATTGACAACGCGCACTTTCAAGGTGGGCAGCCGCTCCCGCAGGATGGAAACCGCCGCCAGGATTTCCAGCGTCGGCACGTCGCCCGCGCACGCCATGACGACGTCCGGCTCGCCGCCCTGATCGTTGCTGGCCCATTGCCAGATGCCGATGCCCTCGCTGCAATGATCGATTGCCGCGTCCATCGACAGCCACTGCGGAGCAGGATGCTTTCCCGCGACCACGACGTTGACGTAGTGGCGGCTGCGCAAGCAATGGTCCATCACAGATAAGAGGCAGTTGGCGTCGGGCGGCAGGTATACGCGCACGATCTCGGCTTTCTTGTTGACGACGTGGTCCAGGAAGCCTGGATCCTGATGGGTGAATCCATTGTGATCCTGGCGCCAGACGTGCGAACTCAACAGATAGTTCAGCGATGCGATTTTGCGCCGCCAAGCCAGGCCCGCGGTAACCTTGAGCCATTTGGCGTGTTGATTGAACATCGAATCGACAATGTGAATGAACGCTTCGTAGCAATTGAATAGCCCATGCCTGCCGGTAAGCAGGTAGCCCTCGAGCCACCCCTCGCATTGATGCTCGCTCAACATCTCCATGACCTGGCCGCTACGCGCCAAGAAATCGTCGTCAGGTATCGTTGCCGCCAACCACTGCCGGTTGGTGGCCTCGAACACCGCTTCCAACCCGTTCGATAGGGTTTCGTCAGGTCCGAAAATACGAAAATTCCGCGGTGTGGCGTTGAGCTTGGCCACGTCGCGCAAAAACTTGCCCAGCACGTGCGTATCGCCAATGCCGCGAATGCCTGGTTTGGGAACGTCCGCCGCGTAGTCCGCGAAATCCGGCATGCGCAGATCACGCAGCAACAAGCCGCCATTGGCGTTGGGGTTGGCGCCCATTCGCTTCTCGCCGCTCGGTGCGAGGGCCGCAAGCTCCGGCTTCAGCCGTCCGCGCTCATCAAACAGCTCCGCCGGGCGGTAGCTGCGCAACCACTCCTCCAGCTGCTTAAGGTGCTGTGGATTCAAGGCGGGATCCGTGAGCGGAACTTGATGCGATCTGAAGCTGCCCTCGATTCGTTTTCCGTCGATGATCTTGGGACCCGTCCATCCCTTCGGCGATACCAGCACGATCATCGGCCAGCGTGGCCGCTGCACCGTCGCCGGCGATTCACGCGCATCCGCCTGAATCTTGCGGATGATTTCCATGACCGTGTCGAGCGCTGCGGCCATGGCCTCGTGCATGGGCATCGGATCACTGCCCTCCACGAAGTACGGGGTCCAGCCGCAGCCCTGCAGCAACTGCACCAGTTCCTCGCGTGAAATGCGCGCCAGCACCGTGGGATTGGCGATTTTGTAGCCGTTGAGATGCAGAATCGGCAGGACCGCGCCATCGCTCGCCGGATTCAAGAATTTATTGGAATGCCACGAAGTCGCAAGCGGTCCGGTTTCTGCCTCGCCGTCGCCGATCACGCACGCAACGGTGAGCTCGGGATTGTCGAAGACAGCGCCGAAGGCATGGCTCAGTGAATAGCCCAGTTCGCCACCCTCATGAATCGATCCCGGACACTCCGCGGAGGCATGGCTCGGGATTCCCCCGGGGAATGAGAATTGCGTGAACAATCGCTTCAGCCCCGCCTCGTCCTGGCCGATATTCGCATAGACCTCGCTGTATGTGCCCTCGAGATAAGTGCCGCTGACCACCGCGGGTCCACCGTGTCCGGGTCCCGACATATAAATCATGCTCAGATCGTATTTCTTGATGACGCGATTCAAATGCGTGTAGATGAAATTCTGACCGGGCGTCGTACCCCAATGTCCCAGCAGCATGTGCTTGATGTGCGACGCCGCCAGCGGCTCCTTCATCAAGGGGTTGTCGCAAAGATAGATCTGGCCGACCGACAGATAATTGGCCGCCCGCCAATAGGCGTCGATCTTGTGCGCCAAATCCGCATCGAGCACCGGCGTTCGACGATCATCTTGCATGGCTCATTTCTCCGTCGATAATCCTAAACACCGCGCGGTCAAATCTGCGATCACGGACTCCTCATCGGTGCGGATCACGCGCACCGCGACGCGGCCGGTCGAGATGCGCGCGGCATGCTCGGCGTTTCGCGACTCGTCCAGCTCGATGCCGAGGCACTGCAATCCGTCGCAAATGCCGCGCCGCACCGCCGCCGCGTTTTCGCCGATGCCGCCGGCGAACACCAGCGTGTCGAGGCCGCCCAGCGCCGCGGTGTAGGCGCCAATCCATTTCTTTGCCTGATAACAGAAAATCGCGATCGCCTCGCGGGCTCGGCTGTCGGTGCTTTCTCGTTCGAGCAAATCACGCACGTCGGCACTGGTTTCGGACAGGCCGATGAGCCCGGACTCCTCGTTGACCATGGTCTGAAATTGCGCCGCGCTCATCGATTCGCTGAGCGCAAAAAAGCCGGCCAAACCCGGATCCAAGTCGCCCGAGCGTGTCCCCATCACCAGACCCGCTGCCGGCGTGAACCCCATGCTGGTATCAACGCAGCGGCCGTCGAGCACGGCCGCAAGACTGGCACCGCTGCCGAGGTGCGCCAAGATCACGCGCCCGCGCGAGGCTGCACGGTCGCCCAGCCGCTGAAGTTCCTGCATGAGGAAAGTGTAGGACAGCCCGTGAAAACCATAGCGCAGCACTCCCTTGGCCGCGTAGCGGCGAGGAATCGGCAACAGCGTCGCCTCCGCAGGCATGCCGCGATGAAATGCCGTGTCGAAGCAGGCCACTTGGGGCACCTGCGGATATTGGCGCTGCATCGCTTCGATGAGCTCGATCTCGCGCGGCAGGTGCTCGGGATCGAGCGGTGCAATGCGCCGCAGCTCCGTGAGCAGCGTCGGCGATACGCGCTCGGGTAGGCTTCGCAGCATGCCATGCACGACGCGATGGCCGATGGCATCCGGAGGCGCGTCGCCAAACTGCGTCCCGAGCTTTTGCACCAAACGATCCGCGGTCGCGGCGGCAGCTTCGCTGCCGAGTCGCTCGATTTTTCCGTCCAGCAATCGCACCGCCCGCGCACCGCTCGAAAATAGTGCGAAGCGAATGCTCGACGAGCCGGCATTGATGGTCAAAATGTGAGGCATTGTAGGACAAACACCGACTTGCCCGGCGCACGCAGTCGCTGCGACGGAATAGCATAAGGGATCACGCTTTCAGCGAGATTACAACGCCCGCAATTCGCCGCTTATCCTTTTCTACGCTTGACCGGACGCCGCGGCCTGCACGAGCTTCTCCAGGCCCGCAATATTGGCCAGCAGCGCCGCGGGAAAACCGTGCCGCCGCTGCAGATATTCCGGCGAATTAAATGAGACCCAACAGCGGTTTGCCGCGTCAGCCCACGCGAGCACCTTGAGGGGCAAATCCAACGCTGTCCCGGGCGCGGCCACCATCAGGGGCGTGCCCGCGGCCGGGCTGCCGAGAATCAACAGCTGCGTAGGTTGCATGGTCAGTCCGACGGCCGCCGCGTCCTTGGCAAAATTGATGCGCGCGAATACCGTTAAGCCGCGCTTCTTCGCCAAGCTTTCGAGACGATCCATGGTCTCATCGACGCCGCTCGAAGCGGCCATAACCTTTATGCCCCGATCGGGTTCATCCGCGCTCATTGCAGTTCCTTTTATGACATTGACACCGTGCCGCAATCGTCGTTGGACCGTGGCCGGAATCGGCGATTGCTGTACGATTGCATGCCTGGCTCTCGATTGCCACGCTCAGTTCTAAATAACGATTTGGGGGGAATGCCATGGGAATAGCATCAGAATTCAAAGAATTTGCGATGAAGGGAAATGTCGTTGACTTGGCGGTCGGTGTCATCATCGGTGCGGCATTCGGAAAGATTGTGTCCTCGATGGTGGGCGATGTCATCATGCCGGCCCTCGGAAAGGTCATCGGCGGCGTGAATTTCTCGGACTTGGCGATCAGCCTCGGCGCCGATCCCGCCGGCAAGGCGGTGCTGATCAAGTACGGTTCTTTCATTCAGACGATTTTCGATTTTACGATCATCGCCATCGTTCTGTTCATGTGCATCAAGGGAATTAATAGGCTCAAGAAACCCGCGCCGGCGGTCGCGCCGCCGCCCCCGCCGCCGCCCAAATCCGAAGTGCTCCTCGAGGAGATTCGCGACTTGCTGGCGAGGCGCGCCTAACCGTGCTCGCGAGGCGCGCCTAGCCTTGCTCGCGGGGCGCGCCTAACCTTGCTCGCGGGGCGCGCCTAGAAGGGTCCCGCGCAAAGGCCGGATTTAAGCGAGAGACAGCAAGCGCGTCAGGGACAGACGTTCGCTTTATTTTTTATCAAACCTTAAGGAAAGGAACATCATGCCTAGCAATCGTACCTGTGTATTTCTCCTGGCATTCGCCCCGGTTTTCTGCGCTTGGGCCGATGATGCGCCGCCGCCGCCGCAGGATGTGTGGATTGGCAAGGGCCAATTGGGATTCTTGAGTTCCCACGGCAATAGCGACGCCGAGTCCCTCAACGGCAACATTGACTTGCTGCGCTACGACGGCCCCTGGAAAAACGAGATTTATGTCGGCGGTCTGTACGGCAAGAATTCAGGCATCGTCTCGGCGGAGCGCTGGGAAACGCGCGAGCAAACCAATTACACCGTCTCGGGAGACCTGTTCGCATTCGGCGGTCTGCGCTATGAACACGATCTGTTTGACGGATTTCAATATCAGGCCAGCCTGACCGGCGGCATGGGCTACAAGTTCATCAACGACCAAGACACGAAATTGACCTTGCAGGCTGGCGTTGGCTACCGGCGCCTGCGGCCCGAAACGATTGACAAGGACCCGGACGGCCAGGTGATTTCGCGCACGCCGCTGGATGCGAGCGGCAATGCGATCGCCACGGTTGGCCTGGATTTCTCGCACTCCTTCAACAAGACCACTGTCTTTACGAACAAATTCCTGACCGAAGCGGGCTCCGACAACACCTTGCTGCACGACGAGCTTGCGCTTACCGTCAAGATGTCGGATAAGCTGGCCTTAAGCGTCGGTTATGCAGTCACCGACAATACCAAACCACCGGCTCCGCTCAAGAAGATCGACACGCTGGCGACCGTGAATCTGGTATTCGGTTTCTAAGAAACTTAAAACGTCGCAAGGAGGGTATATGGGCATGTTCGACGGCATATTGGGCGGTGTGGTCGGCGCCGAGATGGCTACCGTGGTCAATGGGCTCATTCAAAAGCATGGCGGCATCCAAGGTATCGTTGCCCAGCTGGAGCAGCAGGGACTGGGCGGCACGGTTCGTTCGTGGGTCGGAACCGGCGCAAACCAAGCCATTACACCCGACCAGATCCATCAAGCCTTTGGCTCTGACACGGTGAAGGAACTGGCCGCCAAGCTCGGCATCTCTCCCGACGTATTGGCTGCGAAGCTTTCGCAGGTGCTGCCGCAGGCGATTGACACACTGACCCCCGCGGGCGCAGTCCCAAAGAACTAACGACGAGAAACCACCATGAAGCACAAAGCATTGAGCCTTCTTGCCATCGTTTTATTTGCCGGCGCGGTCCACGCCGCCGATTCCGGGCGCACCTTCATTACGCCACCCGGCGCGGACCCGAAGGCGGCGCCGCCGTACAGCAGCGGCGTGTTGGTCAACGGCACGTACTATGTGAGCGGTAGCCTGGGAGTCGACCCCGCGACCGGCAAGATTCCGGCGGACGCCGAAGCGGAAGCGCATCTGGTGTTGGATTCGGTGAAACAAACGTTGGAGCGAGCCGGGCTGACGATGGCCGACCTGGTCTCGGTGACCATTTATTGCACCGATCTTGACCTATACGAAAAATTCAACGCGATCTATCGTTCCTATTTCCAAGAGCACTATCCGTCGCGTGCATTTATCGGCGTTGCCAAACTGGTGCGCGGCGCGCGTTTCGAAGTAGCGGGAGTCGCCGTCAAGCCCCTTAAGTCTCGATAAATTTGCGCAAACGCTCGATCTGCTCGCCGAGCACGTGGTCGGCGCCCTTCGATGCGCCGTCAAATCCGTCTTTCGCATAACCGCCCACGGCGTAGCTGACGGAGATGTCGGTGCCGTTGGCGCTTGGCTTCAAAGTCCAAGTCATCGAGCCCTCGACGCCCAGGCCTTGAAAGGGACCGAGGGCGCCGCGCAGCCGCAGCGCCTTGCCGGGCGCGATGTAGACGACGTGAAGATGTTCGACCGAGCCGCCGTCCGGCAAATTCTCGCACCAACAGCCGCCCGCACGCGCATCCAGGACCAGATTCGCCGCGCTGCCTGAGAAGGTGTGCTCGGAACTCCACCAGCGCGCGGGCTGCAACAGCGCGGCGAATGCCTTGTCCGCCGTCGCCGCCACATGCACCGTCTCGCGCACCTCGAAGCCGCCCGCGCCGACGCTCTGCACCTCCGCCGCCGCCGGGACCGCCATCCACATCATCAACGGCAAGCTCAAGCACCGCAGCGATCGTTTTGCCCAAATCATATTCATCCTCCCGCGCATTTTTTGAAAGATTCGAGTACCGCCGTCCAGCCGCCCGGCGCATCCACCATGCCGCGTATCTGGGCCGCCTTCTCGCCCATGCGCTGCAGATTGCGATGCTCCAATTCGACCCGCGTGCTGCCGGCGCTCTCGGCGATGAATCGAACTTCGACCTCGGTAACGAGATCAGGATCAAATTGCCAATCGCCGCTCAGTTGCCAAGCCAGCACCAGCCGCTGCGGCGGTTGCCACTCGATGACGTAGCCGGTCTGCCCCGTCGAGCCGTCCTCGGCAATGGCGTACCAGCGGCCGCCCACGCGGGGTTCAACGACATATTGTTTCAGCGGAGATTTGAGAATCGAGTGTGTCGCCGGCCACCAGCGCGACATTTCGTTGGTAAATAACGCAAACGCTCGCTGCTGACTTGCGGCCACCGTCACCTGTTTACGCACTGGCGCGACTGAAATCATTTGCCCAATCCCTCCTTCGCGATCTCGACCTTGAACGCCGTCAGCGCGTCTTCCCAAAATTGATCCAACCAGATTCGGATGGACGCCAGGCCCTGCGGATCAATGTAGTACACACGGCGAGTCCCCTCCGCACGATCCGCGACCAGCCCGGCTTTCTTGAGAACACTGAGGTGCTGGGACACGGCAGGACGGCTCACCGGCATTTGCGCGGCTATCTTTCCCACCGGCTTCGGACCGTCGCGCAGCTGCTCGAAAACCTGCCGACGGGTGGGGTCGGCTAGGGCGAGAAATGCTGCTTGGTAAGCCATGACTAACGGTAAGCTAATACTTACCGACTGTCAAGTCATGTTGTGCGCGGAAGCTCGGTCAGCATTTGGTAGATTTTGAGCACACGAGGCACATACGCCATGGTTTCGCTGAACGGGGGAATCTGGCCGCCGTTGCGCTCCACCGCGTCTTCTCCGGCGTTGTAGGCCGCCAGCGCCAAGCGAACATCATGGCCGAATCGATCGATCAGAAACTTCAAATAGCGTGCGCCGGCATGCACATTTTGGCGGGCGTCAAAGGGGTTGGAGACGCCAAAGCGGCTCGCGGTCGCCGGCATCAACTGCATGAGCCCAACGGCCCCGCGCTTCGAGACTGCACGCGAATTGAAGCCCGATTCCACCACGATCACG
>Ga0307476_10000928_pt1 | contig 19563 bp, 16 predicted proteins | sample atmos_gasesECM2C_2_FD_203314 | JGI IMG/M metagenome (GOLD analysis project Ga0307476, IMG submission 203314) | Hardwood forest soil microbial communities from Morgan-Monroe State Forest, Indiana, United States - atmos_gasesECM2C_05 | ecosystem: Environmental > Terrestrial > Soil > Temperate... | reverse complement strand
TCCATCTTGCCGGACAGGATTGGAATCCTGTCCCACAGCTGAATCCGCTGTCTAGCGGCCTCCCGCCGTTCCACTCGCTGTCACGTCCGCCCCGTGGTTGCACGCCGCCGTCGTCCACGCCGCCGCCGACTCCAGGCCGAAGCGCCTGGCCAGCTGGTGCCGCAGCTGCGACGCCCGATCCTCGTCCCCCACGACGGCGAACACGGTCGGACCCCACGAACTTTGGCCGACGCCGCGCACCCCTTCCCCCCGCAGAAACGCCGCGCAATCCGCCGTCCGCGCGTCGGCGTAGACGCCTCCCTGCACCGCGGCGAACGCCTCGCCGACCCGTGCGTTGAAGTCGTACAGGCACTCGCCGAACGCCTCCAGATCGGCCTCGGCCAACGCCGGCAGCATCCCCAACAGCACCACCCGGCACAGCGCCTCGGTTTCCTGCGTCCGCAAGCGCTGCCTGGCCAGCTGCGCGAATGCTTGCTGTTCCTCCATGCCGTGCCGTCCCCGCGCCGCCGAGGCAATCGCCAGCACCAGCCGCCATTCCGATGGAAACGGCGCCCGGACCGCCAGCGGCGCGAAACCCTCCGCGCCGGGGCGCTTGCCGGACTCCACCAGAAAGCCGCCGTGGGCGAAGCCGTGAACGCCCAGGGCGGAACGCAGTCCGCGTCCGACCCGCCCGGCCAGCTCCGTTGCGTCGAGGACAAGCCCCCACGCCTCCGCCAGCCCTCGCGCCACGGCCAGTCCCAGCTGCGTACCGACGCCCAGGCCGACGTGTTCCGGCGGCGCCGATTCGACCACGATATGCTGCGGCGGCAGGACGGCGTCCGGCCGATCGGCGCGAATGCTCTCCACGAAGCAGCGAGCAAAGGCCAGGGCGCGCTCGGCCAAGGGACCGTCGGCCGTCCACTCCGCCGCCAGCGCCGTTGAGACTTGAACGCCCGGCCGTTCCACCATCAGGCCGACGCCGCCGAAGCGCCGGGCCGGCAGCCGCGGTTCGCCGCGGCGATCCGGCCACGCTGCGTCGTCGCCGGCCAGGCTGAGCAGGCCGAAGTGCAAACGGCTTGGGGTCCAGACGGTCGGCATGGAGGGAATCGGCCTCTTTTCCTCTGCGGAATGGCGACTACTTGGGCGGTCCGTCCCAGATCTCCGTGAGCAGTTTGTAGATCTCCGGCTCGCTTTCCAGCAGCTCGCCGCGGTTGAACGGATAGAAATCGTTGACGCCGAAATAGGCCTCCGTCATTTCGGCGAAGAACTCCTTGTGGTTCGTCAGCGCGTAGTGCCGCACGTGCTTGCCGTTGAAGAGCAGCACGGAATCGCCGTGGCCGCTCTTCTTGTAGCGCTCATAGGCCTCCACGATGCGCGGATCGTCGAAGCCCAGCACCTGATCGTGATAGGCGTGGGCCAATTCGTGCAGGATGCACCACGGCTGCTCATTGATGTTGCGCGGCGTCGGCAAATCGGCCGCCCGCGGAATGTGGACGCACTTGGCCAGGTCGGTCGAGTAGCCATGCTCTTTGAGCCATTCGGCGCTGGGGTGATACTGCATCGCGTCCAAGTTGCCATTTGTCAGATCCATAACGATGACGACTCCTTGCAGCTTCTTGAGCGGCTTTTCTGGAACCACGGCCTTGACGTCGAAGAGCTTGGCTTCCAGAAAGCGGAGCGCCCGCGCGCCGAGCGCGTCGTTGGGCGGCTGCAGCAGGCGATCGTCCACGCAGACGGTCCAGCCTTCGATGGTGCGATCCGTGTGCGACGTGGGCTTCGCCGGTTCGTCGTCGGTCTTGGGCGGCGCATCGACGGCGGAGAGGCCGGCGGCGGGAAGCAGCAGGAACAAGGCAAGGAGCCAGGCGGCCCGCGATTTTGGCATTTCGTCGATCTCCAGAGTTGGTCGATTCAATAAGGTTCGGCTGACGCCCGCGGTCGGATCCCGCATCAGCAAACCTCAAGGACAGGTTTGCCCAAAACATCCATTCGCGGCGCGATTCCCAAACCCGGCCGATTGCTCGCGGCCATTCGACCGTTGACGCGCTGCGGCGCCCCCTCGGCGAAGCCGACCGTGACATAGCTGTTGAAATCGGTGGCCGTGAAGCGGAATTCCGGCGGCGTGCTGTGCGCCAGATGGGCGATCGCCGCCGTGACGATGTCGCCGCCCCAGCTATCTTCCAGCGTCATGGCGACGCCGAGGGAGACGCACAGGTCGCGCGCCTGGGCCGTCCGGGTCAGACCGCCGAGCTTGCTGATCTTGAGGTTCACCACGTCCATCGCAAGATCGGCATGGCCGCGGAGCAGCACGCCCAGGGAGTCGATCACCTCGTCGAGGACGAACGGATGGTCCGTGCGCCGCCGGATGGAAAGGCACTCCTCGTAGCTCAGGCAGGGCTGTTCGACATAGACGTCCACGTCGCGCACCGCGCGGACGACGCGCATGGCGTCGTGCATCAGCCAGCCGGTGTTGGCGTCGGCGACCAGCCGGTCGCCCGGCCGCAGCTTGGCGGCGACCGCTCGGATGCGGTCGACGTCCACCGCGGGATCGCCGCCGACCTTGAGCTGAAACCGCTGATATCCCTCGGCGCGATAGCCGGCCACGCGCTCGGCCATCGCTTCAGGCGACTCCTGCGAAATGGCCCGATAAAGACCGAAATCATCGCCGTAGCGCCCGCCCAGCAGGGTGCAGACCGGTTGGCCCGTGACTTTGCCCAAGATGTCCCAGCAGGCCATGTCGATGCCGGATTTGACGTAGGGATGCCCCTTGAGCGCGGCGTCCATGCGGCGGTTGAGTTTCGGCAGCTCCAGCGGATTCTCGCCGAGCAGATGGGGCCCCAGCTCCCGGACGCCGGCGCGGACGCCGTCGGCGTAGGCCGGCAAATAGAACGGTCCCAGAGGGCAAACCTCTCCATAGCCAACGACGCCGGAATCCGTCTCGACCTCGACGACGGTGCTGTCGAACACCGTCACCGATTTGCCGCCGGACCATTTGTAGCTGCCCTCGTGGAGCGGCAGATCGACCCGGTAGGCGCGAATACGTTTGATTTTCATGAAACAGCCTGCTTCGCGGGTCGCGTCTGGATGGCTTTGCGAATGACGGCCAGGATGTCTTCGCGCTCCCGGCCGACGACGGGCAATCGCGGCGCCCGGACCGTCTCGGCGCCGAGTCCCGTCTCGGCCATGGCGAGCTTGATGTACTGCACCAGCTTGGGATGCGTGTCGAGGTGCAAAAGGGGCGTGTACCAGCGGTAGATTTTAACGGCGTCTTCCCAGCGGCCGGCGGTCGCCAGGTCCCACAAGAGCCGGTTCTCCTCCGGGAAGGCGTTGACCAGCCCCGCCACCCAGCCGTCGGCCCCGAGCAGCACGCTTTCCAGCACCAGGTCGTCCACGCCGCAAAAGAGCCGGTAGCGATCGCCGCAGAGATTTTTCAGATCGGTGATGCGCCGCACGTTCTCGGACGATTCCTTGACGGCGACGAAACGCGGCTCGTCGGCCAGGTCGGCGAACATCGCCGGCGTCAGGTCCACGCCGTAGGAGACGGGGTTGTTGTAGCAGAGGATGGGCAGATCGGTCGCGCGGGCCACGGCGCGGAAATGGGCCATCGTTTCGCGCGGATCGGATTTGTAGACCATTGCCGGCAGGACCATGAGGCCGTCCACGCCGGCCTTGCGGGCGTCCGCCGCAAAGCGGCAAGCGAGCGCGGTGCTGCATTCCGCTGCGCCGGCCAGCACCGGAACGCGGCCCGCCGCCTGACCGACGACCGAGCGCAGCACCTCTAGCTTTTCGGCGTATTCCAAAGAACAATTCTCGCCGACGGTGCCGAGCAAAATGAGGCCCTGCACGCCGGCTTGCAGCAGGATTTCGATGTGCTTGGCCGTGCCGGCCAGGTCCAGCGATTGGTCGGGGCGGAACTGCGTCGTCACGGCCGGGAAGACGCCGCGCCAGCCGACCTTGATTTCGGCAGCCATCCGCGTTTTTCCTCCAATCTTCATACTGCGACCGTCTGACTATTTTCCAAGCATCATCCTATGAATCTCCAGCGGCGGCAGCGCCGTTACCACGTCGCCGCCGTCCTGCCGCCTCGACTCACACGCCGCCCCGTGGCGTCCAATTTGGTTGGCTTTTGGGGAAAAGGAAGCGACAATAGCCGTGGTTCGGAGAGCTGCGGCGCCGCGTTTGGAGGCTCACATGATCGTCGGCGTTCCGAAGGAAACGGTCCCGGGCGAGCGGCGCGTGGCGCTGGTTCCCGACCTGGCGACGAAGCTGAAGGGGGCCGGCCTCGAGATCCTCGTTGAGCCGGGCGCAGGCGCCGCGGCCGGGTTCCTGGATCCGGCCTACGAGGAGAAGGGCGCCCGCCTCGACGTGGATGCACTGGGGCAAGCCGACGTGCTGCTCAAGGTCCAGCCGCCGACCGTCGAGGAAGCCGGCCGGGTCAAGGAAGGCGCGACCCTGATCGGCTTCCTCCAGCCCTACACCAACGCGGCGGGCATCCAAGCCCTGGCCGTCCGCCGCGTCACGGCGTTCGCCATGGAGCTGATGCCGCGCATCACGCGCGCCCAGTCGATGGACGCGCTCAGCGCCATGAGCACCGTCATGGGCTACAAGGCCGTCCTGACCGCGGCGAACATTCTGCCCAAGTTCTTTCCGCTGCTGATGACCGCCGCCGGCACGGTGCAGCCGGCGCGCGTCTTCGTCATCGGCGCCGGCGTCGCGGGCCTTCAAGCGATCGGCACGGCCAGGCGCCTCGGCGCCGTCGTGGAGGCCTACGACACGCGCCCCGTCGTCAAGGAGCAAGTGGAGAGTCTGGGCGCCAAATTCGTGGAGTTCGGCCTGGAGACGAAAAACGCGCAGGCCGCGACCGGCTACGCCAAGGCCCAGTCGGAGGAGTTCTACCAACGGCAGCAGGCGCTCATGGCCCGCAGCGTGGCCGCCGCGGACGTGGTCGTCACGACCGCCCTCGTGCCGGGCAAGCGCGCCCCGGTCTTGATCACGGAGGAGATGGTCCGCGGCATGAGGCCGGGATCGGTCATCGTCGATCTGGCGGCCGAGCAGGGGGGCAACTGCGCCCTGACCGAGCCTGGCCGCGACGTGGTGAAGCACAGCGTCGTCGTCAGCGGCCCGGTGAACCTCCCCAGCACGGTGCCGTTCCACGCGAGCCAGATGTACGCCCGCACGGTGGTCAATTACCTCTTGCACCTCGTCAAAGAGGGCCGGATCAATCTGGACCTGAACGACGAGCTGACGCGCGGGCCTCTCGTGACGCACCAGGGGGAACTCGTCCACGAGGCGGTAAAGCAAGCCGCCCGAGCGTGAGGAACGAAAGGAATTGCCATGACGCCGACCCCATTAGAAGTTGGCCTCTACATCTTCCTCCTCGCCGCCTTCCTCGGCAATTACATCATCGCGCGCGTGCCGCCGTTGCTGCACACGCCGCTGATGTCCGCCACCAACGCCATCTCCGGCATCTCGCTGATCGGCTCCCTGGTGGTCGTCGGCGAGATGCACGATTGGACGAGCATCCTTCTCGGCTTCATCGCCGTCGGCTGTTCCTCCACGAACGTCGTCGGCGGCTTCCTCATCACCGACCGCATGCTCGCCATGTTCAAGAGTGAACGCGACGCGAAGGCGGCGTGGTGGATGTCGGAGCGGGCGTTCGTGGGCGCCGGCATCGCCCTCCTGACGGCCGGCACGGCCGTCTTCGGTTGGGGGGTGCAAACGCATACGATCGATCCGGACGAGGTGCTGCGCTACCTCTACATCGTCTCGGCTGTGCTGTTCATCACCGGCATGAAGGGGCTAAGCTCGCCGAAGTGGGCGCGACGGGGCATGTTCCTGGCCGAGTTCGGCATGGCCGTGGCCGTCATCGGCACGCTCTTCGACCCGCGCATCCAGCCGCTGGGCTTCGTCTGGATCGGCGTCGGCGTGCTGATCGGCTCGGTCGTGGGCGGTTCAATGGGCCTGCGCATCCCGATGACGGCCGTGCCGCAGCGGACGGCCCTGTCGCACTCGCTCGGCGCCCTGGCGGCCGCCCTGATCGGCGTGGCCCATTACGTCCGCTATTCGGCCAGCCTCGGCGGCGTGGAGATGACGCCGCTCGGCTTCGAGGTCATCATCGGCGGCCTGACGTTCACAGGCAGCCTCATGGCGGCGGCCAAGCTCCAGGGGCTATTGCCGGGCGCCCCCATCACGTACAAGGGACAAAATATCTCCAATATCGCGCTGCTGGCCGTCATGGTCCTCGGCTTCGTCTTCCTGATCGCTGCGCCCTCCACCATGCCGCTGTTCTTTGTGATCGTCGTCCTGGCCCTGGCGTTCGGGTTCCTCCTGGTCCTCCCCATCGGGGCGGCGGACATGCCGGTGGTAATCGCTCTGCTGAACTCCTACGCGGGGCTGGCCGACGCCGCCATGGGTTTTGTGCTCATGAACAAGATCCAGATCATCACCGGCTCGCTCGACGGCTCTTCGGGTTTCATCCTGTCGCTGCTGATGTGCCGGGCCATGAACCGCTCGGCCATGAACGTGCTGTTCGGGGCGTTCGGCAAGGTCCAGCCAACGGAGAGTGGGCCGGCGGCGGAGGCGAAAGGGACGGTGCGCAGCATCACGCCCGAGGAACTGGCTGTCCTCTTCGACGGGGCCCGCTCCGTGATTGTGGTCCCGGGTTACGGCATGGCGGTGGCGCAGGCCCAGTACGCCGTCAGCGACCTGGCCAAGGCCCTTATCAAGCGCGGCGCCGACGTCAAGTACGCCATCCACCCGGTGGCCGGACGGATGCCGGGGCACATGAACGTGCTCCTGGCCGAGGCCAACGTACCGTACGACCAGCTGTACGAGATGGAGCAGATCAATCCCTACTTCGGCGAGGCGGACATCGCTCTGGTGGTTGGGGCCAACGACGTGACCAACCCCGCCGCCCGGACCAACAAGTCCAGCCCGCTCTACGGGATGCCGATCCTGGAAGTGGACCGGGCCAGGTCGATCATCGTCCTGAAGCGCAGCATGCGCCCCGGTTTCGCCGGCGTGGACAACGACCTGTACTACAACCCGAAATGCATGATGCTTTTCGGGGACGCGAAAGAGAGCCTTAACAAACTCTTCGCGGCGCTGAAGGGGTAGGCGCCCGCGTCCGCTCAATATTCCCCAATCAGCATCGCATGAATCTCCAGAGGCGGCAGCGCGACGATCACGTCGCCGCCGTCGCGCCGCGGTTCGATCCGCAGGCCGCCCGGTTCGACGCGGAACGACTTCGGCACGTCCTTGCGAAAGCGCACCTCGATGCCGCCGATCGGCACGGTTTCCTCGCGCAGCGGCACGTCCGACGCCGGCAGGCCGTGGTTCGCCGTCGTGTTGACGCCGTTGAACACGTGGACGACCAGCCGCCGGGCGTCGCCGTCTTTTTGCATCCAGTACGTCGCCTGCACGCACATCGGCGCCGCGACCGCGATCGGCGCCGGCGCGGAAGCCGCCCATTCCAGCGCTCGCGCCAGCAGCCGCCGCTGATAGGGATAGGCGTAGGACCAGAGGGCCGCATCCAGCGCCGCCGCGAAATAGGCCACGCGGCCTTCGCCGAACTGGCGCAGCACCGCCGCCGGCAGCGCGGCGCCGGTCGATCCTTCCGGCTGCATCCGCACCGCGACTTCCTCCGCCTGCTTCGGCTCGCTGACGGCGACGAGCGGCCCGCGGAAGTGGACGCTGCGGCGCGGGACCAGTCGGCTCAGTCGCTCGTCGCGCACCAGCGGATGGTCGGTCCACGTCAGGGCGGCGACGCCGGCCCGCTGTTTCCAGTAGCTTTCGTCGAGCGCGACGGCGAAATTGGCGTCCAGCATCGGCCGTTTCAGCGGGGCTTGCCGCCGACCCTGGTACGCGACGCCGAACAGGTCGGCCAGGGCGAAATCGCCGCGCGGCCGGCCCAATTCATCGCACAGCGACGTCTCGCCGGTCGCTACGAGGCCGCCGCCCTTCCGCACGTATTGCCGCACCGCTTCCGCCTGGGCCGCCGACAGCGCCGCCGCGTTCGGCAGCAGCAGCACCGCATAGCGCGACAGCGTCTCGGCGTCGAGGTCCCAGTCGTTGAGCAGCGTCAGCGGCAGATGCTCCTCCGTGGCCGCCCGGAAGGCGCCGACGACGTGCGGAATCCACCGATCGGCAATGTCCTTGTACGCATAGAATTGCCGCGTCTGCTCGCTGACGAGCAGGGCGGCCCACGGCAGCGGCGTCAGCCCCTTGAGGCCGATTTCCCGCTTTTGCACCTCGCGGAAGTCGTCGGCGACGCCGTCCTCATGGCCGGCCCAACTGAACGACAGCGCCAGCGCCCCGCCGTAAGTCAGCGACAGCAGCACGCGCGTCCGCCGTTCATGGGCCGGGAAACTGTCTGTGCCATACGGATTGCCGCGCGACATCAGGTACGGCTCGGAGGCGCACGGCCGGCCGCCGGTCGTCGCTTTCAGGTAGGCGGCGCCGAATGCCGGCGCCAGGCTGGCGCCCTGGTTCGTCTCGTCCAGCCACCACTCCTGCATCGGCAGATCGAACAAGCGGTTCAAGCGGGTCGGCATGGCCCGCGGCGAATAGAGGAAATGGCCATAGCGCCCCGCGTTCACCGTCCACGAGGTCAGCACCGCATCGGCGTTCGCCTTCTTGATCGCCTGCTGCATCCGGCGGTAATGGTCCTCCAGCCGTTCGCCGCGCCATACCAGATATTCGCGGTAAGCAACGTCGTCCAAATCGACCTTGGCCGGCAGCGCGCGTTTGCGGTCGCGCTGGTAGGCGGCCTTGCAGGCGGGACAGAAACAAAGCGGAGGGTGATAGTTGCCGTCGAAGGAGAAGCCGTCGAGCTGGTAGTCGGCGATCAGCTCAGCGCAAACGTCGATCAGGTAATCGCCCCACGGGCCGTTGTTGCAGCAGACGCGCGTGCCGAGATTGTTTTCGTCCGGCGCCTGTTTCTCGGCCGCGTCGGAATCGTCGGGATGGATGCGCCATTCGGGATGCTGTTTCACCAGCGCCACGGGCGGAAACGGCGGCAGGCCGAGACAGACGCGGACGCCGAAGCGGCGGCAATCGGCGACGAGGTCGCGCAGTCGGCCGGCGTCGCCGTCGGACAGGCCGCCGCCGTCGCGGTGCAGCGGAAAATAGGGCCAGACGACGTTGGTATGCACCACTTGGGCGCCGGCCTTGGCGGCCCGGCCGACGTCGCCAGGCGTCACGAAGGCCATGCGCGTGACGCCCTGCACCCAGTCGGGAATCAGCACCGGCTCGAGCGGCGCGGCCGGCTCCTCCGCGGCCGTGCAGGATGAGCCGCCGGCAAAAGCGATCGCGGCCAGGGCGCCAGTTTGGGCCAGGAATTCGCGGCGCGTGGCCGAAAGCGCATCGCCGAGGTCGTGCGTCACCGAGCTTCTCCTGCCGGGGGCGGTTCCGGGCGTCCCCGGCAGCATACGCGGAGAAGCGACGCCTGGAAAGGAAAAGGGCCGGATCGGCTCCGGCCCTTCTCTCATCCGGCGTCAGTGGCGATGGCCGCGGCCGTGGCCGCCGTGCCCGCCTTCGTGCCGGTCGTGGTAATCCCCATGCCGGCCGTGATATTCGCCGTGCCAGCCCTGGTAGCCGCCGTGCCAGTAGGTTCCGCCCCAGTAGTAAGAGGGATTGGGCGTGTAGTAATAGTCGTAGTAGTAGGGCGTGGTGTAAACGTAGCCGGGCGTGGAGTAGTAGGACGGCCCAACGTAGTCGTACGCCGGCGTGGAATAGACCGGGTAGTCGCCGCGGATCGTGTGGACGGCCTCGCTCAGCCAGCTGGCATGAGCCGGGGCGGGCATCCATCCGAGTCCCACGGCCGACGCCAGGACGACGGGCAGCAGGAACCGTTTCATGATGCGCACTCCTCTGTTGAGCCGGAGTGGGCGAGCCTCCGGCCGCCTCTTGTTGCTCTTCCATAATCTTAATGCAGGAGGCGTTCCAACTTGCGCGGCCGGGCGGCGCCGACGGCTGGACGGGGTCGCCCTGTTTTTGGTCCAATTCAGGGAACCGGAACCGCCTCGCGCCCCAGTATCTCTATAGACGGGCGCCCGGAGAAGGAGGGCGGCGATTGGCAGGCGAAACGCTGGGCGAAGTGATTCGGCGGCTCGGCCGGTGCGGCGGTTTGCAGGGCGACCTGGCCCAGACCGACGCCCAGCTGCTGGATCGTTTCGCGCGCCGGCGCGACGAGCCGGCTTTCGCGGCCCTGGTGGCGCGCCACGGCCCCATGATCCTCGGCCTGTGCCGCCGGCTCCTGTCCGATCCGCGCGATGCGGAGGACGCCTTCCAGGCCGTCTTCCTGATCCTCGCCCGCAAGGCGGGCGCGATCCAACGGCGAACCCTCCTCGGTCCGTGGCTGTACGGCGTAGCATGGCGCGTGGCCCTGCCGCTTCGGGGTCAAACGGCCCGGCGGCGCCAGCGCGAACAGGGCGGCGTCGATCTCGACGCTTTGCCGGCCGACCACGCGGCCTGGTCGGACGCGCGCCAGGTCGTTCAGGAAGAAGTGCAACGTTTGCCGGATGTATATCGCAGCGCCGTGATCCTGTGCTGCCTGGAAGGCAAGACGAACGAGGAGGCGGCGCGGCTGCTGCGGCGCCCGGTCGGCACAGTCAAGAGTCGGCTGACGCGGGCGCGGGAGTTGTTGCGGTCGCGCCTGACGCGGCGCGGCATGACGGCGTCGGTCGGCAGCGTCGGGGCGACCCTGGCGGTGGGAACGGCGCCGGCCTCGGCGGCGCTGGGGGACGCGACGGTGCGGGCGGCGTCGCTGTTCGCGGCCGGGACGGCGGCGGCGGCGCGGGCGGTTACTCTGGCGCAGGGGGCCTTGCGAACCATGATGCTGAAGAAAGTGACATTCGCGGCGGCGTTTGCCCTGGCCGCGGCTCTGTTGGGCGGCGGCGCCCTGGCCTATCACGCATTCGCAGCTGCGCCGCCTGATGGCAAAGCGGCGCGGGCGGCGGAGGCGCCGAAGAGCGACGCGCCAAAGGCCGAAGCGCCGAAGGATGACGCCGCGGCCATTCAAGGCGTCTGGCGAATCACAGCCGTCGAAATCGACGGCAAAGAACAGCACGACGAGGACGCCCGCTGGTTCAAGAAGCAAACTTGGGAGATCGGGGCCGATAGGATCGGCGTGAAGCTGGATCCGGAATTCGGCAATATCATCGTTTTCTCCACTTACACCATCTATCCGACCCGTTCACCGAAAGGGATGGACATCACGCCGGTCGAGGAGACGATGGACGGGACGAAAGTGAAAAGCGTGACGGAGCGGGCGATCTACTCGCTCGAAGGCGACGTGCTGAAGCTGTGCCGGCCCCTCGCGGCAGACGGCGAACGACCGAAGCAGTTGGTGAGCAAGGAAGGCGACCGGACGCGGCTCCTGATCCTCCGTCGCGTGAAACCGGGCGAGGACAAACCCAAGGAAGACAAGCCGGCGGACGCGCCGAAGGACGATTTGCAGGCGCTCCAGGGCGCCTGGCGGCTGGTTTCCGACGAGGTGGGGGGCAAGGAGGCCATGGAAAAGCCGGCGGAAGAGGAGTGGGTCGTCCGGGATCGCATGCTCACCATGCGGCCCAAGGACCCGAATCAAGTTCCTCATACAGAAACGTTCGTGCTCCGCCCTGATAAAACTCCGAAGCAGATCGATATCGATCCCTACCCGGTCGGCCTGTTCCGGGAGAGCGATCTTGTAAAGGGGATCTACACCCTCGACGGCGACGTGTGGAAGCTGTGCTTGCCGGGGGCGACCACTCTGGTAAATCCGCCGGCCGAGGCGAAGGAGCGGCCCAAGGAGATGGCGACCAAGCCGGGCGGCTACACCCATATCTGCACGTTCCAGCGCATCAAGCCCGAGCCGGAGAAGCCCAAGGAGGATAAGCCGACGGACGACAAGCAGGCGCTGGAGGGAACGTGGCAGGTGGTTTCGGTCGAGGAAGGCGGCAAGGAGGCGACGGGCGGCCGCGCCGACCAGGAAAGAAAAGCAGAGTGGGTGGTCAAGGGCCACTGGATCGGTTTGCAGTCGAAAGACCCCAACTTCGTGGCCCTGGATGAAGTCTTCGCGGTGCGTCCCGACAAGAATCCAAAAGAGATCGACATCAATCCGTACCCCGTCGGGGTCTTCCTGGCGAGCGACGTCGACAAGGGCGTCTACACGCTGGACGGCGACGTGTGGAAGGTGTGCTTGGCCAAGTGGCCGATGGACCCGGACGACCCGCCGCGGCCGAAGGAGATGGCGACGAAGGAGGGCGCCAGGACGGTGCTGATCACCCTGAAGCGCGTGAAGCCCGACGAGGACAAGCCGAAGGACGACAAACCGCCGCAGGCGAAGACCCCCGACGGCGCCCACTACGACATCATCGCCGACGCGATGCAGCCGGCCGGCTCGCCGGTGCTGCTGAAGCTCGTCCTGACCAACAAGGGGAAGGAACCGCTCACGTTCTGGGTCGGCGGGCCCGCCGACTATCCCCCCATCAACATCCCGGCCCGCGTTACCGACGCCGCGGGCAAGACCCGTGAAATGCAGCTGTCGAACGGCCAGGCGCTGGGCGGCTCCGGACTCGTCAAATCGCTCGGGCCGGGCGACTCCGTGACGATCCCGGCGGCGATGGCCCCGCTGCCGGCCGGCGATTACCGCATCGAGGTCGGCGACGGGTCCGCGAAGATTGCCGTCAAGGACGATCCGGAAATGCTGAAGAAGCGCGAGGACGACCTGCTGACGCGAATCCACAACGGCGAGCCGTTCGCCCAGCACGCCGCCGCCGCGTTTCTTACACCGTCGCTCCGCGAAAGGCTATTGAAGGACTTGTCCGTGACGGATTCCGACGTCGCCTGGCAAGCCATTCAGGCGTTGGGAGGCGATGAGAATTGGCCAGCGGACGCCGTGCCGTTGCTGGCTCAGGGCATGGAAAAGCAACTGGCCCTAGAAGAGTCGCAGCACAAACGGAAGACTCCCGTATTGATTTTCATGGCTGAAAGGGCCGGGTTGATCGGGACGGACGAGGCGCTGGATGCCGTACTGAAGTTGACCCATAGCGAAATGGGCAAAGGGCCGGGCGTCGAGGCTTTGGGCATGTTCAAGCAGGAGCGCGCCGTCAGGGAACTCCACAGCTATCTGAAAAGCCCCGACAAGGATCTGCGATATATAGCGGCTTTGACCCTGGCCAAGCGCCACGACCCAACGGCGGTGGAGACGCTACTGGCCGTTATCGCAGATGGAACAGGCACTGAGCGCGAGTTTGCTTGCCGCGCCCTGGTGAACTATCCCGACGATCCGCGCGCCGAGCAGGCAATGATAAGCCTCTTGAACGACATCCACGCGGCGGATGAGGCCAGGCAAGACCTGAAAGAGCTGCGGGCGGCCAAAAAGAAGTGATGCTCTCCGTTCACCCGCCCGGCGTCAGGCTGAAGCTGTCGAAATGCGGCAGGAACGGCGCCTGCGACGTCGAGATGGCGGCCACGCCGATCTTGAGATTCGGCGACATTTTCGCGTCGAATGGTTGCAGATTGGTCCATGAAACGCCGTCCTGGCTCACCGACGCCAGGAGACGGTCGCCCTTTCGTTGCAGCCGCAAAGAGAGCGCCCTGTCTGCCTGGGGCGTGAAGCTGGGCCATTGGCTGATCGGCGGCCGTCCGTCCATGCGAAGCTCCCAGACCACCGCGTTTTGGACCTGTCCGTTTTTGTTCATCGCCGCGCGTTCCAGGCGGGCGTAGGTCCGGTCGCCGTCCATCACGAGCAATCCGGCGCCCAGGAAGGGCACGGTGGGCGGAGCCGTGGAAATCGCGCTGGGCAGGAAAGGGCCGCTCACGCTCGTTTGGGCCGTGAAGTCGCCCTGGGCGTCGCGCAGCAGACGCGGCGCGTTCATGACGTTCCGTTCCACGGCCAGGTCGTGGTACTTGCCGGGGACCTGCATCGTCATGCCGCTCATATCGCGGAGAAACACGCAATCGCCGTCGGGGTCCACGGGCTTGTCCCAGCCGTTGGCGAACGGCCCGCCGACCATGCTGGCCACGTTGCAGCCCGCGACGGCGAGGCTGGAGATTGCGACGGCCCCAATCAGAACACGTATGATCTTGTTCATTTGTCGATCCATGAAGAAGCAGCTCTTCTTTGCGTTCTTTGCGGCTTTGCGTGAGATCACGCTTGCTTCTTCCGATACCGCCGCGGCTTGGGTTTCTGCTGCGGCGTGGCCGTCGGCTGGCCCCGGAGCTGGGCGATGCGGTCGCGCAGCTCCGCCGCTCGCTCGAATTGCAGGTTCGCCGCCGCCGCCAGCATCTCGCCGTGCAATTCCTCCAGGTACTCCTCCGTCACATAGTCGTCGCCCTTGACGCCGGCCGCCTCCGCCGCCATCTTGTGGGCCGCGATCTCGTCCTCGATGCCCATGCTGATCGCCGTCCGCACCGTCTCCGGCGTGATGTTGTGTTCCGCGTTGTACCGCATCTGCAATTCGCGCCGACGGGCCGTCTCCTCGACCGCCCGCTGCATCGAATCCGTCACGCGGTCGGCGTAGAGGATCACTTCGGCGTTGACGTTGCGGGCCGCCCGACCGATCGTCTGGATCAGCGACGTTCCCGATCGCAAAAATCCTTCCTTGTCGGCGTCGAGGATCGCCACCAGCGACACCTCCGGCAAGTCAAGGCCCTCGCGCAAGAGGTTCACGCCGACCAGCACGTCGAACGCCCCCTCGCGCAGCTCCCGCAGCACCTGCACCCGTTCGATAGCGTTCAGCTCCGAGTGCAGCCACTTGCCGCGCAGCCCCGCCTCGCGGAAGTAATTGCTCAAATCCTCCGCCAGCCGCTTGGTCAGCGTCGTGACCAGCACGCGCTCCTTGACGGCCGCCCGCTTCTTGATTTCTTCGACCAGATCGGGCACCTGGCCGCGCGCCGGCTTGATGTGGACCAGCGGATCGACCAGCCCCGTCGGCCGAATCACCTGTTCGACCACTTCGCCGCCGCACCGCTCCAGCTCGTACGGCCCCGGCGTGGCCGACATGAACAGCACCGTCTTGACGCGCTTCTCCCACTCATCGAATCGGAATGGGCGGTTGTCCAGGGCGCTGGGCAGCCGGAAGCCGTGTTCGACCAGCGTGAGCTTCCGGCTGTGGTCGCCGGCGAACATGCCGCGCACCTGCGGCAGCGTGACGTGCGACTCGTCCACGATCATCAGGAAGTCTTCGGGGAAGAAGTCCATGAGCGTGTACGGCGGCTCGCCTGTCTTGCGGCCGCTGAACCAGCGGGCGTAGTTCTCGATGCCCGGACAGTGGCCGACCTCCAGCAGCATCTCCATGTCGAAGCGCGTCCGCGCCGCCAGCCGCTGCGCCTCCAGCAGCTTGCCCTCCTGGCGGAACAATTCGAGCCGCTCTTCCAACTCCTTGCCGATCCCCTCGACGGCCTCCTTGATGCGCTCTTCCGGCGTGACGAAGTGCTTGGCGGGATAGACGTACAGCTCGTCGAGCTGCCGCAGCGTTTCGCCGGTGGTCGGGTTGATGATCGCCAGGCCGTCCACCTCGTCGCCGAACAGCTCGATCCGCAGGGCGAATTCCTCCGACGCCGGCCAGACCTCGATCACGTCGCCGCGGACGCGGAACTTGCCGCGGGTGAAGGCGACGTCGTTCCGCTCATATTGAATGTCCACGAGGCGCAGCAGCAGTTCGTCGCGGTTGATGACCTGGCCTTTCGGCAGGTAGATCATCATGCGCTTGTAGTCGCTGGGCGAGCCGAGGCCGTAGATGCAGGAGACGCTGGCGACGATGATCACGTCCTGCCGGCTGACCAGGGCGGCGGTGGCGGCAAGGCGGAGGCGGTCGATGTTCTCGTTGATCTGGGCGTCTTTTTCGATGTAGATGTCGCGCTGCGGGATGTAGGCTTCGGGTTGGTAGTAGTCGTAGTAGCTGATGAAGTAGTGGACGGCGTTGCGCGGGAAGAAGCCGCGGAACTCCTTGTAGAGCTGGGCGGCCAGCGTCTTGTTGTGGGCCAGGACCAACGTCGGCTTGCCGAGCTGAGCGATGACGTTGCTGGCCGTGAAGGTCTTGCCGGTTCCGGTGGCGCCGAGAAGCGTCTGGAGGGGCCGGCCGTCGCGGTAGCCCTCGACGAGCTGGGCGACGGCTTTCGGCTGATCGCCGGCGGGCTGGAACTTGCTGACGAGCTGGAAATTGGCGGCCTTCTCAACGGCATTCGGCATCACGGACCTCCGATGCTCGACGGCGATCCCACGCGAGCGTGTTGCAAGTATGGGGATTCACCCAGGTTCGATTGTAGCAGGGGGCGATCCGGGTAGTCAGGTTGGTAGCGGAAGGGCGGCGCCGGCTGGGAGTTGAGGCGGCCTGCGGTTACAATGGGCGCGAGCCGGCTGGAGATCCGGCTGCTCGGCAAAATGGTTCGGGCGATCCTGGTCTGGAACAGCTGCGGCATACGGATCTCGTGTCATGACGCCCCATCCGGATTCGGACCGCATTCGAAGGGCCATGCAGCGATGCCTGGCGTCGGCCGGCGCGTGGTCCGGCGACATTTACCGCTTTTCAGCTCCCAAGTGGTCCACCGCAGCCGAATTGCTGACCGGGGTCGGGGCTCTGAAGGCCGGTGGGCGCTGGCATCCCATCGGTCTGTTCCGGGCCGTCTACGCGAGCCTGGACCCCTTGACCGCATTTCATGAGTCGCTGGCCCATTGCAAGCGTTACGGGCTGTCGCTTCGGACGGCCATGCCCAAAACCGTGAACGCTGTGGCCGCGCAGCTCCACCACGTCCTGGACCTGACGGACGGCCGTCTCCGGCAGCGCTTGATGCTGTCCGAACGGCGGATTTTGCAAGAGCAGTGGTGGTTGCGGGCGGCGACGGGCCAGGAGGCGCTGACGCAGGCGGTCGGCCGAATCGCGTGGGAACTCGGCCTGGAGGGGCTTGTCGTGCCCTCGGCGGCCCACGCGGGAGGCAAGGGACTCGTCTACTTCCCCGACCACAAGCGCCCGCATAGCGTCCTGACCATTATCAACCCCGGCGATCTGCCTGCTCATGTGCCCTGAACAGGCAAATTTGCGAGCAAGATTTCTTGATCTTTCTGGAGGCCGCGTTACGATGTAAAGGGGAAGTGCAAGGCCGCCCAACATGAAGGAGGGGTGCCATGACAAGCGCGACAAAGACAACGGAGGGGCGCCAGACTCGCCCGTCGCCGGGCCGTCAACGGACGGCGCGGCGGAGCAAGAGGCACACTCCGCCGCTGCGCACCGACTTTGGGTTGACGCGCAAGACCCTGGCGCGAATGACCGGGCTGTCGGAAAGGACGCTGACGACCTGGGAGGCCGGAGGCGGCGTCAACGAAGTCGGCCGCCGGGCCATTGTAACTGTGGAGAGGCTTCTGCGGGCCTTGACGGAGGTCGTCCGCAAGGAGGCCGTCGCCGAGTGGTTGGAGCAGCCGAACGAGGGTTTCGGCGATCTCAAGCCGCTGGAAGTGGTGGAACGGGGAGAGGCCGACCGGCTGTGGCGGATGATCTATTTCGTCGGCGCGGGCACGGCCAGCTAATTCGGCATGGGGACATCGGCGGCACGGAAGCGTGAAGCGCTGCGAAATCGAACTGACACTGATTTCTCTGTGCGAACTGACACTGATTTCTCTGTGACACTGATTTCTCTGGCTAGAATTTCCCGCTACTCCCTTGGCACGATCCGGCGAACTCCGTCCATGACATTGATATAGCTCTTCTTGTTCATCTTCGGCACTTGACCCGCGCGGAGCATTTCAAAGGACAGCATCGCCGTCACGTCCACGTTTGAATCTCGGATGCAGCCGAGCATGAAGTCAAGGGGGTAGATGGCCAGCGAGCGGTCGGGGGAGAAAACGCCGAACGCCGTTGCATCGCCGTAGTCATGAAATGTGACTTTCGCCCACTGCCAGCCGAACTGCTTGACGATCTGCTCGCCCCAAAGGCTTCCGAAGAGCAGCCGCGCTTGTTCGCCGTCCTCGACGACGTCGGCGGGCGGCCGCTCGCCCTTCTGCCAGCGATAGACGAAATCATCGACAGCGGCCACAATAGTTGGCGGGTCAGCATTTGCGAAGGCAGAGCCGAGAATGTTCAGCGCGTCGTCGGCGCAGCCCTTTATACTGTCCAAGATCCCCTTCGGGACTTCTTGCTCGGTGATATTCACGCTTCATCATCCTTCCAGGAGAGGGCGGGAATCGCCCCTCCCATTTTCGCCTGGCCGACAGCCGTGGTCAAGATGCGACGCCGCCTTTACAATACGTGGAGTAACACGTATTGGAGGAGCCTGCCGTGCAGAAGAAGCTGACCATCACGGTTGACGAGCGCGTCTACCACGGCCTGCACACAGTCGTGGGCCGGCGGCGCATCAGCCAGTTCATCGAGTCGCTCGTCCGGCCCTATGTCGTCGGCAAGGACCTGGACGTCGCGTACCAGCAGATGGCCCAGGAAGAGGCGCGCGAGGCCGACGCGCTGGATTGGGCCGAGGCCACCGTGGGAGACGTGGCCGATGAAACGCGGTAGCGTCTGGTGGGTGAACTTTGAACCGGCGGTGGGGGGCGAGGTGCGCAAGGAGCGTCCGGTGGTCATCGTCAGCAACGACGCCTCGAACAAGCATCTCAACCGGGTGCAAGTCGTCCCGCTCACCTCCAATGTTGATCGGGTTTACCCCAGCGAGGCCGCGGTGACCGTCCGAGGGAAGAAGCACAAAGCGATGGCCGACCAGCTTACGACGGTGAGCAAGGCCCGCCTGCGAAACCGTGTGGGCCGACTTTCCAGGACGGACATGCAGGCGGTCGAACAAGCCATCAAAGTGCAACTGGAACTCACATAGCCGAACGGGAAAGGGGCCGGGATATGCCACGAACGAGGAAGCAGCCCATCGCACTTTCTCAGTCGTCAACCTTCACAAACGGCCGCAGCGCCTCCAACGTCTTGACGCCGATCCCCTTGACGCGGCGCAGCTCGTCCACCGATTGAAACGGCCGCAGCTCCCGCGCCTGGATGATCCGCGCCGAAATGGTCGGGCCGACGCCCGGCAGTTGCTGCAATTCGTCGGCGCTGGCGGTGTTGACGTTGATGGGCCGCGCGGGGCCGTCGGCCTTGTTGCGGACTGCCGGCGCTGAGGGGGCGGCTGGTTTGCCGGATTTCGGCGCCGGAAGGATGGGCGGCGGTGCGGGATCGCCGTCGTCGGTCGGCGCTTCCTGCGGCCGGACCTCGACGAGCGGCCGCAGCCGTTCCATCAGCGCGGGGCCGACGCCGCGGACTTGGCGCAGCTCGTCCACGCTCTTGAAACCGTTGTGCGATCGGCGGTATTCCTCAATGCGCTCCGCCAGTGTTTCGCCGACGCCGTCCAGTTGCAGGAGCTGGGCGCGGCCGGCGCGATTCAGGTCAATCCGGCCCTCGTTGGGGGATGCCGGCTCCGTCGGTCGGGCGGTCCAGCGAAAGCCGGCCGCGGCGTGCCAGGCCAGCAGGCCGAGCGCGGCCGCCAGCAGCCCCGCCGTGGCCCACTGGGCGGAACGCGGCCAGGGCGGCGCGGCCGATGCGATCACCGGCGGCGCTGCAACGCTCAGCGGCGTCGTTTCCGGCGGCGCCGGCGACCGTTCCGCGGCCACGCCCAGCAATG
>Ga0307476_10000926_pt1 | contig 19569 bp, 17 predicted proteins | sample atmos_gasesECM2C_2_FD_203314 | JGI IMG/M metagenome (GOLD analysis project Ga0307476, IMG submission 203314) | Hardwood forest soil microbial communities from Morgan-Monroe State Forest, Indiana, United States - atmos_gasesECM2C_05 | ecosystem: Environmental > Terrestrial > Soil > Temperate... | reverse complement strand
TGACGCGCGCAGCGTGATCATCTGGTTGATCGAAGAGGAAGATGCCTTGATTTGGGACTTGCCGGCCGAGATGGCCGCCTTGCAAGCGAGCGGCATCGCGACGCTGCGGCTGGTTCGACGCCGTTGGGACTTGAGCGATGGCGCGCTCGAGGAAATCAAATCGTTCACCCGCGGCCTCGAGGTGAGGACATGAACTTCCTCAGCGGCCATCGCGTGCTCGCGCTGAACACGGCCGCCGACCGCGCGCTGCCCCGGTTTTTCACCTCGTTGGGCGCGACCGTGCATCGGGTGTCCGCTGCCGAAATGGAAGCGCTGTTGGCCGAGGCATCGTTCCTTGTCGAGGAATTGGGTCCTGCGAAACTCGCGCAGCATGGTTGGACGACAGAACGACTGCGACGCGCGGCCCCGCGCTTGATCCATATTTCCATCACCACCTTTGGCGCCGATGCGCCGCGCGCGCATTGGCTGGGCGGCGAATTGATCGCCTCCGCCATGGGCGGTGTACTGCGGCTCACGGGTACGCCTGATCGGGCACCCGTCAAGGAAGCACTTGATGCCTGCCAATTCCATGCCGACATGGTGGCTGCCGCCGGCGCACTCGCGGCGCATTTTGAACGTGGCCTCACCGGCCGGGGGCAGCTGGTCGACGTATCGGTGCAAGAAGTCGCGTTTTCGCGCCAGTTCAACAGTGTGCTGGCGTGGCAATTCGATCATCGCAAATTGTCGAGGGTGGGCGGCGCCCTCAACTATGGTTTGGCGACCGTGCGCTGCATATGGCCTCTCGCAGACGGCTGGTGCTTCCACACATTGATGACGGGACGGTTCGGCGCCCCGGCAAATCGCGCGCTCAGCGATTGGATCAGCGAACAAGGCTTGCCGAACCCTTTGCACGGCGTTGATTGGTTGTCTTACAACCGATCCACGCTCGATTCGGCCACCAGGGTTTTGTGGGAGCGCGCAATCGAGGCGTTTTTCCGCACGCGTACCAAGCAGGACATTGCACACGAGGGACATCGCCGCGGAATCAACGCCACGGTCGTTGCGGAACCATCCGACGTGCTCGGCGACGCGCATCTGGCGGCCCGCAACTTCTGGAGCGTCCGGCAGGATCGAGTGCGCGAGCCCGGCCGGTTTGTCTCGGTGCGACCGGCGCAAGGCCTGGTCTCGCCCGTGAATAGCGCGGCGACCCAGGCACCGCGCACCGGACCAGGACCTCTGTCGGGCGTGCGCGTACTCGACTTTTCCTGGGCCTTGGTCGGGTCGATTACCACCAAAACACTGGGCGATCTGGGAGCGGACGTCATCAAGGTCGAAAGCCGCACGCGGCCCTGCCTGACGCGCTTGGATGTGCAGGTCAGCGCCTCGAAGCCCGGCAATTTTGACGACAAACCGTGGTTTGCGCACCTGAACACATCGAAGCGCAGCCTCGCACTCGATATGAAGCACCCGGAGAGCCGCGAAGTCTTGGAACCGCTGATTCGCTGGGCGGACGTGGTTGTCGAGAACTTTTCGCCCGGCACCATGCAGAAGCTCGGTCTCGATTACGCCTCGCTTTCCAAAGCCAATCCAGCGCTGATCATGGTCTCCGGCAGCGTTTACGGACAGACCGGACCCCTCGCGCAAAGTTGGGGCGTCGACGGCACCGGCGCCGCGTTGTCCGGGCGAACCTTTCTCACCGGTTGGCCGGATCGCGACCCGGTCATTCCAGGGGCGGTTCCCTATGGCGATGTCATCGTTCCTTACGTCATGGCGGCGGCGGTCGCGGCCGCCCTGCAGCATCGCCGCGAGACCTCGCACGGTTCCCACGTAGACGCATCGATGTATGAAATTTGCGTACAACAAATGCACGGCGCCATCTTGGAGACCCAGGCCGGAATTCGAGCGCAGCGCGCGGGCAATCGCGATCCGCGCATTTTTCACCAGGGAGTCTACGCCGTGCAGGGCGAGGACAGATGGATTGCGATCGTACTGCCCACTGTGGCTGACTGGCAAAACCTAAGGCGGTTCGGGAACATCGCGGACGCTGCGGATGCACCCGCCCGCGATGCGGCGATTGAAGCGTGGAGCAGAAATCGCGACGGCGCAAAATTGATGGATGACCTGCAGCGCGCCGGCATCGCCGCCGGCGTGGTTCAAGACATCGAGGATCTGGTGGAGCGCGATCCGCAACTCGCCGCGCGAGGCAGTCTCCTGGCGCTGCGTCATCCTCTCTTGGGTCCGTTTGGGCACATGCGAACGCCGCTCACGCTCTCGGGACACCAACTGCGGCCCTATCGAGCCCCGAGCATCGGTGAGCATTCGCAGTCGATTGCCCGGGAGATTTGCGGCCTGCCGCCGGCGCGCATTGCCGAATTGGAATCGAAGGGAGTATTTCAATGACCGGCACCGATGCCTCGCGCAGCCGCAAGGATTTGCAATGCACCGCGGACGCCCTCGCCCACCAGCGCCAGTTCGCCGCCGAATTGAAACGGCGCGTGGTCGAGAACGGCGACCCGTTCGTGGTCGCGCAGGCCGACACGCCGCATGAGCTGTTTCACGCCATGGATATTCCATTGATCACCAATCAGTGGTGGTCGGCATACATCTCCGCCAAGCAGCTGTCGGCGCGGTATTTCAAAGTACTCGAGCAACGCGGCTACGCCGGCAATGGCTGCCGCTATTGTTCGCTGGGACTTGCATGCACCCTCGCCAACGACCCCAGCACCGCGCCCTGGGGCGGGCTGCCCAAACCCATCGCGTTGGTGGCGCGGCTCACCTGCGATTGTATTCAACATGTCTTCGGCCAATGGGCTGCCGTTCTTGGCACCGAGTTCTTTCCCCTCGAGGCTCCGGCCTGGACACACAAGGACGCGGCCTGGTTCGAGAAGTCGAATGACCGGTGGGAAGAGGTGTTTCAGGCCGATCGCATCGAGTTGTTGGTCGAAGAAATGCGGGTCCTGATCTCTTTGTTGGAGAATAAAACCAACCGGCGTTTCAGCGAAGCGAAACTCACCGCGCTGATGGAGAAGATCAACGAGCAGGAAGGCTACATTGCCGAAGCCGCGCAGTTGATCGGCGCGGCGCGGCCGTGTCCGGTTTCCATCGCTGACCAAATGCCGAACACCATGATTCCACAGTGGCATCGCGGCTCAGAGTGGGCCGTCGCGCACGCCAGACGCTTTCGCGACGAGGTCGCGGAACGGGTCAAGGCGGGAGTTTCCGTCAGCGCCAACGAGCGCATTCGCCTCATGTGGATCGGGGCCGGTTTGTGGCACGACCCCGGCTTTTATAACGCACTGGAGGAGCAGCTTGGCGCCGTTTTCGTCTGGTCCATGTACATGCCGTTCGCCGGGCCGCAGTACATCCGCAAGCTGCGCGGCAAGCCATTGCATGAACTTGCAAGCCGAATATGTTCCATGAACGAAGTACTGCACCTGCCGCCGTGGATGAACGGCTGGATGGTGAGCGAGGCGAAGCGCTGCGGAATCGACGCCGCGCTCATTCTGGTGCCGCCGGACAGCCGCCTCTCGCAAAGCGGAACGCAGCTTACCCGACTCTCGCTCGAACAGGCGGGCGTGCCGACCTTGACGCTGAATGCGGATATGGTCGACTCGAAGGGTTGGAGTCACGAAGACATGGTGAACCATGTGTCGGACTTCCTCAAAGGCGCGGGGCTGGCGTGACTCGTATATCGCAACTGCTGTGTTGTGCCCTTCTCGCGTTCGCGACGCGCGCCGCAGGCATGACGGTGCTGACTTACGCAACGCCGTACGGTCCGAACCACCCCTTCAGCCGTGCCGACAAGGCATGGATGGCGTGGGTTGCCGAGAAATCCGGCGGCTCCCTTGCCGTTCGGCCCATTTGGTCCGGCGGATTGATCTCCTCCGACCAATCATTGATCGAACTGCGGCACGGTGTGGCGGACATCGGTCTGATCACGCCGATCTATGCGCACGGCGGGGCTCATCTACTGCGCGTCCAGACAGGATTTTATGCCGGCGCAAAAACATTCGAGCAGCAGGTCGAAATGTATCGCTGCCTGGCGGCGGACTCGCCCGAATATGCGCGCGAGCTGCAAGGCTTGAAGGTTCTGGCAATCCAGGGCGGTACGCTGCCGGGTCTGCTGAGCCGCACCCGCGAAGTCCGTACGCTCGCCGAATTGAAAGGGATGCGCGTCCGGGTCCCGACCGAGCTGCTCAATGTAATGCGCGATCTCGGCGCGGATCCGGTGACGATGCCCATGGGAGAGGTGTATTCGAGCTTGGCTAAAGGCGTCCTGGATGCCGTGGTGGCGCCCACCGACACGTTGAAGTCGCTGCATTTTGGCGAAGTGGCGAAGTACTACACCGAACTGCAGGTGCCGCGAGGCGCCTATCCTGCCCGGGCAATGGGCGAGCGGCGCTGGAATGCGCTCAACCCTCAGGATCAGCGGCTGCTCGAGGCATCGATCCCAATCTGGGAAGCGGCGATGGCGAAGGAAACTCGCGCAGCGGTTCAATCGGGTGAGGCCGAAGGACGTGCGCAGGGGGTGCAATTTATCCCGGTGAATGCCGAGGAGCAAAAGCGGTTTGACGAGCTCTATGAAGAGGATGCCTCGCGCAGTGCCGCCATGCTCAGCGGTATCGGTATTGACGGCGCCGCGGTGTTTCGCGACGCGCGGCGAATTGCGCGGGGAATTCAGCAGACAGGAACCGTGACGTGCGCAAGGAGAGCCGATGCAACCACTTGAGGGCGTTCGCGTCGCCGATTTCACGCACATCATGGCCGGCCCTTACGCCACGCACCTCTTGCGGTTGCTGGGCGCGGAAGTCATCAAAGTCGAAGCGCCAGGCCGGGGCGATGCGATGCGCAACTACGGCGCCGATCGCGCCTACGATGGCATGGCGCCGGCATTTATTGCCGTGAATGCCGGCAAGAAATCGATGTCCCTGGATTTGAAGAATGCCGCCTCGCTGGAGGCTGCGCGCCGACTCATTTCGCGTTGCGATGTGGTCGTGGAGAATTTTCGCCCCGGCGTCATGGCACGGCTCGGCCTCGGCTATGCAGAAGCTCGCGCGCTCAAGTCCGACATCGTCTATTGCTCCGTGTCGGGCTATGGGCAATCCGGACCGCTGCGTGACTGGCCGGCGATTGACAACATTGTGCAAGCCACCAGCGGCATGATGTCCTTGGGCGGGGATCCTGGTGATCCGCCGATGCGTGTCGGATTCCCGGTGGTCGACACGCTGACCGGTCAGACCGCGGCATTCGCGATCCTGGCCGCGCTGCTCAAGCGGCAGCGCAGCGGACAGGGTGAGTTCATCGATGTGGCGATGATGGACGCAAGCCTTGCCTTCATGGCATCAGCGGTCGTGCCCTTTCTGGTTACCGGCCAGGCAATGGAACGGACCGGCAATACCGGTTACAGCGGCCAACCCACGGCGGCGTTGTTTGAAGCGAACGACGGCAAGCTCATCTCTTTGGGAGTTGTCCAGCAGGGCCAATTTGAATCTCTGGCGCGACTGCTGAAGCGCGATGAATGGCTCACCGATGCACGCTTCGCGACACCAGACTTGAGGCGCGCCAACACGCCGGTACTGCAATCGTTACTGTCCACCGCGTTTCGGCAGCGCCCGGCCGCGGAGTGGGAGCAAGTCATGAGTACCGCGGGCATCCCATGCGGGATGGTGCGCGATGTTGCGCAGGCCTGCGCGCTTCCGCATTTGCAGCAACGCGGCCTGAAAATTCCGCTCACCGTGCCGGGACTGCCGACCAATGAAAACATTGAAATCCTCAATGCCGGCTTTCAGTTCTTGAATGATGGTCCGACGCTCAATGCGCCGCCGCCGACGGCGGGCCAACACACTGAAGAGCTATTGCAGTGGCTCAAGATCGATGCACCGCAGCGCGATGAGATTTTGCGCTGCTCAAAGCCTTAGAGGAATGCGTATGCCGAGACCCGCCAGTTGGAAGATTTTATTCGCATTGCTCTGGCTCCCGCCGCAGTTCGGCATTGCCGCCGACCAAGCGGGCAAAGAGTCCGCATTCGGCGTCTATCGAGGTTATTCGCCGGTTCTGTATCCTGACCAGATCAAGACCTCGTTCTATTTGCCTATGCGCGACGGCGTGCGCCTGGCCGTTGACCTGTATCGCCCCGCCATCGGCGATCGCGCGGCAGATGGGAAATTTCCGGTCGTATGGCACCACACCCTTGATCGAAAAATGGTTTCTCAGGCGGGCACCAATGCCTCATACGCCATACCTGAACTGACCAAGTATGGCTATGTGGTCGCGTACGTGGAGCGCCGCGGGCTCGGCGCGTCCTTTGGCGTCCGCCGCGGCTACAACGATCGCATCGAAGCGGAGGATGCCTACGAAGTCAACGAGTGGTTGGCACGCCAACCCTGGTCGGACGGCAAGGTGGGAATTGTAGGATGCTCCAATACCGGCGCGGCGGCCATGCATGCCATCACGGTGCGCCCTCCGCATCTGCTCGCCGCGTTCGCCGGCTGCTTCGCGTGGGACACTTACGATTGGACTCTGCGCGGCGGAATTTTCGCGCAATGGGGCACGGGCGTTCAGCGCACGGTCGAGGAGGATATGAAATCCAAGCCGGTCGATGGCGACGAATCCAAGACGCTGCTGCTACAAGCGGCGCAGGAGCATCAAAAGAGCACGAATCTCGCGGCAATGTGGCGCGGTATTCCGTATCGGGACGATTTCAGTCCGTTGACGGCCAGCCGATTTTGGAGCGAGGGCAGCATCGCTGCCTATGCCGATCAAATGCGGGCGTCGGGCGTCGCACTGTATATCACAGGGGGATGGCGCGATGACCTGCGCAAGGACGGTTGGGTCACGTTCAACAACTGGTCGCCCGGCAGGCGGCACATCATCATCGGGCCGTGGACGCATTGTCGCAACGAGGGTTTCGACCTCTTCGCGGAAATGCGGCGATTCTTTGATTTCTATTTGAAGGGAACTGCGAACGGGTTCGATAGCGATCCTCCCATCCATTACTTCACGGTGAATGCGCCGGCGGGACACGAGTGGCAGACCTCCTCCACGTGGCCGGTCGCCGAAGCAGCGCCCCTCTCGCTGCATCTGGCCGACAAGTCGCGACTCGCCGCTTCCGTAAGCAGCGCGGCAACGCGTTTTCAGATTCGCTATGACGTGAAGTGCGCCGCGGGGTTTGACCCGGCGTTGCAAACCGGGCCGTTTGCCCAGCCTTGCCCGGGGGAACAGTCGGCGGCTCACTTTGTCTCGCCGGTGCTGAAACAGGACACGCAAATCACTGGACACCCCATCGCCGACTTGTCGGTGTCCGTGGATGCCACCGATGCCAATGTTTTCGTATACCTCGAAGATGTTGCGCCCGACGGCAGCGTCACCTCGATTACCGACGGACGGCAACGCGCCTCGCTGCGCAAAGTCGTCGATGCGCCTTGGAACTACATCGGATTACCTTGGCGCCGCAGCAATCGCGAAGACGTCCAGCCGCTCACGCCGGGTGTGGCGGTCCGCGTGCGGTTCGATCTCTTGCCGGTCTCATACATATTCAAAGCGGGGCATCGCATGCGAGTGAGCGTCGCTGGCGCGGATTACCGGGAGCGCGATCACGAAGCCGCGAGCCCGGCTCCGACCTTGACCATCTACAACTCCAAGGAAGCACCCTCGACCATCATGCTTCCTGTCTTACTTAGCGCTTCGGCACGGTGAAAATGATCAGCTCGGATGCCGGTCGCTCAAACGCACAGTGCTGGAGGACGAGTCGCGTGTCGCCCAATATCCCCCGTACGCCGTCGTGTGATATTCCTCGGCCCGAGTTCCCGTCCGGGACGGTAAGTAGAATCAAGGCACTGTTGCCTTCGTGCCTTGATTCTACTTACCCTCCGGACGCACTTTCAGCCGCGGGAAAATCCTACGCGCATTGCCTTCGAATATCTTGTGGCGATCGGCTTCGCTCAAGTTCAATGCATCCAGGTAGCGTTTGGTGTCGTCGTAATACTGACCGGTCTCAGGGTCGATGCCGCGCACGGCACCGACCATCTCCGAGCCAAAGAGAATGTTGTCCACCGGAATCACCTTGAGCAGCAATTCAATGCCGGGCAAGTGATACACACAGGTGTCGAAGAAGACATTCTTCAGCACATGGTCGCCGAGCAGCGGGCGCTTCATATCCTGGGCCAATCCACGATACCGGCCCCAGTGATACGGCACCGCACCGCCGCCGTGCGGAATGATGAAACGCAAGGTCGGAAAATCCTTGAATAGATCGGCGGTGAGAAACTGCATGAACGCCGTCGTGTCGGCATTGATGTAATGCGCCCCGGTCGCGTGGAAGTTGGGATTGCATGACGAACTGACATGCACCATGGCCGGAACATCGAGCTGCACCATTTTTTCGTAGAACGGATACCAATGCCGGTCCGTGAGCGGCGGTGAGTTCCAATGACCCCCGGAAGGGTCTGGATTCAAATTGCAGCCGATAAACCCGAGCTCGGACACGCAACGCTCGAGTTCTGCGGCACTATGCTCCGGCGGCACGCCGGGCGATTGCGGCAACTGACAGACCCCTACAAAGTTGTCCGGATAGAGCAGACAGACTCGATGAATGAGATCGTTGCAGGCGTGTGTCCAGCGCTGGCTCGTGGTTTCGTTGCCGATGTGGTGAGCCATGGCCGAGGCGCGCGGCGAGAAAATCGTGAGATCCGTGCCGCGCGCGCGTTGCAGTTTCAGCTGTGCGTTCTCCAAGCTGTCGCGAATCTGATCGTCGGAGATTTTTTCCTGTGCGTTGAGCGGTATATCGACGCCGGTCTTCAAGCCCGTGATCTGTGCATCGCGAAATTTTTGCAGCTCGCCGGGCGCCGTGGTGTAGTGACCGTGGCAGTCGATGATCATGGCCAATACATCCGCGTGGGATTGTCGACCAAGATGCGCCGCTGAGCCTTGGGATCCGGGCAAATCTGCGCGAACAAATTCACCAGTTCACCGTCATTGGGCATGTCCTTCGTGATGTTCGGATGCGGCCAATCGGTGCCCCACAAAATTCGGCTGTCATCCTCCTGGATAAGCGCCTGCGCGAAAGGGACCGCGTCCAGAAAGGGCCGTTTGCCGCTGGAAACCCGTTCGGCTCCGCATACCTTGATCCAGGCCAAAGGGTTGTTCCGGTACAGCGCGAGCAGCGATTGAAACGGCGCTTGCTGCAAGCCGTCCGCCGCCTTCACGCGGCCCATGTGATCGATGATGAAAGGGACATCGATTCGGCCCAGCAGTTCGCTCTGGCTCACGATGTCTTCGGCATCGAAATGCAGCACGACGTGCCATCCCAAGGGCTTGATGCGCTTCACCAGACGGTAAAACACCGCGAGATCCGGCACCCCGCCCAAATGCTTTACGAAGTTGAATCGAATCCCGCGGATGCCTCCCGCATGCAGGCGTTCGAGTTCGCGCTGCGTCACGCCGTCCTCGACGCAGGCAACTCCGCGATAGCGCCCCTCGCTCGAGGCGATCGCATCCAATGTGACCTCCATGTCCGTGCCATGGCAACTGGCGTGGACGATGACGGCCCGCGAAACTCCCAACCTTGCGTGCAGCCGGCGCAAATTTTCCACCGGCGCATCGGGCGGTGTGTAGCTGCGGTCGGCTGCGTAGGGAAATTTGCCGGCAGGGCCAAAGACATGGCAATGCGCGTCGCACGCACCCGGCGGCAGCGCCAAGGCGGGTGAGACCGGATTAGGATCGGGTGGCGGGCAGGATTTAAGCGGATTTTTCGCAATGGCACTCATTTTTGCGATCCCTTGGTGAAGGCGCCCTCGTCCGCGAAATAGCGCAGTCCTGCCTTGGCGAGCGGCTCGCGCATGGCATAAATGTCCAAGCCCAGTTCGCCCGCCGCCAGTTTTTTGCGGTTGACCGCTTCTTTCTGCTCGCGCGCGGCCGAGGCCGCCGCCGCGGCCGCGGCATTCGCGCGTGGCACGATCACGACGCCATCGGCATCGCCAATGACCACATCGCCAGGGTAAACCAGCGCGCCGGCACAAATGACGGGAATGTTGACCGAACCGACCGTGGCCTTGACCGTTCCCTTGGCGTGAATGGCTCTGGACCATACCGGAAAATTCATCTCGGTCAATTCTGCGACATCCCGGCAGCCGGCATCGATGATCAAGCCGCGCGCGCCGCGGGCACGAAACGAGGTCGCGAGTAGTTCGCCAAACATGCCGTCGGCATTCTCGGACGAGGTGCCCAACACAACCACATCGCCGGGCTGCAGAAATTCCGCGGCCACATGCAGCATCCAATTGTCTCCCGGATGCGCGAATATGGTGATCGCGGTTCCGCAGACGCGGGCGCTCGGATAAATCGGACGCATGTACGACGCCAATAGACCTGTTCGGCCCATGGCCTCGTGGACGGTTGCGACACCGAACTTTGCGAGTTCTGCCACGCTGTTCGAGTCCGCGCGGTTGACCTGTTTGATCGCGATGCCAGATTGTCCGATCATCGAATCACCTCGCCAGATTCTGGAATGTAAACTTCGCCCCGCATGATGAGCCGCGCGGTGCGCAACAGTGCCGCCCGCACCACCTGGGACGGATTGCTCGGATTCATGCCGAGCACCACGGTGAATTCACCGCTCGGGTGCTCGACGGAGATGCTCTTGTTGACGCCCGGGGGCACGACGGCACATCGATGCGCAACGCTTCCCGGAAGGACCGCTGCGGTTGCTACCGTCACGGCACCGAGCACGCCGACCGCCGCGTGACAGTCATGGGGAATGAAGGTCCGCGTTGAGATGTGGCCTCCCGTCCGTGGCTTGGCGACCAAACACATCTTGGGGACCACCAACTTGGCGACATCGCCCAAATTCATCTTCGGACCCGCCTGCAGTCGAATCGATTCGATTCTCTTTTTCAAAGCAGCGTTGGCGTTGAGCGCATCGCGGCTCTCGTATCCCGTTACGCCCATATCCGCGGCCGAGATGATGACGACCGGCATGCCATTGTCGATGCAGGTGACCTCCACCTCATCGAACCGGTCCACGATGTGCCCGGTCGGCAGCAGCGACCCGCAGACCGATCCGGCGGTATCGAGAAAGCTGATATTGATCGGGGCGGACGTTCCCGGCACCCCGTCGATGCGCGCAGTTCCGGCATATTCAATGTGCTTACCCGGCGTGCACACTTCAATATCGCTCAAGGTACCGGTGTTGCGTGTCAGCACACGCAATGTGGTCGTGTCCCCGCGGGCTTGTACCAGGCCGGTCTCCAGCGCGAACGGCACCACAGCCGCGAGCATGTTGCCGCAATTGGGCGTGCTTCTTTCACGGAGACTTGCGCAAACAGAAACTCGAGGTCGACGCCGGGTGAAGTCCCCGGCCGCACAATGCCCACTTTACTGGTTAGAGTATCGGCGCCGCCAAGCCCATCGATCTGACGCGCATCCGGCGATCCCATGATGGCGAGCAACGCGGCGTCGCGCGCGGATACCTCGCTCGGCAGGTCGCTCTCCAAGAAGAACGGCCCCCGCGAAGTGCCGCCGCGCATGAACAAACAGGGAATGGATCGCTGCATTGAACGCTCGGACCCGTGTTCGGGATGCGTATTATGGCGTATACTATAACGTAATAGGCTATATACCTGTTATCGCATATCGTGATAACACAAGGCGCCGCTGATGGACCTCAAACAACTCGAATACTTTCGGCATGTCGCGGAATTCGGCAGTTTTACCCGTGCCGCCGCCTTCTTGTCGGTGGTGCAGCCGGCCTTGAGCCGGCAAATTCGCCAGTTGGAACTCGAATGCGGCCAGAGTTTGCTGGATCGCAACGGACGCGGCGTCACGTTGACCGAGGCGGGAACGCAGTTGCTCGAACACGCGCGTGGAATATTGACGCAGGTCGGCAGGGCGCAGCAAGAGCTGAACGATCGACGCAACGGCGATACCGGACATCTGACGCTCGGCCTGCCGCCGAGTCTGGGCAGCAACGTGACCGTGCCGCTGGTAAAAGCCTTCCGCGACAATCTGCCGAATGCGCGCCTGGCGACCGCGGAAGGATTGTCCGCCTATATTTTAGAATGGCTCAACAGCGGCAGAGTCGACTGCGCACTGGTGTACAACGCCGCGAATCAAGCGGCATTCGAGGTCACCCCTGTCGTCGAAGAACAGCTCTTTCTCATCGCGCCGCGAACGTCGCGCCGCAAAGAATCCGCGTCCATTACTTTGGCGCAATTGGCAGACTATCCGCTGGTCATTCCCAATCGCCCGCATACCATGCGCATGGCGGTCGAACATGCGCTGGCTGAAGTCGATCGCAAAATTCAGGTGGCTCACGAGATCGAATCGATTCCGGCGATCATCGATCTGGTCAGGCAAGGCCATGGGTTTGCGGTTCTGCCCATCAACGCCGTCAGGTCGACGCCGTGGAGCGAGGAGGTACTGGCCAAGCCCATCCTCGCCCCCACCCTGACAATCTCGCTGTCGATGGTCAGCTCCTCGTTGCGGCCCAAGAGCCGGTTCATGCGCAATGCCATGAATCTGGTTTGCGACACGGTCAGAAAGGAGATTCATTCAAAACAGGCGGCGCCCACCCTCGGCGCCGTGAAGCTGAACGCCGCGTGCTCAAGCGCATGACGGCGTCGCGCGACTACGAAACGATTCCAGGAACCTACGTGTACGACGCGCGCCGCGGCCGTCAGGGCTATGCGCTGAACATGTTTTGCATGTCGCTCAATGTTGCGGAGAACCGCCGCAAATTCAAAGCCGGCGAAGCCGCATATCTGGATGGATTTGCGCTCACCCCGGAGCAGCGGCGCGCCGTCCTGCAGCGCGATTGGCTCGGCATGCTCAAGGTCGGCGGCAATATTTACTACACGATCAAGATCGCCTTCTGCGACGGCCTCACATTTCAGGATGTGGCTTCGATGATGTCGGGGGTATCAAGAGAAGAATACGCGCAGATGATGCTGGCCGGCGGCCGTTCCGCCGCAGGCAACCGCTACAAGGATGAAGCTGCTGCAGATGCTTCGGGTACTTCGGATGCTTCGGGTGCTTCCCGTGGCTAGCATAGTCGCCGGCATCGCTTGCTCTCACGTGCCTGCCATCGGTGTTGCGATGGATCGGGGCCTCACCGCCACGCCCTACTGGGAAAGCCTTTTCAAAGGCTACGAACCCGCGCGCCAGTGGCTCGCGAAACTCGCGCCCGATGTTGCCATCATTGTCTACAACGATCACGCATCCGCCTTTTCGTTGCAAATCATCCCGACATTTCTCATCGGCGTGGCTGATCGCTTCCCCATCGCCGACGAAGGCTTCGGACCGCGTCCAGTGCCCGTCGTGCTTGGGTCTCCGGCGCTCGCCTGGCATCTGGCCGAGTCCCTCATCTTGGATGAGTTCGACATGACGATCGCGAATGAAATGCCCGTGGACCACGGTCTGACCGTCCCGCTCTCCATCACCTGCGGCCAGCCGCAGCAATGGCCCTTCCCCGTCATTCCCTTGTGCGTCAACGTCGTGCAGTATCCGCCGCCCACCGGCGCGCGCTGCTTCAAACTCGGCCAGGCGATCGGCCGCGCGGTTGCGAGTTTCGAACAAGACCTGCGCGTCGTCATTTACGGCACCGGCGGCATGTCGCATCAGCTGCAGGGTGAGCGCGCCGGCTTGATCAATCGAGAATTCGACAGGGCTTTCCTCGATGGCATGACCCGGGATCCGCTCGCCCTGACCCGCATCACTCATACGGAATATATGCGCGAAGCCGGCTCCGAAGGTGTGGAGATGGTGATGTGGCACGTCATGCGCGGCGCCCTCGATGCCGATGCGGCGGAGATTTATAGGCACTACCACGTGCCGGCATCGAACACCGCGGCCGGCCTCATGATCTTGGAAAATAGGAGAATCGCTTGAAGGTCTGTCTTGCAGGGACTGGGGCGTTCGGGGTCAAGCACCTGGAAGCCATGGCCAAAATTCCCGGCATTGAAGTTGTTTCCCTCGTCGGCTCGAGCGCCGAGTCCGCCCGCGAAGTCGCGGAGCCGTGGAAGATTCCGCACTGGACCGGGAATTTGGCCGAGAGCCTGGCCCTCCCCGGCCTCGATGCGGTGATTTTGAGCACGCCGACGCAGATGCATGCCGCTCAAGGCGTGCAATGCATGCTCGCGGGCAAGCACGTGATGATCGAAATACCGATGGCCGATTCGCTCGCCGACTCAGAGCGCTTGGTGCGCGTGCAGCGAGAGACGGGCGTGATCGCCATGGCCGGCCACACGCGCCGCTTCAATCCCAGTCATCAATGGATTCACAAGCGCATCCTTGCCGGGGAACTGAAAGTGCTGCAGATGGATGTGCAAACCTATTTCTTCCGGCGCACCAATACCAATGCGCTCGGCAAGCCGCGCAGTTGGACCGATCACCTGTTGTGGCATCACGCCTGCCACACCGTGGATCTTTTTGCATACCAGACCGGCCAGCAGGCCGCCGCCGCATTTGCGCTCGAGGGACCGAAACATCCGGCGCTCGGCATTGCAATGGACATGTGCATCGGCCTGAAGGTCGCAAGCGGCGCCATCTGCACACTGTCGCTGTCCTTTAATAATGAAGGCCCGCTCGGAACCTTCTTCCGATACATCTGCGATAACGGCACCTACATCGCGCGCTACGACGAGCTGCTCAACGGCAAGAACGAATCCATCGATGTGACAAAGGTGGATGTCTCGATGAACGGCATCGAACTGCAAGATCGCGAGTTCTTCGCCGCCATCCGCGAGCAGCGCGAACCCAATGCCAGCGTAGCGCAATGTCTTCCCGCCATGCGGACTTTGGATCGATTGGAAAAGCAGCTCGCGACGACGGCCGTTTAGCGGCGGCCTCTGCGAATATTCCGACGCCGCTTATTGCGGCTTCTCGAACGGCAGCCCCACATAGTTTTCCGCGAGGCTGGCGAGCGCCGCGCCGGATCCGCTCAGGTAGTCCAATTCCGCCAATTGCAGGCGGTGGTTGAAGGCATCCTCGGAGAACTTGTGCATGATGGAGGTGAACCACCAGGAGAAGCGCACCGCCTTCCAGATTCGCCGCAAACATAGCTCCGAATATTGATCGAGAAGCGCTCGGGCGCCGGAGCAGGTCCGCTCATAGTGTTCGACCAGGCCTGCAGATAGCACGCGAACATCTGCAGCCGCCAAGTTCAGCCCCTTGGCGCCGGTCGGCGGCACAATATGGGCCGCGTCGCCCACGAGGAACAGCTGGCCGAAGCGCATGGGCTCGGCCACAAAACTTCGCAGCGGCGCAATGCTCTTTTCGATCGAAGGACCGGTCACCAGGCTCTCAGCGATCCGCTCAGGCAAGCGCCTGCGCAGTTCATCCCAGAAGCGGCTATCCGGCCACGCCTCCAACTTGTCCTCGACCGTGCATTGCACGTAGTAACGGCTGCGCTTCGCTGAGCGCATGCTGCACAAGGCAAATCCCCGTTTGTGATTCGAATAAATCAATTCGTGATCGACCGGCGGCACATCCGCCAAAATCCCCAGCCAGCCGAAGGGATAGACCCGCTCGAATGACTGCACCGCCGCCGGCGGAATACTGCGGCGGCAAACACCGTGGTATCCGTCGCAGCCGGCGATAAAATCGCAAGTCAGCTCGTGGCTCTTGCCGCCGTGACGATAGCGCACAGTGGGATTCGCACGGTCGAAGCCTTCGATCGACACGTCGGCCGCTTCGAACACCAAATTCGCTCCCGCGGCGCCAAGGGCATCGACGAGATCCTTGGTGACTTCCGTTTGTCCATACACCGATACGCTGCTGCCGGTCAGCGCTTTGAGGTCGACCCGGATGCTGCGGTCGGCGAAGGCGAGGCTGACGCCCTCATGCACCAGGCGATCCTTGAGCATGCGTTCTCCGACTTTGGCCTCGAGCAGCAAATCAACCGTGCCCTGCTCCAACACGCCGGCGCGAATGCGCGCCGCCACGTGTTGAGAGCTCTGGCGCTCCAGAACGACGTTATCGATGCCATTCAGCGACAACAGCCGCGAAAGCAGCAGACCGGACGGTCCGGCGCCAATAATGGCGACCTGAGTTCGAGACATGCACGCGCTTCCACACCGGGGCTCACCCTTAGACTAGCAGCGGCAATTTCCAGGAAGCGTACGATTCCGATGTATACCGGTACTTATCCGCCACGGTGCAGGCGGCGAAATTCGTGCGGCGAAACGCCGCTGTGGCGCCGGAAGAAGCGCGAAAAATAGGCTGAGTCCTTGAATCCCAAGGCGCTGGCAATGCCGCTGACCGAGTCCGCCGCGTAGATGAGCCGCCGCCGTGCCTCCAATGCCAGTCTTTGTTGCAGCAGGTCGAATCCGGTGCCGCCGGTCAAGCGGCGGCACAGTCGATTGAGGCTGGTTTCGGACAGGCCCAGTTCTCTGGCAAAACGTTGAATAGGCCAGTGCTGCGCGTAGCGATTCTCGACCAACTGACGAAAGCGCCGGAGCCGCGAGAGATCGGTACCGCTATAGGACTCAGGTGCGCTTGAATGCTTGGCCGCCTCGGCAACCGTGTACAGCACACAGCATGCCAGCCAGCCGCCTACCGGGTTTGAAGCGGCGTCGGGTCTCCTCAGTTCCTTGCACAAACATTCCAGCATTTGCGAGGCGCGATCCGTGAGCGCCGGATTGAAACTGAGGTCAAGCACCCGCGGCAACGAAAACAGTTCTTCGATCGGTGCCTGATGCGCTGCCGAGGCCAGTTCGGTCAAGTGCTGGAAATTGATCGTCAGCACGTAGCCCTGCGTGTCCGCGCGAAATCGAAAACTGTGAATCGCTCCTGCCGGTATGACGATGAGAGCCGGCCCATCGAGCTTCGTCTGCAATTCCTCGATGACAACGCTTGCAGGTCCCGCGGTGATCAATATGCACTGACACAACTCGGCATGCCGATGCGCACCGATCTGCCAGAGATATTTGCGGCTGCGGGATTGGATGTCTTCGACGTGCACGGGTCCGGCGACGCGCGTTGCCGCACCTTGCTCGCCGTAGAGTGAAAAGCTCGGGACGTTTTGCCGGACGGATCGCAACCCTAAGTTCCCCCGTTGCGCAGCGTAGAATAACCAACCAAAATGCTATGCCTAATAGCTTTATAGTTTACAACGGGGAGCGCCATTGAACAAAACCAATGCCGATTCTGCAGCGTTGCGCGCAACCATCGTGTTTTGCGTGCTCACGGCGTTCTGCGAAGGGATGGACCTGCAAGCCGCGGGAGTCGCGGCCGCGGGGATCGGCGCGGAATTCAAGCCCACGAGCGACCAGTTCGGGACTTTTTTCAGCGCCAGTACGCTGGGATTATTTTTCGGCGCCCTGATCGGAGGCCGTCTTGCCGACAGCATCGGGCGCAAAAAGGTGTTGGTGGCTTCGGTCGCATTGTTCGGCGTTTTCTCTTTGCTCACCTCATTTGCCTGGAGCATTGATTCGCTGGTCATTACCCGCGCCCTCACCGGCTTGGGATTGGGCGGTGCCCTGCCGATGATGCTGGCTCTCGTGGCCGAGACCGACCCGCTTGCGCAACAGGCCGGCCGCGTCGCCATGGTCTATGCCATGACGCCGATCGGCGGCGCGGCGATCAGTCTGCTCAGCATGCTGGTTGCGGCGACGCAGTGGCGCATTATGTTTGTGGTCGGGGGCGTGGTGCCTCTGATACTGGCGCCCGTCATGGCGATCGCTCTGCCCGAATCGAGTGCTTTTCAGCGAATTCACGCCGCGCCCAGCGGCTCGCCCGCCGAGCCGGCCGGCATGCCCAAATCGGGCAGCTTCATGGCCATATTCACCGGCGGCCGCGCGCTGCGCACGGCATTTTTGTGGACCAGTTTTTTCCTCGGTCTGCTGCTGCTTTACTTGCTTTTGAATTGGCTGCCGACGCTCCTGACCAGCGATGGACTGACACGCGCCGAGGCGGCGGGCGCGCAAATCGGCTTCAATATCGGCGGCGCGCTTGCCGCGATATTGATCGGCCACCTGCTCAATGGGCGCCTTAAGAATTGGGCTGTGGTCATTACCTTCGTGTCGCTGCCGATTTTGCTGGTCGTCCTGGCGAAATCACCCGCGCAACTGGCGATCATTTGCGCAACCGTATTCCTCCTCGGCTGTGCGGTGATTGCCGCCCAAGCATTCTTGTATGCGATGGCGCCAGCGGCCTATCCCACCAGCATTCGCGGCGTAGGCGTTGGCGCCGCGGTCGCCATGGGAAGAATCGGCTCGATCGCCGGACCGAAGTTGGGCGGGATGCTGAAGGCGGCCGGCCACTCGCCGTCGCAATTGCTCATGGACCTGCTGCCGATCGTCGTTGCCGGAAGCATTTGTGCCCTGCTCCTGGCATGGGAGGTGCGGCGCGCAGCCTTTGCTAAATCCTGACACGCCCTGTCAGGTATGCCGCGTATGCTGGCCGCCGTCACTTTCACTCGAGGCAGAACAGCATGCGCAATTCGACCCGATCGTCGCTGCAATGGCCACGCCTGGGATGGGCGCTCGCGGCCGCGGCATTCCTACTCTTGTCGCCCCGCCTCACCTTCGCGCAGCAAGCTGACCGGCGCGATGGCCAGCGCGATTTCGATTTTCTCGTCGGCTCTTGGAAAATTCACTTGAAGCGCTTAATGCAACCGGAACATGGCGCGACGGAATGGGTTGACTTGGAGGGTACGGTGGTTTGTCGTCAGATCTTCGACGGCCGCGCGGAAGTCGAAGAGTTCAATGTCGAGAGCCGCGACAAGAAAATGCGCATCCAGGGACTGGCCACGCGCTTTTACAATCCGGCGTCGCATCAATGGAGCATCTGGTGGGCGAACGCCAAGGACGGCGCGATGTTTCCGCCTCCCGTCGTCGGCGAATTCAAAAACGGACGCGGCGAATTCTACGATCAGGAGATAGTGGATGGCCGGTTCGTATTTACAAGGTTTGTCTGGACCGCGACCACCACGAATTCACCGCACTTCGAGCAATCAATTTCGGCGGACGGCGGAAAGAGCTGGGAATTGAACTGGGTCACCGATCAAACCAAGGACAAACCTTAGCTTGCGGCAGGCGACGTGAGGCTTCGCGCCTGCAGGGCCATGGCGGCCAACGCGACGCCGCCAAACAGCAGGTTGATCCCCACGATCAATCCGATCGCCCAGGCCGCCGTGCCGGGAAGACCGGCGAGGATCAGACCCGCGAGGATCAGGTCGACAATGCCGCTGAGCAACATCATTTGCCACCGCGAAGAGCTCTCGCGTCGATGAGCCAGCGCATACATGATGGAAACGACCCCTTCCACCGTGAGAAAGGCGGTCAACATCACAGTCAGCGTCAGCACCCCCGATAGGGGCCAAAGCAGCAGAACGATTCCAGCCACGATACCCACGACGGCAGACAACAACGACCAGCCGAATCCCGGCGACCCGCGTGTTTGGAACGTCATGACCAACCCGAGCACGCCGCTGAGCAAAATCAGCCAACCGATCAAAATCTCCACCGTCACGGTTGCCAGGGGCGGCACGCCGATCGCGATCATGCCTAAAATGATCAGCACGATTCCTTCTATCAAAAAAAATTTCCAATGCGCGTGCAGGGAATTGGTGATCGCCGCCCGGGGGTCTCGCATGTC
>Ga0307476_10000925_pt1 | contig 19590 bp, 20 predicted proteins | sample atmos_gasesECM2C_2_FD_203314 | JGI IMG/M metagenome (GOLD analysis project Ga0307476, IMG submission 203314) | Hardwood forest soil microbial communities from Morgan-Monroe State Forest, Indiana, United States - atmos_gasesECM2C_05 | ecosystem: Environmental > Terrestrial > Soil > Temperate... | reverse complement strand
CCTTCGCCTGTCCCAGTCCAGGGATGCACCTCCCGCCCCGGTCATAATGCCGGGAGACATGATGCCCAAGCCGCCCGGGAGCAGGCTGCAAACCCGCCCGCGGGCACCGCCCTCGCTCCCATGACGCGATGTGCCTCCGCGCCATGTCCTTCATTGGAGCGAGGATTGTAATGTAACTTATATGGGGACTAACGTCAATAAAAAAGTGACGCGATCTCCGGCCTCCCCTGCAGGGGGAAGCCGCCGCGCTATGGCGCGGCAGGTGAGGATTTGCAGAAAAGGCGACGGCCCCACCCGACCGCCTGCGGTAGGGTGAATCATAGCGCCGGATTAGGCGTCGCTCCATGCGGGCCACAACTTTCGCCTCTCCCGCAAGAGCGATCATGGACAGTCAGGGAGGGCTATCCTACGGTTGCGTACTCCCGGAGAAGAAAGCCCTTCCAGGGGCGACGCCATGGCTGACAAGCCCGAAAAACCGCCTGATCCCCGCGTACCGGGAAGCAATTCCGGCATGGCGGAAGTTCTCAGGCGAATCACCGGGAGCAAGTCCCACGAATTTTTGGACGAGACCGGAAAACCAGTCGCTACCCTCATTGATAAGCCGTCGCCGGTGCCATCGCTCGAACGCCCACACGCTCCGCCGCACACCGAACGTCCGGGCACAAAAACACTCGACTACATCGCCCTTGGTCTACTTCTCGCTCCACCCGCTGTGGTGGTCGATATGTATCTAAAGGGCACTTCCATAGATTGGCGGAAAACCGCAATCGCCGTGGTCGCCTGTTGGACAGCCGGGGGCGTCACTGTATGGGCTTCCCATGCGTGGCAATCATGGCATCCGAGGAATTGGCGCGTACTGCCCTATCTAATCGCGGCAGAGAGTAATTTTTGGGGTAAGGCGGTCATCGTCGCGGCGGCTATCGGGGGTGCTCTGGCGTTATCATCCGTCCTCTCAAACAATGAAAATCTACCTACACAGCAGCCAATCGGATTTACGCAACAGCAAGTTGACGAAAAAATCGCAGCTGCAACGGCGCCGATAAAACGCCAATTAGATGAGTCCAATAAGGAACTACAAAACACCCGTGGTATAATCGTGGGACTCCAAGGCGAGCTGGTTGATATGACGCGCCAAAGGGATGCTTTGCGTCAAGTGCAACCGCAACCGCCTGAGGCAAAATCTACATTTCTTGGATTGGATGATACGGAGCGGTGGCGCTTATCTGTAGCTCTTCAGGACGCACTGAGAAATAGCCACAGCATTTGCGACGCTCATCTCTGGGGAAAGCCTTCAAGCGACACGTCTGCGGCTTTTTGGAAAGAGTTTCAGCCAATTCTTGCCTATTCAGGTTGGTTGCTTCAAGGAGGTCCGACTCCAAAAACTGTATTTCCAGATGGAGTCACCTTATCAGTGGGGTCCGATCACGGTGGCTCTTTTGACTGTGCCTATCGCTTATCCGAATTACTTGAAAAGCTAACCGTCCGGCCAGTTACGTTGCGCGTCAATCAAACCACCCCGGATTTGATCGCATGTAAGAACACATGCTTAGAAATGGTGGTGGGCGATGTCGCCGTTCATTAAAAAGGCAACTCCAATTGCCTCAGTTCCGGTTCGCTGGACTCGTTTCCGTCTAGCTGAGAAGGATGCCAGTGACCACGCATCAGCACGTGTTGGGTAGGCAAGGGCGCCGACGGGTCCGCGCAGAGCGCGGCCCGATGACAGGCTCCGCGCCTTTGCCCACCAAAACAGCTCGGGAAGCTCCGATGTCCCGCTATCGGCGGCTCAATATCGAAGGCGGAGCGTTTTTCTTCACGCTCGCGCTCGCCGGCCGCGGCGGTGACGCGACCGAATTATTCGGACGCTTCGGCGAATGAAGACGTGGGCACGGCGCTAGGCGCCTTTTGCCCACCCTGCGCCGAGCTAGACCACCAGTTTCAGCGAGGGCCTCACCGGCCGCCGGAAAAGCACTTTCGTTTTAACAATGCCGCAGTTCGCGCACTCGAAGTTATGAATTGCGAGATCGCGGCGCGTTGGATGTCGCTCCACGGTGGTCTGCGTGATCGGCTTGCGACACTTCGGGCAGGTGTCGTCGTTGAATGGGTCGAAAGGCATCGTGTGCTCCTTTCGTACGAGGCGAATAGACGACACGCAAACGGGCGGCGCGATCAGGCTTGTTCGGGTTCTTACTCGCGCTCGTCGCACCGCCGCACAAGCTGTTCGATCAGCTCGTTGAGTCGTTCCGGGATCGGCTCCGCGAGGTCGATATGCGTCCTGATGTCCCGCCCGATGGACTCCAGAAGCTGGCGGCCCTCAGAGGGCCTGGGTTGGCCGCGCCGCGTTTCCATGGACGTTCTCTTTTTTTTATGAGCCCCGGCGTTCCGGCAGATCAGGAGGCTTTTTGGAAGACCTGGTTGACGCTGCGGGTTATCGTCTCGGCGCTTTCTCCGGCCATCTTGTGAGCAAGCGCCGCCAGCTCCTTGCTCTGTTCGCTCAGCATCTCGAATTGCTTGTGCGCATGCGTCGTCCACAGCTCGACGACATCCGACGGCACCTTGGCTGTCGCGATTTGCTGCGAGAGATCGAGAACCGCCTCGACGTTGGCCCGAGCCATGTCGATCATCTTGAGGTTAAAGGCGCGGATGTTTTCCAGCGAGACGGAATAGCTCTGTTCAACCGCGCGGGCCGATTGTTCGACCGTTGCGAAGGCCTTGTTGGCAGTCGCGGCGCTCTTATCGGCGGACTTCTTGCTCTGATCGTGTTCGGTCATCGGACTCATGCGTGATCCTTCCTTGAGTTGTTTGCGAAGTTTGCGAATCCTATGGTTCGCCCGCGGCCAAGGTCGCGCTTGGCCATGCGCGGGCGGCGTCGGCTATTCGGTCAAATCCCACGAGAACGATTACCGCGTGCGTATCGATTGAATTCGATACCGGCACGACGTTCACTGCCAAGCGACAACGCTTGGCGGCCAAAGGACGATTTCGCTCTCTTTAAAGGCGCTCTGTGTTGCCGCAGGAAGACGCCTATTGAATCGCAACGGTCTCGCAACCGGTACGGTTCCGTACATTCAGAGATTATTATCGGCCGGAACGCCGGGGCGAATTACGCAACCCCGGCAGGGCATTTGGAACTCTGCGCCTGATGAAATGACGCTTCGGGTCCCACGCGACCGATTGACGTAAGCCGCGCCGCCTAAAGCTCCTTGCCAATCGCGCGGTCAACCGAATATGGGCCGCCGCCGCGGATCGCGATCGTGAAACACACCGCGCCGATCAGCAGCACATACTCGTATCCGCCGCCGCCCGCCGCATAACCCTTGGGCAGATGCACCATCAGCAAAGCCACCAGCATTTCGATGGCGAGGGCCGCCGCAAAAAAGCGCGTGAACAGACCGATGATCAAGCAAGCGCCGCCGACCGATTCGAGAAACATGATGACGTATGTCCACAGCAGTGCGGGCTCGATGCCGTTCTTGGCGAAGAGGTTCGCGGCAACCGCGTCAGCGCCAAGTTTGAATTTCGTCGAAACATGCATCACAAACATAACGCCGACGACGATGCGCGCGAGCGTCCCGGCAATCGGCAGCATTGTTTCGTAAAATCCGCTGAGACCCGGATACAGCAGCTTGGTTTCCCCTTGAGCCACGACGCTCTCCCTATTTGTTGCATTGCCCCGCGCGAATCCCCGTCATCAGCTCACGACGCCGACAATGGCTCGCACCATGGCATTACAGCAGGGATTTCGAAGAATTGAAATGGGGACAAGATTCATGGTGCTCTGCACAAAATCTTCAATGCTTATGTCACATGCGGGTCATCATCGACCGGGCGAGGCTTGGGCCGCAAGCCGACCGCAAAGACAAAACCGGTCCGCCACAGCCGTTAGCGGCCTTGGCTCCAGACCTTCCGCCACAGGTCGAGCCTCTCCTTGAGCGGGTCCGGTCCGACGACGACGCCGTTGTTGGTGAAATCGATCAGTTTGTCGACGGCCGGGTCATGACGCGGCCACTGCGGCCGGTTACCGCCGTTCGGATCGCCGGTCTTGGCGAATGAGACCCAATAGGCGCTCACTGTCTCGGCCATCTTCTTGTCGTCGGCGGTCACTTTATCGCCGAAAACGTCCGCCGGGATATTGAAGACAAAGGGAAGCTCGGAACTGTGCAGCGCGCCCTTCACTTTGCCGCGCTCCGACTCAGCCACGTAGGAGAAGCGATAGAGATAGGCGGGACGGCCGGCGCGAGCGACCTCGTCGGCAAGATAGCGCGCCGGTTCGATGTGTATCTTGTCGCAAAAGACCTGCTGCTTCAATTCGTCGAGCGTCTGATCGCCTTGCGGGTCGTGGAGCTTTCGCGCCTCGCCGGCATTGGCGCCGAAGATTGCAAACAGTTCGTCCTTGCTAGCCGCCGAACCCTGCGCGTGGTCGCGGTCGGTCGCACCGATCATGACCGCCACTTTGGCCTCGCGGCCGGCGGCGAGCACAAATTCCGGCGCCTCAGCGACAAACTTGCCGTCGAGCATCGGTCCAGCCACGCCGAGGAGGGGCTTGCCCGCCGCAAGCGCCGCTTCCTCGGCCTCGTGGTCGGTGCCCTCAACCAGCTTCTCCGCCGGCAGCGCGCGCAGCGCTGCCAAGGCTGCCGGGCCTTCTCCTGTGATCCCGAGTGAGCGCGCATAATCGACCGCCATGATCTCGGCAGCGGAAAGTCCGGTAAGCGGGCCCGCCTTGGCCCGCGGGGCCGGAAACCCGGGCGATAGCATGATCGCGCGCTGGAACAGGCCGCGTGACAGTGGCGACGTGAGGTGGGCCACGACCGAGCCGCCGCCGGACGACTGGCCGAAAATCGTCACCGCCTTCGGGTTGCCGCCGAAGGCCGCGATGTTGCGCTGAACCCATTGCAGGGCGCCGCGCTGATCCATGTAGCCGTAATTGCCGTGAACCTCATCGGGCGTCTCGGCGAGCAACGCCGGATGGGCAAAGAAACCGAGCCGGCCCATCCGATAGTTCATGCTGACGAAGACGACGCCGAGCTTCGCCAGCGCGTCGCCCTGGGGGTAAAGCGAAGTTTGTCCGCGCACATTGGCGCCGCCGTAAATCCAGACCATGACCGGCAGCTGCCTGGCCGAGGTGGCGGGCCGCAACACGTTGAGCGTCAGGCAAGCTTCCGATTTCGGCACTTCGTCCGTCGTCTGCATGCATTCCGGGCCGAATTTCGTCGCATCGCGCACGCCGCGCCAATGTTGCGCCGGCTGCGGCGCTCGCCAGCGCAGCTTGCCGACCGGCGGCGCGGCGTAAGGAATGCCTTTGAAGCTCAAGACGCCGTCCGCCTCGACGCCGCGAACCTGTCCGCTGTCGGTCCGGACGACGGGCGCCTCGGTAGGGGGCGCAAGTGCCTTGGTCGGGGCCGACTGTGCGGCCGCCGCGCCATCGATTGCGGCGGCGGCCAGGACAACGGCGAAAAAATATCTCCAATTCCGATACACGCGTTGGTCCTCGCGCTGGACTATGATCCAATTCAATTGAATCGGATCATAGTCCAGAATCTTCGTTGGAGCATGATCTTATCCGAAAACCGGTATCCACTTTTCGAGATCATGCTCACATCGATTTACCGCGCCGGCACCTGACCGGCATACCAATCGTAAATCTGCTGCCCGGTCCAGTGCACAACGTCGTGGCGGTTGATGTAGTCGTACAATTGCTCGAAATATTTGATGCGGTGGGCGGCGCCGGTGACATAAGGGTGCACGCCGATCGCCATGACGCGGACCGACTCGGCGCTTTCGGCGTAAAGCCGGTCGAAGGCGTCGATGGTTCGCTTGAGCAGCACGTCCGACTCGTGATGATGCGAGATCATCAGCGTGATGTCGTTGATCTCGGCGCTGTAGGGCACGGCGAGGATCGGGCCGTGCCTGGTTTTGACCCAGAGCGGCTGGTCGTCGAGGATCCAATCGCCGAACCAGGTCAGGCCGCATTCGGTGACGTAGTCCAAGGTGTCGAAGGTCTGGCCGCGGCCGGGGCCGAGCCAGCCGGTCGGCCGCCTGCCGGTGAATTTTTCGATCACGTCGCACGATTGTTTGATGACGGCGCGCTGGTCCTCGATCTGCTGGATCGGCATTTGCACAAAAGCGTGGGCCATGAATTCCCAGTTGGCGTCGCGTGCCGCGGCGGCGACCTCGGGATAAGTCTCGCAGACCTTGGCGTTGATCGACATGGTCGGGGTGATGCCGGCGTTTTCCAGCGCGCGCTTGAGCCGCCAGAAGCCGACCCGCATGCCGTATTCGTACCAGGTCCAGTTCGGCATATCGGGGATCGGCGTCTGGCCCATGGGCGGCTGCGACAATTGCCGCGCCATCGGCCGCGTGATCTCCCATTCCTCGATATTGACCACCGACCAGACGATCATGCGCGCCTTGCCCGGCAGCTTGAGCGGCGGCCGGGTGAACGGCGAGGAATAGGACAGGCGCTCGCGCGGCAAGGTCATGGTGTACTCAAGGTCTTCGTGTACTCAAGATCATGGCATCATCATTGTAGGCATCCGGCCGCACGCTCGGCAATCGGACAGGAGAACGGACGATGGACGACAGAGAGCTTTACGACCGCGGGCTGAAGCTGCGCACGGACATGTTCGGCCGCGACGCGGTGGAAAAGCGCATGAACGCGTTCGGCGAATTCGGCAAGCCGCTGCAGCACATCATCAACGCCTATGCCTATGGCGACGTCTGGCACCGCACGGCCTTGCCGCCGGCGACCAAATCGCTGGTCATGATCGCCATGATGGCGGCGGCGAAGCAGCCCAACGAGCTCGCCGTCCACATCCGCGGCGCCTTGAAGAACGGCTGCACGCCCGAACAAATCCAGGAGGTACTGCTGCTGCTCACGCTCTATTGCGGCATTCCGTCCGCGATCGACGCGCACCGCATCGCCACGGACGTGCTGCGCGAGCATTCGGGCGCTTCATGAATGCCGTCGCCGGCGCGCCGTTCCGTTGCGCTCGGTCACTTGGTTGCAATCGCCAACAAGCCCGGAACGCCAAACGCCAGCTTGATCGAAGTCACGAAAATCCCGCTTGTCGCGAAACCACCGCGCATGAGCAGGTTTGCCAATCCAGGCAGGTCGAAAAGCTCATGCGTCGAAGGCTGAACGAATTTCCAGCGCGTCATCGCGGATCGATCCGTCGCGACAATGACGATGCGCCCGCCCGGACGCAGGACTCGCCTTGCTTCGCGCACACCCGCTTCACCCGCGAAATAGACGACATGGACTGCGAGAATTCCATCGATTGTATCGTGTCCCCAAGGCAAAGCATCGATGCGGCCGCGCAGCAGATGAACCCGTCTCTGCCGAACCGCGTAGCGATTATGGCGCAAGGCTTGAGCGAGCATGGTCTCGGAATGATCTAGTCCGAGGATGAGCCCTCGCCCGGCCATTGCCGCCAAAATTTTTACGGACGGCCCGGATCCGCAGCCGAGATCCAGGATCGTGTCGTCAGGCGAACAGTCGAGCGCACGGATCGCAATCCGATTGGACCGCCGATTTGCGACCGCCATCAGTCGGGCAATCAGTCTGCCGCCAAGGCCCGACGGATTTTGCAATTGCCGGCCGATGGCCGCCCAGAGTGGAGACTGCGGCACGGCACGCTTGTCGCGGCGCTATTTGCCGTGAAATCAGTTGCTCGGCATCTTGGCCAAGTCTTCCTGGATAACCAGGCGTCGCGATTTATCCCAGATCGGCCGGTCGGGATGAGGCGGCAGCGACAAGGCATGCTTGAAAATCTGCTGAGCCGCCGGATATTCGTGCTGCTCATAGAGAAAGTCGCCATAGAAGTAATTGGCGTCGAGACCGTCCGGCGCGTATTTGACGGCTTCCTGAAGCAATTGCCTCGCTTTGGCCTTGTCGCCGAACCCGACCGGGAATCCGGGCACGCGGTAATAAAGCACCCCGAGGCTGGCCGGAGCGCCGGCATCCAATATGGCCGGATTTGTCGTTGCCAGCGGCTCCAATATCGCGCGCGCGCGTTTGGCAAAACCCAGCGCCTTGAAGGGACTGCCGTTCTCGCTCGCCATCGATGCCTGCTCGCTGATGACAATTCCGTGCCAGATCATTGCTTCAGGACGGTTCTGATATTGCTGCACCAGGGCGGCTGCACGTTCCGCCAGTGCCGCCATCTGCTTTTCCTGAAGGTCCTTGTCGGTTTCCTGAAATTTGATGTGCTCCCAATCGAGCGCGATCTTCAGAATGTCGGCATTGAGCGCCGGATTGTCGGCCGCCCGGCTGTTCGTGGGCAGCGCCAAGCAAAGCACAGCGCCGAACGCGACAAGAATTCCGATCGCTTTCCCGGACATCAGCATTCTCCTTCTCCGTTATGGCGCAATCTCAGGCGGTGAAGAGTCCAATTGTCGCCCCGGCTCACGAAGCAAGACCGGCAGCGCGGCGCGCATCGAGATCGCGAAACAGATCGCCATACAGCCTGTAGAAGTCGCCCGTTGTCTCGATCACCAACGGCAAATGCCGTTGATCCATGCGATTGATCAGGTTCTCGAAGAATTCGGCGTGGTGGACATCCAGGTCCCCGTGCGTCGTGAGATATTTAAATCCGCCATCGTCTTCGGCCCCGATCGACTCGCGAAGGGCGGAGACTGCTTTGCCGGCCAGCGCGACAGCCATCCCTTCCAAGACGTGGATCATGCCCAAGAGCCCATAGGGCGAAACACGATCGACGACGTAATAGGCATGTCCGACCATGACTTTGCAGGGGAATCGCGGTGCGCTACGGCGCACCTGTTCAGGGTCGCCGCCCACGGCGTGGATATCTTCGAGGATCCACAATTCGTGTCCGCGCTCTTCCGCGATGTATTCGAACAACGCCGATTGATAGAGATGATCGTCGCGGCCACAGCGCGCGGCTGCCAGGGCCAGCAGAGGCGCCGTGCTCCTGACGTGGTGATAGGCTTGACCGAGAAAATCCAAATACAATTCCTTCGACGCCCCATTGCGCAGAACATCCTGAATCAGCGGCAGCTCGATAAACGCTTGCCGAGCCGATGCGGTCTGCTCGAAGAGTTGCTGAAAGCCGGACATGCTTCGACCCCTAAGCGCCCTGAACCTGCAGCGATCGGCTGCGCTCGGCCACGACCTGGCTGATTGAGGAACGTCGAGGCCGCGAATTGGCGGTGAGCAGATCAAGGCGACGGAATTCCTGATCGGACATCGCCAGATACCGTCGCGGCTTGGCGTAGTCCGGTAACGCGCGGGCGGCGGATGCGACCAGGTTGTGCAATGCCGGGGAGTCGCTGGAGACCGAGGCGTCGGTCGGGACGATCAGCGCGACCAGCTCTCTTTCGTGGGCGACAACCACGCACCGGCTGACACGGCTGTCGGCGGCAATCACGTCCTCGACCCATTCAGGACTGATGTTTCGCCCTGCGGCGGTGACGATGACGTTGTCCTTTCGACCCGTTACGATCAAAAAACCGTCCGCATCGAAATGTCCGAGATCGCCGGTATGCCAGGATCCCGATATGTGATGTTCGCCAACATAACCATTCATGACAGTGGGGCCGCTCACCACGATCTCGCCGGCGTCGATGGCGACCGCAACGTTCGCCAGCGGCCGTCCGACCGTGCCGGCTCGTCGTGCATCCGGCCGATTTACGGACACGACCGAAGAGCATTCCGAAAGGCCGTAGCCCTCATAGACCGGTAGCCCGTGTCGCCACGCCGCGGTCGCCAAGTGCTGCGCTATCGGCGCGCCACCGACCGCAATAAACCTGAGAGGACCGGGACCCCGATTGCCGCGGGCTTGCAATTCCTTCACCCACGCCGCCAGCAATTCGGGCACCAGCACGGTTGCCGTCGCGCCAGCCTGTTCGGCCGCGGCGAGCTGGCCCGCGGGCGAAGCCGCCGCAACTCCCGGGAGATGGATCGCCGCGCCGACCGACAGCGGCAGGTACGTGCCGGCGATCTGCTCCAGCAGCAAAGAGTTCGGCAGCACCGAGAGGTAGCGATCCGCCGCGCTGGCACGCGATGCCTCGGCAAGTGCGGCCACGCTGGCGAGCAGTTGTCGGTCCGACAAACATACCCCTTTCGGCTTACCGCTCGTCCCGGACGTGAAGATAATTCTGCCAGCGCCGATTGCCGGGGCAATGTTGGTTACACTTTCGGCATCCAATTCATGGACGGTCAGTCCGAGTCGCTTGGCGCGTTCCGCCGATGCAGAATCGACCACCACGTCGGACAGCTGCGCCACTCGAGCGATGTGCAACAGCTGAGCGTCGGAGAAGAACTCGGGCAGTGGGACCAGTTCCTTCCCGGCAAAGCTCAGCGCCAGATCGCAAACGACGCAGTCCGTTCCCGTCGTGAAGAGGAGGCCAACGCGATGCGGCAGGCGTGTCGCCCACTGTGCGTGCCCTCGGATACGTTCGACAAGCCCACGATATGAAAGCGCACCACGCGGTGAGACCAGGGCCGCGCTATCGCCGGCAACGGCCGCTTGGTGCAATAGGCTCTCAAAAAACTCGCGCATCAGCCGGCTGCTGCGGTGAAACGGGGGCGCGGTAGAACTGTTTCGGTTCAAACGCCGTGCAATGGTCGACGGCCATGATGCGGGGATCGTGTTGGAAATAATGTCCCCAGCATTCCGGATGAGGCACGCGGCTTCGGTCGGCGCGACCCAATTCGGTCATCGCCAGTCGGTTTCGTCGCAGCAAACCTCGCAGCGGTCTGGTCGCGGTGAAAACGGCCCACTCGGCATCCCTCGTCCGCAACAGTTCAATGAGGTTTGTCACGAACGCGAGCGAGCGTCCGGAACATGGCGCGGCCAGATGGGAGACCTCGACGATCCTGTCGCGGCGAACCGTGCGTCCGAGCTGGTCGTGCAGGATCTGCTCCACGGGCAGGTCGAGGTAGCATTCTGAAAAGAACGTCTCGTTTCCGAAGCGGATGCCGGCAGCGCACTCGACGCTGCCGGATTGGCTCAACTCCGCGACGATTGTCTGCGCAAACGAAGGCAGGAAGGCCTCGTAGCGAGTCCAGTAGAGCGTTCGGATTGCGTCTTCGACGGCCGACCGCAAGCGATCGGATCGCGGCACTACAACGAACATTGGCTATCCCCATCCCGTGCCAGACCGGCGGGTCGAGTAGTGGATGTGTTCGCTGACGGCTGCCTGACGAGTAGGCGGCAAGATAAAGGCATATCGCTTCAATCGGCCGGATTTCGCGGCGGATGGGCGGCAAATTCCGGTTCGATGGCGTTCGCCACGTGGACCGTGTCTCTCCGGGCGGACGTCGGTTGATTCGACTTCGCGCCAAATTAGTAATTTGTTAACAATCGCCGCCTACCCATGAAGGAAATTGCAGCGTGAATTGCGCGCCGCCGTCATGGGCATCCGCGACCGAGACGGTGCCGTTCAAGGCGTGCATGATGCGTCGGACTATCGCAAGTCCCAAGCCCGCGCCTTCCTGGCTTGCTTCGCCTCGCCAAAATCTCTCGAAAATCTTCTCACGAAACTCGGCGGGTATGCCCGGACCAGAATCACTAATCTCGACCGATGGACCGGGCGTCACGCGAATCCGAACGGCCTTCCCGGGCGGACTGTGATTGAGCGCATTCTCGATTAAATTGCTTATGGCAATATTCGCCACAAACCCGTTGCCACGAATGAATACGGGCGCCGCCGGTTCCTCGACTTCCAGCGTCTTGTGCGTTGAAATCGCTATCGGCCCAAGATTTTCCGCCGCTTGACGCGCAGTCAGGCACAGGTCGACCCGTTCATCGAGCGGGACGTTCAGCGTCTCGAGCCGCGCCACGAGCAGCAATTGATTCACAATCCGGCTCATCAATTCGACGTCGTAACGTAACTTTGCCGCAACCGCGCTGTCGGTCATCGTATCGATGTTCGCTCCCAAGACTGCCAGCGGGGTGCGCAATTGATGCGCGGCATTGGCGTTGAATTCGCGCTGTTGCCTGAGACCCTCATCCAGCCGGTCAAGCACGTTGTTGACCGAGCTGACGAGCGGAAGAATCTCCTTTGGTATTCCCGCCGACGGCAACCGCAAGGTCGAGTGCCCCGGATCGATTTTGGTTGCCAGAATCGCCAGCTCGTTCAGCGGCGCAAGCGATCGCCTGACCGTAAATGCGCTGATGCCGAGAACGGCGAGCAGGAACGGAATTCCGAGCCAGCCGCCGTCCATGAAAAACTCATTGAAGACGGCCGCATGCAGCGACTGCGTCATCGGCACGGTCTGTTCGACCTGGGTGAATAGCACCCTTTGGCCGATCTCGGTTCGAACGGCCGCGCCCAGCATGGCAGCATTTTCAGCATCGGCCCGGTATGTGTAGATATGGTGGTCTTGAGCTCGCAGAATATCCGGCAGCGGCCCGACACGACGGCCGGATGTCGCCACGACTCTTCCGGCCTCGTCTCGCACGGCATACCGATATCTGCTTGCCGGATTGTTGTAGGCCTCCGACAGTTTCGACGGCAGGTCGAGATAAATCGACCCGTCAGGGCTCGTCGAAAGGAAACTTGAAACCTCCTGCGCCTGGCGCACCAGCGTTCTTTCGCGCAGATAAGCCTCGACATGACTTTGCTTGAGGTAGAGCCAGCCATACGAGACAGCGGCCGCCACGGCTGTCGTGATGGTCAAGCGAGCGATGATGCGCGATGAAAGCGACATTCAAAATTTCTTCTTTACTCTTTGAGCAGATAGCCGATGCCGCGAAGGGTGTGGATGGAAACCCGCGCTTCGATTGTTTCCAATCTGCGCCGCAGGCGGGAAACCAGCGCTTCGATCGTATTCGGCGTGACGTCGTCGCTCAGCCCGTAAACCGAATCCTCGAACAGGCGTTTTGGCACGACCTGATCGGCGCGCCGCATCAGAAGCTCGAGCGCGTCCAGCTCGCGCGGCGGGATCGCAACCGTCCGGCCGCCGACTTTGAGCTGCCGCGCCGCGGTATCCAGCGTGATATTGCCGATATCGATCGTTGTTCCGAGTGGGCCCCCAGGCCGGCGCAGCAAAGCCCGCAGCCTTGCGGCCAGTTCCTTCATCGCGAAGGGTTTGAGCAAATAGTCGTCTGCGCCGCGATCGAGTCCCTCGACGCGGTCGTCGATGCCGTCGCGGGCTGTCAATATGAGTACTGGAATCCAGCTTGAAGCAGCGCGAAGATCCTTGAGCAGCTCCAGACCGTCGCGGTCCGGCAAGCCAAGGTCGAGAATTATGGCCTCGTATGCGATGCTCTTGGTCGCCGCCAGTCCTTCCTCGGCGGTCATGAACAAGTCGACGCCAAAGCCAAATCCCGCCAAGCCTTCGACAATCGACTGGGCGAGCCGCTGATGGTCTTCGATGAGCAAAATGCGCATGCGGCCGGCCTAATCCATCGTGAAACGTTTTTGGCCCCTGAACCCAAATTGAAGCACGGCCTGAAATGTTTCGGCTGCGATCCGGTTTTGTGCGACGGGTCGTCTCGACAACCTCGTTCAGGTTCCTGACGAGAAGCTGACAACATTCGAGGTGGCGCGGCCGACGCCGCTTCCAGCCGAAAACCGGCGGACAACTCCGATCGCGATTGAAAGCCCAGCGGAATGACGCAATAGTAGAACCGTGATGAAATTGCGGCGCAGGTCGGTTCGCTGCCCGATCTCCTGGCTAAGCCGGACTCCTGGCTAAGCCGGACTCCTGGCTAAGCCGGACTCCTGGCTTAGAATGCTTGGCTGGTGCGTTCGCCGTAATCGAGTCGAGGTACTGGCTAGGGCCTTACAAATGGTCCGGGATTTAAGACTGCCCCTGTGCGTCGTCGCGCTTGTCGCCGCGTTCGCAAGCCGGCCCGCCTCGGCCGCCGACCAGGTCCACGACGAGATCCAGGTCTACAACGCCGAGATCGCCGAAGTCGGGCAATGGACCTACCAGCAGCATTTGGATTATGCGGCGGTCGGGCAAACGCAGCCGGAAGTCCCCGGCGGATTTTCCTCGAACCGCAGCCTGCAGGGCACGCCGGAATTCGCTTACGGCATCACCGACTGGTGGGAGGCCGGCTTTTATCTGCCGTTTGCCGTCACCGGCTCGGGCCAGTTGCTGTCGGACGGCGCGAAACTTCGCAGCCTGTTCGTGGTCCCCGACGCCGCCAAGCGCAGTTTCTTCTACGGCATCAATTTTGAGCTCGGCTACGAGATGCCGCGGTTCGCTTCGTCGCCATGGGGCCTGGAAATTCGCCCGATCGTCGGGGTCCGCAACGCCCAGTGGGAGTTCATCGCCAACCCGATCGTGGATTTAAGCTTCGGCGCGGGCGGCGAAGCGGATTTCGCGCCGGCGCTGCGGCTCGCCCGCAATCTCGGCAACGATTGGTACGTCGGTCTCGAATATTACGGCGATTTCGGCAAGATCGGCGATTTCCTGCCGCTGCAGCAGCAAAGCCAGCAATTGTTCGCGGTTACGGATTTCAAGGCGGGTGTCGTCGACGTGGAGCTCGGCGTCGGCTACGGTTTTACGCCGGGATCGGACCGGGTCGTGGCCAAGGCGATCATCGGCTACGCGTTTCCGGTGCCCGGCAAAGGCAGCGATAGCAATACGACGTCCAAGCCGCTGGGCATGGGGACGGTGGCGCGATCGACCCAGAACGCCTGGAGCGCCAAATAGCGCGCCGCTACGACGCGCCGTCGCGGGAGGCGAGATAGACGAGGCCTGCGGCTCCCAGCACCGCGCCGGCGATGATGCCGAGCGGCATGAACGTCTCGAACACCAGCATGCCGGAATAACCTTCGAAATCGCTGGTGTGAAACACCGTGGTCCAGAGGAAGCCCGCGCCGACGCCGATTACGCCGCCGCCGATCGCGCCCAAGAACAAGCCGACAAACGCGAGCACGACTTTCATTTCGAGAAATGCCTGTCCAGCCCCTGCCAGCCTTCGAAATAGTCGTGCTGCAATTCCGACGACTCGATGGCGTAGCGCGTCAGCCGCATGGCATAGCGGCTCTCGAACATAAAGGCCATGGTGTCTTCGATCTTGTGCGGCTTGAGCTCGGCGCGCGACGCGCGCTCCCAGGTATCGGCGTCCGGGCCATGCGCGGTCATGCAATTGTGCAGGCTGGCGCCGCCGGGCAAAAATCCTTCCGCCTTGGCGTCGTAGACGCCGTGCAAGAGGCCCATGAACTCGGTCATGACGTTGCGGTGATACCACGGCGGCCGGAACGTGTTCTCGCCGACGAGCCAGCGCGGCGGGAAGATGACGAAATCGATTGTTGCGGTGCCCGGCACGTCGGACGGCGCGGTGAGCACGCTGTAGATCGACGGATCGGGATGATCGAAGCTCACCGTGCCGATCACCATGAAGCGGGCGAGATCGTATTTGTACGGCGCGAAATTGCCGTGCCAGGCGACGACGTTGAGCGGCGAGTGATCCATCTCCCCCGCCCACAGATTGCCCTGGAATTTGGCGATCATGGTGCACGGCGCTTTGGTGTCCTCGTAAGCCGCGACGGGCGCCAAGAAGTCGCGCACATTGGCCAGGCCGTTGGAGCCGAGCGGGCCGAGCTCCGGCAGCCGCAGGGCGACGCCGTAATTCTCGCAAGCGTAGCCGCGCGACGGCCCGTCTGGCAGCTCGACGCGGAAACGCAGACCGCGCGGAATGACGACGATCTCGCCGGGCGACGCCTCGACGATGCCGAGCTCAGTGACGAAGCGCGCGCGGCCGAGCTGCGGCACGATCAGCATTTCGCCGTCGGCATTGTAGAAATAGCGGTCGGTCATCGAGCGGTTGGCGGCGTAGATGTGCACACACATGCCGACCTGGGTGGCGACGTCGCCGTTGCCGCCCATGGTCACTAGGCCCTCGATGAAGTCGGTGGGCTTTTTCGGAATCGGGATCGGGCTCCAGCGCAATTGCGTCGGCGTCGCGTCGACGTCGTTGAACGGCGCGCTGCGAATAAGGCCGTTGTCGATGCGCGCATAGGGCCGGTGCACGACGGAGGGCTGGATGCGATAGGTCCAGGTGCGCCGGTTCTCGCCGCGCGGCGTGGTGAACGAGGTGCCCGAGATCAGTTCGGCGTAGAGGCCGTGCGGCGGCCGCTGCGGCGAATTACGGCCGACCGGCAGCGCGCCGGCGACAGCTTCCGAGACAAAATGGTTGCCGAAGCCGGGCTGGTATTGCAGCGGCGCAGCCGCGCTCGGCGCCTTGATGTCTGTTTTGCGGGTTTTGGTATCCATGCGACCTCGCGAAGGGCGGTCACCCTCGTCATTGCGAGCGCAGCGAAGCAATCCAGCTCGGAGCAAAGGAAACCTGGATTGCTTCGTCGCTTCGCTCCTCGCAATGACGGTAGGCGCCGGCAATTGGTATCGATCGCAACTAATATCCGCTTTCCCCGGGCGGGGCGCAAGCTCCTTGGAACGGTTCCAAGGAGCTAATGCCGTGCACTTATTAAAGTCAGTCCGTCGCTCTGCCCCGATAGCGACCATATGCTGCGTTGCCGCGAGATGACGCGACCGGCCAAGAGCCGAGAAATTGCATCGCAGCAAAATGCAGCTATTCGATCACCTCATCGGCAAGCAACTGCATCGACGGGGGGACGGCGATACCCAGCGCCTTCGCGGTATTCATATTGATGACGAACTCGAACTTGGTTGGCTGCTGCACCGGCAGGTCGCCAGGTTTCTCACCGTTGAGGATGCGTCCGACATAGGTCCCCACCTGACGCAGCGTATCCGGGATATTGGCGCCGTAGCTCATCAGCCCGCCGGCCAATGCCGCCTCGCGATTGACGAAGGAGGTTGGGATCGCGTGACTTAACGCCAGATCGGCAATTTTTTTCCGCCGATCGCTAAAAATAGCATCACCCGCGAGGAAAAGTGCGGCGGCGTGTTGCTCAACAAGGCTCGCAAAGGCAGCTTCGATTCCGGCATCGTCGCGCGCTTGAAGCATAAGCGGCTGCAGCCCGAGCGCTTGCAGCGCCTCTCCGGTTTCCTTTTGCTCAAGTTCGAAATTGGCATTGCCGGGGTTCAACAGCACGGCGACGACGTGAGCATTGGGAACGAGCTGATGGAGAAATTCCGCCCGCTTTGCGTCAAGGAGATTGGCGAAGAAAGTTGCGCCGGTGACATTCCCCCCCGGCCGGTTGAGGTTATCGACCAGGCCGCCTTTGACCGGGTCGCCGCCGATGCCGAAAACGATGGGAATCGATGTTGTCGCTTTCTTGGCCGCGAGCGCCGCGACCGGCGTTACCACTGCGATTGCAGCAACGTGACGGCCGACCAAATCTGCGGCGAGCGCCGGCAGTTGTTCGTATTGCCCGTTCGCCCAGCGATACTCGACGGCGACGTTTTTTCCCAGGACATAGCCGGTTTGAGCGAGCCCCTTTGCAAATCCCGCCACCAAGTGTTGATTTGAACCTGCGGAAGCGCCATGCAGGAACCCGACCACTGGCGTGGTCGCTTGCTGCGCGCGCGCGGCAAGCGGGCTCGCCGTCGCCAGACCGGCAATTCCCTTAATGAAATCTCGTCGCCTCATGGCCTTCCTCCCAGGCGCCGACCGACGCAGCTTATCACATCGATTGCGACGAGGGGTTGCGTGTCGCGGCGATGCGTTCGCGCACTAGGCTTTCTCGGCCCGCGCCACTGTCCCCGCGGCGCGCTGCATGCCGAGCGTCAAAATCCGGTGCAGCAGGTCGCGGTATTTGATGCCGTCGTGCTTGGCGGCGGCGGCGAATTCCTGGCTCTCGGCGATCTCGGGGTTCGGATTGGCCTCGAGGAAATACGGCACGCCGTCGGCTGAGAGCCGGAAATCGATGCGGGCATAACCGTCAAGCTCCAAAGTCCGATAGATGCGCTTGGCGATCGCCTGAATGCGCGCGGCCAACTCGGGCGCGAGGTTCTTCGCCGGTCCGTGCAAGATCTGGCGGCGCTCCTGATAGTCGGTGTCGTGCTTGACCTTCTCGGTGGCGATCGGCCAGTCGCCTTCGGCCATGTTGCCGAAGGTCAATTCCCACACCGGCAGCACGCGCAGCCGGTCGTTGCCGAGGACGCCGACATAGATCTCGCGGCCCTCGATATATTGCTCGGCGATCGCCGGCGTGCCGACCCGCTCGTGGATGAAATTGACGCGCTCGGCAAGCTTGTCGTCGCTATCGACCACGGAAGCTTGCGAGATGCCGTAGGAGCCGTCCTCGTTCAGGCTCTTGACGATCAGCGGGAGCGCCAGCCGCGCCGGACGCCGCACTTTCCGGCGCATCGGAAACACCGCGAAGGCCGGCACCGGAATGCGGTGGTAATGCACCAGCGTCTTCGACAAATCCTTGCCGCGCGCCAGCATCAGGCCGCGCGGATTGCAGCCAGTATAAGGCACGCGCATCAATTCGAGAAAGCTCGCGACGTTCTGATCGTAGATCGCTTCGCCGTGAAACTCCTCGAGCAAGGTGAGCACGACGTCCGGCTTCCAGGTCTCGATCTGGTCGCGGATCGGCTTCAGCTCGTCAAGGACGCCGAGCGGTTTCACGTCGTGCCCGGCGCGGCGCAACGTCGTCACCACATCGTATTCGGTCTTCCATTCGCTGATTTGTTGCTCGCTGAACCCCTTGGACGAGTCCGGGGGCAGCAGGTCCGGGTGAACGAGCACCAGGACGCGAAGCCGTTTCATAGCGCGATCCACCTTCGCCGCGACGGACCAAACAATGCATGCATGGTTTTCGCGGTCAACAGGGTCGTGAATTCGATAACGAGCCTGCGCTCCGATCCGACCGCGCGCAGTTTCAGCTTCCTGCAGCGGGCGATCATGTCGTCGAGCACGGCATCGACGGTGAGCTGATATTCGCCGGTCCATTTGGCGACCAGCTCGCGCACGCGGGTGCGGTTGCGCCGGATGAAGGACGCCGCGGTCTCGGCGTGGCGATGCTTTGGATCCGCCGAGAACAGCCGCAACAGGTCGCGGTCGTAAGTCCGCGGCGGGTCGACCAGATAAAGCTCGCGCTTGTTCTTGTAATACTCGCCGAGCGTCTCGCGGAACTTGCTGAGCGGATCGACCTTTTCCTTATTTGTCAGGAACGGCCGCTTGCCGGCGATCTCCCGCATCAGCTCGTCGACATAGCGGAGCTTCTTGAGCGCCGGCCAGCCGATATAGCGCGCGCGCCAGTTCGACCGCGGCCGCAGCCACACCGCGAAAGTCTCGGCGAAATCCTCGTCGGGATGGCTCTGCGCGTACCACAGCCGCAGATGCTGGACGTAATTGCGGCTGGCGGGGTTGGGCTGATAGTAGCGCGGGTAGCGTTTGGAGGTCGGGCCGAACAATTGCTGCCAGCGGCGGCGGCGATGCAGCTCATAGGCATGCTGCACCACATGGCCGGCTTCGTGGCGCAGGATGTTCATGCACGAATTCCAGGTGCCGCCCTCGACGTCGATGATCATTTTCTTTTCCAGCCGCATCAGGCGCGGATGGGCGAGAAAGAACGGCATGGCGATGCCCGGCGAGCCCTCCGGGCTGAACCATTCATTGGAAATCCAGGCGTGCGGCCGCACCGTGAGGCCGTGCTCGGCAAGCTCGTCGTGCAAGGTGAGCAGGCAGTCCTCGAGCCAGGTGCCCTCGACCTTGACGTGAAGGTTCTTTAGGCGGACCTTCA
>Ga0307476_10000923_pt1 | contig 19653 bp, 19 predicted proteins | sample atmos_gasesECM2C_2_FD_203314 | JGI IMG/M metagenome (GOLD analysis project Ga0307476, IMG submission 203314) | Hardwood forest soil microbial communities from Morgan-Monroe State Forest, Indiana, United States - atmos_gasesECM2C_05 | ecosystem: Environmental > Terrestrial > Soil > Temperate... | reverse complement strand
TCTCGCATCCCGAGGGGCCCGTGCCAAAGACGGCGCCAACCACGCGCCTTGGAAAACAAAAAGATGTTTTCCACTTTCGCACCGGCCCGACGACGGCGGGATGTTCGCATAGAAGAATCATGGTCGCGTAGCAAGGCCGTATCGATGGTTGGTGGAGCGACTGGCTCCCCCGAATAGGATTCAGCGTGATGCCTGGAGATCTTGGTCCTCAACCGAACTCTGGCGAAACGCGGTGCCACCAACACCGGACAGGATGATTCTGTCCTTGACAACGCTTTCGCCCTTATCGAGGGCTTCTGGGATGTTGTCAGACCCTAACGCGCTTATGGGGCAAAGCACGGGTCTCGGGAGGTCGCGAATGGCGGCGTTGGGAGCGCTGCGCCATCCAAAATCCGATTGGTCGAGTGCGCGGTCCCAGGAGCCGATGACTTTCGTAATCCGGCTTGGGGGCTTACCGATTGCTGGCTCTAGGGGGTGCTCCTAGAATCAAAGCACCAGTACTCCGCCCAGAGAGCATCCATGCCCGAGACGACAACGCGCGCGGACCGAGCCGAGTTGAACCGGCGGGTGGAGCGTGCGGAAAAACTTCTGCAGAAGGGTAAAGCTGCGGAAGCGCTGGAAGAATTCTTGCTGGTCCTGCGGGACGATCCCGAAAATGATACGGTGCGGCAACTCTCGGCGGACTTATGTCTTTCGCAGAACCGGGCGCGCGATGCGGTGCAACTGCTTGGCGAATTGTTTGAGCGGCAGGTGAATGCGGGCGACGCGACCAAGGCGAGCCTGACTTATAAGAAACTCGCCAGGCACGGCAATCCGACCTGGGAGCAGAAATTCCGTTTTGGGCAGTTGCTGGAAGGCTCGAACAAGAAGCTTGCAGTGGGCACGTATGAGTCCGCGCTGGCGGATCTGGCGAAGCTGCAGGATAAAAGTAGCGCGGTCCAAGTGCTCGATCGCGTAGTGGCACTCGAACCGATTCAAGCAAATTTTCTGCGGATGGCGGAGCTTTCTTCTGAGTTGGGCGATAGCGGGTGCGCGGCGGAGATGTTTAAACGCGTAGCGCTGCTGACGGCCGAGAATGGCGGCGATCCGGCGCAGTGGTATGAGCGGGCTTACCAAGAAAATTCTTCCGATGAAGAGATAACGCTGGCCTACAGCAAGAGCCTGCTGGGACAAGGACAGGTGGGAGCTGCGATTTTTGTACTCGAGCCGCAGGTGAACGCGGGCAAGAACTCCCCACAACTGCGGGATATTTATGCCGAAGCTCTGCTGGCCGCGGGGCGATATGCGGATGCGGAGCCGTTGGTTTGGCAACTGTTTGAACAGAATCCTAACCGCATGCAGCAGGTGACGGCGTTGATTGGGCAATTAGTGGATTCGGATCAGGATGCGGCGGCGGTTTCGTTGGCCCGCAAGCTTGGGCAATTTCAGGCGAAGCGCGGCGAGCGCCGGCAATTCGTCGCGGTGATGCAGGAGGTGGCGGCGACGCGGCGTGCGTCTCCGGAGATGCTGGAGTTTTTAAGCGAGCTTTTCAACGCCTCGAATCGCGAGGGGGATTACTGCCAGACGCTGTTGAAACTGTTCGATCTGTATTGCAGCACGGGAGATTTCAGCAAAGCAGCGGAATGCCTGGATCGCGCGGCGGAGGTGGATCCTTACGAGTCGGGGCATACCAAGCGGCTGGAGCAGCTGAAGGGCAAGATTGACGAAGTCAAATATAAGGAGATTGCTTCGCGGTTTACCCCGGTAAGCAAAGCGGCGTCCGAACCCTCGCACGAGCGCGAGGCGACGCTGGGCGCTTCAACCTTGCAGGACTTGATGTTGCAGGCAGAAATTCTGGTGCAGTATGGAATGCGCAACAAAGCGGTAGAGCGGCTGCAGAGGATTCAAGAGCTTTTTCCGCGAGAGGAAGAACGCAACGAAGACTTGCAGCGGCTTTACATGGCTGCAGGCGTAACGCCAGCGTACTCCGGGAGAGCGCCGATTGCAGCTCCTCCACCGGTTGCCACGGCGCAGGCTGCAGCGCCAACAGCGCCGGCGGTCGACCCCATGGCGGAAATGCGCAATGTAACGCGCGTCGCCGAGATCACACGCAAGCTTTATCACCAGGCGAGCGCGCCAGCGGTGCTGACGACGGCCGTAACGGAAATTGGCGGTCATTGGGAAGTCTCACGCTGCGTAGCCTTGATGCGTACTCCGGGTTCGGCGCCGACTGCGGTGCAGGAATTTTGCGCGCAGGGAGTGAAAGCGGGAACTTCCGCAGTAATCAAAGAAGTCATGTGCGGTGTGCAGGATATATGTTTGACACTGCCATCGGGCGAGCCGCTGGTTATTGCCGACGCCCAGCGGGGCGCGGAGTTGCAGGCGGTGCGAAAGGCTGTGACGGAGCTGGGCGCATACACGATGCTGGCGCTTCCTCTCATCAATGGGACGGATCAGGTGGGAGTGCTGGCTCTGATGCACAACAAGCCGCGGGTGTGGCCGAACACCGATGCGGTGGTGCTGAAAACACTGGCCGACCAGATGGTGATCGCGCTGAATAACGCGGGCCTGCGGCGGCTGGTAAAAAATCTTTCGGTTACCGATGAAAAATCCGGACTGCTGAAGCGCGGGTCCTATCTCGACTTGCTGCTGGGGGAGAGCAAGCGGGCGGCGCAGAACGGCACACCACTTTCGGTGCTGCTGCTGCAATTTGGACGAAGCGCCGCGCTGATCAAAGAATACGGCGAGGCTGCGGTGGAAGGCGCGATGGAAAAGATTGGGCAGCAGTTTGCCGCGAACATTCGGACCAACGATTTGGCATTTCGTTATGACACGACGACGATTGCCATCATTCTCGGCGAAACCGCGGAGAAAGAAGCGATGCTGGCGATCGAAAAGCTGCGCAAGATTATCGCCGGAGTACATTTGCCCGCAAAGGATGGAGCCGAAAAAGGCCACGCGATGGAATTCTCGGCCGGGCTGGCCGAGGCCGTGGTGCGGGAGAACTACGATCCGGTAGACATTGTGACGGAAGTGATCAACCGCGCCGAACATGCACTGGCGACCTCGCTGGTGCAGGGAGCGGGGAAAGTCGTGGCTCTCGAGGCGGCGCTGGCCGCCGGAGCGGTGGCGTAAGGGACTTAAGAACTCACTGCGGCGTCACCGAGAAAGTGCCTTTTGTATTTCCGTCCGATGCACCCCTAGCAGGTAGCATCCCCGCGAGATGCTAATTCGAGCTTTCGAAACTTTCGTCCGAAAGCGGGGTTTACCATCTGCTGCGGCCGGGAACCCACAATCGAAATCTTGGCAAAACAAGAATTCCGGCGCGGGACAAAGGAGACCGTAATGCCACTCAATTGTTCAAGGGTGGGTCTGGCCTTATCACTCTTCCTCGCCTTAGTCGCCAGCGTAGCGGCTCGTGGGCAGACTGATGTTGCACTCAGCCTTTATGGCACGTTCAATCGCACAACCAGCTACAATATCGGCCTCGAACACCAGAACTCCGCTGACGCCGCTGGAGGACTGTTCGAGATCCGCCATATCAGCAATCCGCTGGTTGGCTACGAAGCCACCTATTCCTTCAACCGCGCCAACCAGATCTACAGCTACACCGGCCCAACCCCGGCCGGGCCGCAAGGGCCTTTTTCTACGGCCGTCTCAAATAATGCACACGAAATCACAGGCGACTGGCTTTTCTCGTTCCCCGCGGGAAAATTTAGGCCATTCGCGCTGGTTGGTGTTGGTCTGCTTCTCAACGAGCCGGTGAGTGGGCAGAGCCAAACTACAAGCTCAAACGAGTCGGTCTATGTTTATGGCGCAGGATTCGATTGGGAACTTGTTCCACATCTCGGCTTGCGTTTTCAGTACCGCGGCAATGTTTACAAAGCTCCCAACATCACTACGGCCTTCGGCTCCAACGGCTCTTTCATGTACACAGCGGAGCCAATGATCGGCGCTTACTTCAAATTCTGAAAAAGACGCCAGTCTGAACTCGAATGTTTCTATCTTGAGCTATGGGGAATTCGGGATTCCAGTAGCACTTCCATAGAAATCCGTCCGGGCTCAGAAAATATCTGGCTTCCCTCAAAAGGCTGTGGGCGCCTAAATCGCTGGCTGACGAAAAAAGCGGTCGAGCCATGCTCGACGGACAGCCGAGGGCGGCTGTCCCCACATGAATGTCTCCGAAAGCTACGAAGCTGGGAAAGCGGTCCTTGGTGGTCAAATCTCCTTACGCGCTGCTACACTAACCAGTTTTACCGAATCATTTCTGATCTGTTCTGAGCTGGTCTATTAGAGGAATCTTCGAAAAAATTATGTTGAAGCCGGGTGATATTGCGATTGTCAGCGGAGCGCGTACGCCGTTTGGGCGCTATTGCGGCAAGTTGAAGGACTTTACGGCGCAGGAGTTGGGCGCGGTTGCGGCCAAGGGGGCGATTGAGCGCTCGGGGATCGATGCCAAGGAATTCGATCATGCGGTCTTTGGCAACGCGCAGCAGACTTCGGGTGATGCCTTGTATGGCGCGCGGCACGTGGGGTTGCGGGCGGGGCTGCCGATTGAGACTCCGGCGCTCACCGTGAACCGGCTTTGCGGGTCGGGGATGCAGGCGATTGTGAGTGCGGCGCAGATGGTTCAGACGGATGAAGCGAAGATTGTGCTGGCGGGTGGGATGGAGGCGATGTCGCAGGCTCCGTTTTCGATTCGCGGACGCGATGGATTTACGCTGGCTCCGGGCGGCAAGCTGGAAGATTCGCTGATGGTGGCGCTGCTCGATAGTTATTGCGGGCTGTACATGGCGAACACGGCGGAGTTGCTGGGTACGGAACATGGCATCACGCGGCAGATGCAGGATGAGTTCGCGCTGCGCTCGCAGCAGAAGGCGGACGCGGCGTATAAAGAAGGACGCATTCAGGAAGAGCTGGTTCCGGTTCCGCTGAAGAATCACAAAGGCGAGGCCATGGGAGAGGCGCTGACGGAAGATGACCATCGACGTCCACAGACGACGATGGAGGGGTTGGCCAAGTTAAAAGCGGCGTTCGGGAAAAATGGCACGGTCACTGCCGGCAACGCCAGCGGCATTGTGGATGGCGGCGCGGCGGTGGTGGTGATGTCTCTGGAGCAGTCGCTGAAGCGTGGGCTGAAGGCGCTGGGGCGGATCGTGAGTTGGGGGATTGCAGGAGTTGAGCCCAAGGTGATGGGACGCGGTCCGGTGCCGGCGACCAAGGTGGCGCTGCAGAAGGCTGGGTTGAGTTTGGATTACATCGATTTGATCGAAGTGAATGAGGCGTTCGCAGCGCAGTATCTGGCGGTGGAAAAAGAGTTGGGACTCGACCGGGAAAAAGTGAACGTAAACGGCGGAGCGATTGCGTTGGGGCATCCGCTGGGCGCGACCGGGACGCGGCTGGTGATTACGCTGCTATATGAATTGCGGCGGCGGAAGAAGAAGTATGGGCTGGCGACGGCTTGCATTGGGGGCGGGCAGGGGATTGCGATGATTGTGGAGAGCATGAATTAGGGTTCTTTTTCAGGTCGGCGAGCACGCATAACTAGCCTTTCAGGCGCGGAGACTTCTATGAAGCAGAGTGAGGCGATCCGCATACCGTCGCTGCTTGCGGCTCGCTGGCCGGCCCCGGTGGTGGAAGAAGCAGTCATCGATGGCATCCGCATGCTGGTTATCTTGGGGAGCGAGGTCGACACCGTAATCGAGTACATACGTGGAGGCGGAGCGAAGATGCCGCAGCTCTCCTCATACGACGAGGTTGCGGAAGACGCAGCCCGAGCTGACGTGTTGTTAGCCAAGCAGCGTGCCTCCGGGCGCAGGAACACAACTGGCGAAGGCGTCGATTGGCCATTTGATTGGAAACTGGCGAGGGCAAAGGCCGCAGGGAAAATTTGGTACGCCGCTCCGGGCTCCGGGCGCGGCCCTCACCAGAAGCCGGCTGCAATTTCGCCACTTCGCCCTGAAGAGGTCCGGCGGGACGGTGCGCCATCTGCAAGAAGTTGGCGTGATTGCGCGGATTATTATCTGCGCGGTTTGTGGTTTCCTCAAGATAGGCAACTCATTGCGAAATTCTCAGGAGCAATCATCTCCTGTGATGCCGTCGACGAATTGTGCCGCACCTACCAGGTTCATCGAAATTTCGAAGGTTGTGGGGCGCAGCGCTATCAAGCCTTTGCGAATTTCTTGAATACTCTCCGCCTAACTCGTATAACGAGGGACAATCTTGTCTTGATAGTGAACCAAGGGATCATTGCTCTAGGTGAGGCTTACGGAAAGAATCTGATATCTGCCGTAACGAAAGCGTTGTGGATGATACAGCAACACCCGGTTGCGATTTACGACAGGAAGGCTAGGAACGGCTTGTCTGCGTGCGGTCTCTTGTCGGGCGAAGGTGACTATCGAATCTATTGTGATTCTTGGTTCGTTTTTTATGACCGCCCCGACACCCAGAGTGGAATCGATGACGCGGTATCTTGGCTATCGGGTTCTCGATGCGCACAGGAAATCCTCGGGAGCGGAAAGTTGCAGATCTCCGAGTTTGAGCAGTTTACGAAGTCGGAAATGCTTAGAAATCGCATAGCCGACATGCGTTTGGCCTCTCTAGGCGGCGCGCAAGATTTTTTCGGGTAATTAGACGGCTGTTCAGTGAACATCAGAAAGTTGGTGTGCTCGGTTGTGGGCTGATAGGTTACGGTCTGCCGCAGGTCTCCGGCGGTCCTTTCCGAGCGCTGTGAAAGCCCTGCTGAACTATAAGACAAGCACTTCGTCACCGCGGGTGTGAAGGGCTCGGTCGAAAGTGACGAATTTTAAGCCTGAGGTGGCTGCGAAGGCGAGAAGGTAAGCGTCGGCCCAAAGCTTGGGGGATCGGCTGGAAATCTTCGAACGCGAACGAAATTCCTTTTCGAGTTGATCGGGCTCGGGCAGAAAGGCGATGCGCGGATCGGCCCACACGCGGTCCCATAAGGCCCAGGCTTCGGACATGGTCTTGGTTTCCTTTGCCATGACCGATTCAGTGGTGAGCAGGCGAAGGACGGTGAGCTGAGTGAAACGGCAGAAAAAGAATTGTTGTTCCGCAGCCTCTGCGAACCAGAAACGGGCCCTTTCGGAATGAACGTGCCGGCTCCAAATTAGAGCGAGCCATACATTCGAATCAAGGAAATTCAACGTGTTCATACAGTTGTTCGTTGGTGAGATCGACCTTGGGACCAGGAGAAACGATCAGCGGGAATTGCACTTGTCGCGGGCGCGGCCGCCGCGCTTGAAGAAGGACGCTGTGCACGCCGGCGAGAACCAATTCGCGCACCGAGCGCCCGTTTGCGGCCGCCTGTGCTTTCAGCCTGCGGTAGAGCGGCGCGGGGATATCAACCGTAGTGCGAATGCAATCCTGCTTCATAAAGGTTATTATCCCATATGTGCCATAAATATGGAACAGTTGCCTGTTAGGCAAACGGGGAAAATGATGTGCGGTTTTTACCGGCACCAAGCTTGTAACGAAATTGGCGCTCGAAAAATCCGAATTAAAACTTAAGTGAGAAGGAAGATGGAAATTAGGAAAGTTGGCGTTCTAGGTTGTGGGCTGATGGGTTCCGGCATCGCGCAGGTTTGCGCGACGGCTGGATTTGACGTAACTGTTCTCGAAGTGGAGCAGAAGTTTCTCGACAAAGGGTTTGCCGGGATCGAGAAATCTTTGGCGAAGTTTGCCGAGCGCCCCGTCGAAAAGGGCGGGATCACGGCGCAGCAAAAGGATACGATCCGTACGCGGCTCAAGGGGACGACAAATAAATCCGATCTGGCTGACTGCGACATTGTGATTGAGGCCATCATCGAGAATGTGGAAGAGAAGAAGAAGATGTATGCGTCGATCGATGGCATTGTGAAGAAGGACGCGATCTTCGCTTCGAATACTTCTTCGATTTCGGTGACGGAGCTTTTGACTTCGGTGAAGCGACCAGAGCGGTTTATTGGGCTGCACTTTTTTAATCCGGTGCCGCTGATGAAGCTGGTGGAAGTGGTGCGGACGATCGCTACCGCCGACGACGTTTATGACGCGGCCTATGAGTTTGGAAAAAAGCTGGGCAAGGTTCCGGTGCGCACGTCGGATAAGACGGGGTTCATCGTGAACCGGCTGCTGGTGCCTTATTTGCTCGATGCGATTCGCGCCTATGAAGAGGGCGTGGGGACGATTGAAGATATCGATAACGCGATGAAGCTGGGCTGCGGGTATCCGATGGGACCGTTCACCCTGCTTGATTTTGTGGGGCTGGAAACGACTTACTACATCACGCACGTGATGTATGACGAGTTCAAGGAGCGGCGGTTTGCATCGCCTCCGCTGCTGAAGCGGTTGGTGATGGCGGGCTGGTACGGGCGCAAGACTGGTAAAGGGTTTTACGATTATTCTGACCCGAACAATCCGAAGGCGAATAAACTGTAGGTCAACTTCGCGTGCATAGACGCAGAAAAACCGATCAGGGTGTGGGCGACGCCACTCCGGAAAATATAGCGGTCTATCGCCGCTCGTGGCACAGCTACCAGGCGCGCCGGAATCTGGTGGTGGTGCTGTTTCTTAGTTTCATTTTTCTCGGCGTTGCGATTTCGAAATGGAAGCTGGGCGAGGCTGCAGATTTCGCGATCTTGTTGGCGTGGATTGGAGTGTACCTTGCGGGAGGATGGTGGCTCACGGAGTGGAGATGTCCGCGGTGCGGGAAGGTGTTTGGGAACCGGCTGTGGACGCAGCGCTGCATCAGTTGTGAGTTGAGCAAGGATGAAGTGGCGGCGGCGGCGCGGAGGAAGTAGGAGCTAGGAAGTTTTGCCACGGATTTGCGCGGATCACCACGGATTTTCACCACGGGGACCGAGAACGACTCTCGGGTTTATTTGGTTGCTTCTGATTTGCGGGAGCGCGCCGTCTTCTTGAGGCCATATTGGCGCAGCACTTCTTCGAGAGGAATAGTCTTCGCACGGCCTGAACGGATTTCCGCGAGTCGCTTTTCGGCAATATAGATATCTTCGAGGTCCTCAATATGTTGCAAGATGGCTTCGCGCGCATAATAAGTCTTAGTGCGGCCAGTGCGCTTGGCGAGGCGTTCGAGGCGCTTTTCGATTTTTTCGGGAAGGCGGATGGCTAGCATGAATGACCCCTGCTATACAATTATAGCAGGATGAGTCAGGATGGGGCTATGTGGCGGGAAAGGGCCATTCGTCGAATTAGAGATGTATCGAGTCCTTCCAACAATGGGCTCGCGCAGTGCATCGAAGCTGCTGCCTCTTTCCACGGATCGGATTCCGTGTTTCGCCGTATTACCCAAGCCAAGGACACTGAGACAATATTGGACTACTTTGCGGAAATCAGGTTTGCCATGATCTTCGCAAGACTTGGGTTTGAGCTTGAGTTTGAACCGTGCGGGATGAAAGGGCCCGATCTGCGAATTTCTCGAGATAGTTGTTCGGCGCATGTTGAAGTGAAACGATTCCGTCCTTCCCCGGACGATGAAAATCCCGCTTACTCGGCAGAGGTAGAGCCACTTGTGTGCTGCCCAATGTTGCTTCCGTACGGAAATCCGGAGAAGAATATTAAAGTGATTGAGGACAAACTAGCGGAAAAATTCAAACAGCTCAACGCTGATACTGCCGTTGTTGCTTTTTGGAGTGACCGCTTGGCGGTCGAAGAGCTTGAGTTTCAGTCGGCTATACTACACACGCGAGCAAATTCTGAAGCAGGAATACAGCAAATTCCAGCGGGACTTCTTTTCGCCCTCTTTGGCTCCGATTGGTTGAATGCATGTGGTCAACAACTCTACAGTGAGAGTCTTCAGACGCTCTCAGAACCCTTCGCAACTTGGGCCGAGGAATTGAGGAACGGCAAAGCTTCCGTGCCTCCTTAAAAGGATTGCTTTATGAACTTCGAAAACATACTTCTCGAAAAGAAAAACTCGATTGCTTACGTCACCGTCAACCGGCCGAAGGTTTTGAACGCGCTCAACATGGCTACCATGGAGGAGCTGCGGGCGGCGTTTCATGACATTAAGAATGATGCGACGACTCGCGTCGTTATTTTTACCGGGGCGGGCGAGAAGGCGTTCATTGCCGGGGCCGATATTGGGGAATTGGCCAAGCATGATGCGGTTTTGGGCAAAGAGTACACGCACCGCGGGCAGAATGTGCTCAATCTAATTGAGAATCTGGGCAAGCCGGTGATTGCCTGCATCAATGGATTTGCGCTGGGTGGTGGGTGCGAAATCGCGCTGGCTTGCACGATGCGGCTGGCGAGCGAAAACGCCAAGCTGGGGCAGCCAGAGGTGAAGCTGGGGATTATCCCGGGATATGGTGGGACGCAGCGCTTGCCGCGACTGGTGGGCAAGGGAATTGCGATGCAGATGGTGCTGGCGGGGGAGATGATTACGGCGCAGGAGGCGCATCGCATCGGGCTGGTGAATGAGGTCACGGTGGCGGCGGAGTTGATTCCGCGGGCGGAGGCGATTGCGGCGAAGATTATCGCCAACGCTCCGCTGGCAGTGCAGTATGCGATGGAGGCCGTGAACAAGGGCATGGAGATGACTTTGAGCGAGGGATTATATCTGGAGGCAGTGCTGTTTGCCGTCGCTTGCTCGAGTGAGGATAAGAAGGAAGGTACTTCGGCGTTTCTGGAGAAGCGGGCGGCAGCGTTCAAGGGGAAGTGAATTCTTTGCCACGGATTTTCACGGATCTGCACGGATTAAGAGCAAACTCACCACAGAGGCACGGAGAAAAAACTGGACCGGCAAAAATACATAGGTCCTTCGCGCAAAGAGCGCGCTCAGGATGACAAGAATTGGAAGAGAGTTTAAACCGACCACGGACCCGACAATCGCGGGGAAAAAACTCAGATTGAAATTGGAGTCCCTGCCCGAGTCGGATATGCCTGCGATCGAGGGATCGATCGTTGCGGTGGGGAGGCGGTTCGCAATTGTGGTTTCGCGATTCAATGCGTTCATCACCGAGCGGCTTTTGCTGAGCGCGGTCGATGGTCTTGTACGCTCGGGGGCCACGAAAGAAGGGATCGATGTCGCACGGGTGCCGGGGGCATTCGAAATTCCTCTGGCGGCGCGCAAGCTGGCGGAGACTAGGAAGTATGATGCGGTCATCTGTATTGGATGTTTATTGCGCGGGGATACGGCGCACTACGACGTGATCGTCAACGAAGTGACGCGAGGGATTGGGCAGTCGGCGCAGGAGACGGGTGTGCCTCACGCTTTCGGCGTGCTGACTTGCGAGAATTTGGAGCAGGCGATTGATCGCGCCGGGCTGAAGATGGGCAACAAGGGATTTGAGGCGGCGCTGGCGGCGGTGGAGATGGCGTCGCTGAGGGAGGCCATCAGCTCTCAGCGATCAGTGGTCAGCAAAACCAAGGTTCCTCGCTTCGCTCGGAATGACAAAGCCAAGAAGAAGCTTCACGGCGCGAAGACCAAGCGCAAGTAGTCCCTTCGTACAGTAAACTGGCAACTGGCAACTGGCAACTCGAAACTAGCAACTGCCTCTATGGGGACACGTAGAAAATCTCGAGAATTAGTATTGCAGATGCTTTTCCAGGCCGACATGGGAAAACAGACTGTGGACCAGGTGCGGCATACCTTCTGGGCGGAGCATGAGGGGACGAGCGACGAGATCCGCGGGTTTGCGGAGGATTTGTTCCGGGTGGCGACTGATCGGGTGGCGGAGATTGACAAGCTGATCGAAGGTCACGCGGACCATTGGCGCATGGAGCGGATGGCGGCGGTTGACCGCAATCTCTTGCGCGCCGGTGTGGCGGAATTTCTCGGCTATCCTGAGACGCCGCGGGCAGTGGTGATTAATGAGGCGCTCGAGATTGCGCGCAAGTTTTCCAGCCTGGAATCGGTGCAGTTCGTCAATGGCGTGCTCGACAGCGTGGCCAAGGATTTGGGAAAGATGGCGTAGCGCTACGCCTCTGGCAGTAAATTAAATTGCGGCAATCGTCGAGCGCTCGCCGCGCTCGACCGGACAGCTGGGGGCGGCTGTCCCTACATTAAGTCTCGCAGCTCTACCAACCGAGTCTCGCTGTCCTGAGTCTACGATACCTCTCCCCCGATTTCTTCTCTTCTCTCAGGAACCCCTACGGTTTCACGGTCACTATATCGAGCGCACAGCTGAAGGACGAATAACAAAAGCTGTTGGCGGAGTTGGGGAGCGCAGGGAAGGAGATGGGAGTCACCTGTTCGGAATTGGAGCCGGCGGTGCCGGTGACGAGTTGGTGCAGCAAACCGTCGCTGCCAGCGACGTAGATCAGCGTGCCATCGACCGTCATGTCGGCGGCGAGAGGAGCGGCGTTTCCCCTCAGGGGGATTGCGGTCGTCGCGCCGGTGTTGAAGCTATAGATCAGGACGCCCTGGTCGGTGGTCACGATATAGATTTGAGTCGCGTCCGGCGAGACGAAAAAGTTGATCGGATTGAAAGTTCCGTGGCCGATATCGATGTGGGTCGGAGGAAAGGTGAAGGCCGGATTTGGCGGCACGCTCTGGGCATTGACGATATCCCGCGGGCAAAGCGTACTGAGCGTCAGTGGTCCGGGAGGGACGGGCAAGGGAACCAGCGAGGTGTTGGTCGCGATGACGTCGACTCCTGTGTTATCCACACCGATGAAGAAATCGAGGCCGGTGGGGTCGAGTGGGACGGGGAGCAATGCGGCGCTGAAAGCAACATTACCCGGCGCGACCATTTTCAGCAGCAACGGCGGAGCAGGCAGGCCGGGAGCCGGCGGGGTAAGCACGGGCAGCGGCAAGGTTACCGCAGAATTGTCGCAGTTATTGTAAATCGCGAGCGTGGAAGGCGAGGCAGCTCCGCCGGCGAGCAAAGCGAACGATCCCGTGGAATTGAAGACAACCGAGGTTGCGGGCGACGGAAGCGGGTTGGCTAGCAATTGCAATGATTGCAGTGCGGAATAGGCGTAGAGAGAAGTTCCACCCTCGCCGAGGATGAAGGCCTTAAGTCCATCAGGCGAAAACGTCGCCGCGATTGCGCTGTTGATGTTCAGCTGGGTTGTGGTGGTCGATGAAGTTCCGGTGTTGACCACGTATACCTTATTCGGGGTCGATATAGTGTCGGAGAATATGGCCTGGCTACCATTGCGTGAGATAGCGATGAGCTTACCTGTAACGAATCCGAGAGGAGTCCCGGCAGCGGGTAGCGAAGTGAAGGGGTTCGTGGACCCTCCGATATCGGCAGGGGTGACGGCAAAGGCGCCGAATGCGCTACCCATGTAGGCTTTGTCTCCGGCAAGGTCGAACATCAACGAATTAGGTGCATCAGGAATGGTAGTTGGCCCTCCGGCGGTGTCCGAACTGGTCGCAATGTCATAGAGCGCCACTCCGCAGATCTGATTGCTGTAACAGTCTTGACTCGTGGCGATTACGCTGGTGGCTGAGGGGGTGCCCGTGACCAGACCTGAAATGCCAGTGATGGGATACACCGGCTGGGGAATAAAGGGAGCTGCGAGAGTTGGGTTCAGATTCAGCGGGAAGCCAATGTTGCAGGTTGGCGGACTGCAGGATGCGGTGATAACTCCGGCTCCAGGCTGCGCGGTGGAAATGGAGCAAGTGCTCCCGGTGCATCCAGCGGTACCGCCGGGGCCAAGAGCCGCGGGCTGTGAGGATGTCCACGTAAGTGGGGGCTTGGGCACAATGCAGCCTTGAACGTCAACCGCCGTTGCAGTGATGGTTTCCGACGTTCCTTTCGCGGCAACGAAGCTGGTCTGACCGGTAAATTCTCCGTTGGTCCCGAGTTCGAGATCGATGCACTGTACCGGGCACGTCTCGAAGGTCGAAACTCGCGGCAAGACATCCGAGGGCTGGCTGAAGATCCCCGATGCAGAGGCGATGATTTGGGTTTGTCCTGGAGCGCCGGGTGATAGGGTGACTTGGTTGGTAGCAACGTTAAGAGAAGGATTCAAGATTGGCGCGAAGTTGGCTACATTCGGGTTGCTGGCCGTCCAGGTAAACGTTCCGACGGAAGGGGTGATGTCGTGTCCGTTATTGTCGAAGGCGGTAGCCTGCAGGGTCTCAGTTTGGTTGGTCGAAAGACAAGAACTGGTCGGCGTGAACTTGATCTGGCAAGACTCAGGCAAAGCAATTTGATTGGGGCAAGCAGGCGGCGGAGAGTTTACCGGCGGTACGAAACTGACCTGAATGCTAGCGATAGGCGGATGAACGAAGACCAGGGTGGGGGCGCTGGAGGCTCCGAGAGCCGAGGCGGTAACCTCGACTACGCCGATTCCCGCGGGAGTGCAGATGGTAAAAAGCGGGGCGTTCCAGTTGCCGGCGCACGCGACTCCGCCCGGAGCGATGTCGAGAATCCCGCCGGTAACCGCACTCGCGCTGGAAGAAGTAACGGAAAAGGTGAAGGTGGGTGAAATATGGGAGTTGCCATTGTTTACTGCGGAGGCGGTGAATGCCTGAACGCTGCCCTGTTGAAGCGAAATGCTGGGAGATGGGGTCAGGGTGATTGCGAGAGGGAAGGGTGATGCACCCGCCGGCTTGTGGCCGCCGCACGCTGGCAGAAATAACAATAAAGAAATGATGGCAATTGCCGCCCATGAAGCGAAACGCAAACTTCCCATGCACCCTCTCGTCGCCTTCGCGGTACAAACCGCGAGAGTACGGCTCACTGGAATGGAAACGTGTAGTGTAGAGGCTGGAGACGGATTCAGCAAGCCAAGATGCCTCGTGAACCTGCGACTCCTGTTGCAGTGGGATGCAAAAGGCGAGGCGGCTGATGCATGTTCGAGAGCGGCGTCCGCTTTTTTTGAACCCAACATTTCGCACTTGGCAAGGTTGCGTCTTAACTGAGAGCCTGAAGTTCAATGCATTCACTCTTCGACGAAGGCTTTTAATCTGAAGAGTGCCTCGTCCCATTGCTTGGAGACGGAATCGAGGTACGCTTTAACCTCCTGGATCGGTTCTGGATCCAGTTCGAACCGGCTTTCGCGCCCGGCGCGGATACAGCGTACGATCCCTGCTCGCTCAAGCACTTGAAGGTGCTTTGTGATCGCCTGCCGGGTCAGCTTCGAACCTTCCGTGAGCTGCGTGATCGAATGAGGATTTCCCCGGCAGAGCTTTGCCACTAACGACAGGCGCGTCTGATCGCCGAGCGCTGAAAAAACCGGCGCGTGAGGCCGGTTGGTGGTTGTCGCGACTGGGCTACGGTGTTTGCGCGACATGGTTTTCCGCGACATGATTCTTGATGTTCTTCATCTGCTCGGTCCAGCCGCCATCGTTTCTGCGGAAGGCGTCGAGGCGTCGGTCCGCTGGGAGTTTGTCGAAGCCGGACTCTGTGAGCACCAGCAACGTGCCGGTGGCGGTTTTCTCCAGCCTGAACTCGACGAGTGTGGTTGGTTCCTTCGAGCAGTCGAGCGGGTAGTCCGCTTTCGCAATCGACTTGGGATGCGGCCATGTGAAGGAGAACAGCCGCTCCGGCTCCATTTCCTGAATAATAGCCTCCCACTTGAGATGCTCATAGCTGGGATAAGTGATCTGGCCGCGGGAGACCTGACCCGGCACGAAGGGGCCGTCCAGTTTTACGCAGAACCACTCGCCGAACTCACGATAATCGGTAAGGGCACGCCAAACCCGTGAAACCGGCGCTTTGAGTTCGATGTGTTTCTCGATGCGGTCGGTCATATTATGCAACCTCCGAGTTGCATAATAACCTAAGGACTAGAAAAACCGCAACCTTTTGGTTGCCTTTTTGGAACACTCGGAATCTTCGCAGGTCGTTTCCAGTTTGCGGCTTGAGGAAGAAGTCGAGTTTCTCTCGATTGGCGACCGAGGGCGGCTGTCCCACGTGGGTTTTCATCGGACCATAGGCCGTTGCTACAAAACATGAGTTGACGATGTTTGCAATCAGTTGCTATAGTAGTTTGGTTCCGCGAGTTCATCCTAGCTTGCTGTATGCCGTGAGTTCGTTTGGTTTGTGCGCGAACTTGTGACAGAGCTTTTGAGAAACGCGTCTCCGGTAGATTTGGTTTAGGCAATTGGAGTTTCGGAGACTTCCTCGCTGAAAATGTTCCTGCGCTGCCTTTCGCCCTCGGGCTGGTGAAGCGCCTGTAAGGCGCAACTTTAGTCTGCGAGAGGATATGCAGGACAGAGCTGGCGATACGGAGTACCCCCGGAGTTTTGGCCGGGTGCCACCGTCGGCAGCGAAAACCTAGATTTGGGAACCAGGAATCTCTCTCCGCGATTTTGCGTTGAGAAGCATGGCTGGCCGAATGGCCAGCCAGCCCGGATTGTGCGGTCAACACCCGGGAAGCGGATGGCGCGGAATGCTATCCATTCGCCTGTGTCAGTGTGCGACTTGATTTTGTGCGCCTGCTTTGTGCGACAAGGAGTAACAAAGAGTGCCTACTTTCAATCAGCTGGTGGCGAAGGGCCGCAAAAGGCCACGGTATAAGACGGCGAGCCCGGCGTTGCAGGGGTGTCCGCAGAAACGCGGAGTTTGCACCCGCGTCTACACGCAGACACCGAAAAAGCCGAACTCAGCGCTGCGGAAAGTGGCGCGCGTGCGCTTGACCAATGGAATTGAGGTTACGACCTATATTCCCGGCGTTGGCCACAACCTGCAGGAGCACTCGATTGTGCTGATCCGCGGCGGCCGCGTGAAGGATCTGCCGGGAGTTCGTTATCACGTGATTCGTGGCACGCTGGACGCGGTAGGTGTGGCCGGACGTCAGCAGGGACGATCGAAATACGGCGCCAAGCGCGCCAAGAAGGGTTAAGAAGCATGCCCCGTAAAGGACATACATCCAAGCGGACCGTACCAGCCGATGCCGTCTATGGCTCGAACCTGGTGACGAAGTTCATCAACTCGATGATGTGGCAAGGTAAGCGCTCCACCGCCGAAGGCATCTTTTATGAGGCTCTCACCAAGGTGCAGGAAAAGGGCGGAGATGAAGCTTTGAAGCTGTTCACCAAAGCCGTTGAGAATGCAAAGCCTCTGCTCGAGGTAAAGACCCGCCGCGTAGGCGGTGCGAACTATCAGGTTCCGGTGGAAGTGAATGCGGACCGGCGCACGTCGCTGGCGATCCGCTGGCTGCTGACGTATGCGCGCGGTCGAGCCGAGCGAGGCATGGTCGACAAGTTGAGCAACGAATTGCTGGATGCCGCCAACGGTAAAGGCGCGGCGATCAAGAAAAAAGAAGATGTACACCGTATGGCGGAAGCCAATAAGGCGTTTGCGCATTATCGATGGTAGAGATGCAGCTACTAGCTTCTAGCGACTAGCTAGGAGCCGGTAGCTAGAAGCTGAATTTTCGGAGCCCAGAAAGAGTTAATTGTCGTGCCCAGAACAGTCCCACTAGAACGCTGCAGGAACATCGGCATCATGGCCCACATCGATGCCGGTAAGACCACTACGACGGAGCGCATCCTGTTTTATACGGGAAAGACGCACCGCATCGGAGAGGTCCACGAGGGCACTGCGACCATGGACTGGATGGAGCAGGAGCAGGAGCGCGGGATTACGATTACCTCCGCCGCGACGACCTGCACCTGGCGCGATATTCGCATCAACATTATCGATACGCCCGGGCACGTGGATTTCACGGCGGAAGTCGAGCGTTCGCTGCGCGTGCTCGATGGCGCTGTCGCCGTATTTGACGCGGTTCACGGAGTGCAGCCGCAGTCGGAAAAAGTTTGGCGCCAGGCCGATAAGTACGGTGTGCCGCGTATTTGCTTCATTAATAAGATCGACAAGATGGGCGCGGATTTCGAGCATGCCATCGATACCATCCGCAAACGGCTCAGCGCCAAGCCCGTCGCGATTCAGATTCCCATCGGCCAGGAAGATAAGTTTAAGGGCGTCATCGATCTAATCAACATGAAGGCGATCGTGTGGGTGGATGACACCATGGGCGCCGCGTACATCACCGAAGAAATTCCCGCCGAGCTGAAGAAAAAAGCCGAAGCCTTCCACGCCCAGTTGGTCGAAAGCATTGCCGAGAACGACGACGAAATCCTGCACAAGTTCCTGGAAGGCGAAGAAATTAGCGCGGATGCGCTGCGCGCATCGCTGCGGAAATCGACGATTGCTCTGAAGGTGTTTCCCGTGGTCGTGGGCACTGCATTCAAGAACAAAGGTGTGCAGCCGCTGCTCGATGCCGTGGTCGACTATCTGCCTTCGCCGCTCGATGTGCCGGAAACGCATGGAACGAATCCCGACAACGGAGAGCAGATTTTCCGCAAGGCTGATGACAAGGAGCCGTTTTCGGCTCTCGCGTTCAAGATTATGGCCGATCCGTTTGTCGGTCAGTTGACGTTTATCCGCGTTTATTCCGGACAGCTCAAGACGGGAGACTCCGTGCTGAACACGGGTCGGCGCCGAAGTGAGCGCATTGGGCGCTTGCTGAAGATGCACGCGAACAAGCGCGAAGAGATCAGCGAGATTCTGGCGGGCGATATTTGCGCCGCGGTTGGGCTGAAGGGCGTAAGTACGGGCGACACGATTTGCAGCGAAGATCACCCCATCGCGCTCGAAAATATTACGTTCGCGGTTCCTGTGATCTCGGTTGCGGTCGAGCCGAAGACCAAAGCCGATCAGGAAAAAATGGGCATGGCGCTTGGCCGCCTCGCCCAGGAAGATCCTACGTTTAAAGTTCACACCGATCCCGACAGCGGGCAGACCATCATCAGCGGCATGGGCGAGTTGCATCTGGAAATCATCGTCGACCGCATGATGCGCGAGTATAAGGTCGAAGCCAACGTTGGCAAGCCGCAAGTGGCTTATCGCGAGACCATCCGCAAGCACTCGGAAGCCGAGGGCAAATACATTCGCCAGACCGGCGGGCGCGGCCAGTACGGGCACGCGAAGATCAGGCTCGATCCGCAACCCGCAGGTACTGGCTACGAATTCGTCAACGACATTGTGGGCGGTTCTGTGCCGAAGGAATTCATCAAGCCGATCGATCAGGGCATTCAGGAAGCGCTCGAAGGTGGAATTCTTGCGGGCTATCCGATGGTCGATGTGAAGGCGACACTGTACGACGGCAGCTATCACGACGTTGATTCAAACGAAATGGCATTCAAGATCGCCGGCTCAATGGCTTTCAAGGAAGCTGCGCGCAAGGCTTCGCCGGTATTGCTGGAGCCGGTGATGCAGGTCGAAGTTGTCACGCCAGAGGATTACGCCGGCGTGATCATGGGCGACTTGAGTTCGCGCCGTGGACGCATCGAGGGCATGGAGCACCGTGCCGGTTCGCAGGTGATCAAGGCGATTGTGCCCTTGGCGGAGATGTTTGGTTACGCGACCCACATGCGTTCGTCGACGCAGGGCCGCGCCGAGTACTCGATGCACTTTGCGCGCTATGAGGAGGCTCCGCGATCCGTTGCGGAGGAAATCATCGCGAAGGTGCAAGGGACGACGAAATAGCGCCGACGCTGCGAAGAAGTTGCATAGGTCCTTCGGCGCAAAATGCGCGCCTCAGGATGACAAGGTTTTGAGCTAGAAGCGAAGAGCTAGGAGCTAAAGGCAGATTTTATGGCGAAAGAGAAATTTGACCGTACCAAACCGCACTGCAACGTGGGAACGATTGGTCACATCGACCATGGCAAGACCACGCTGACGGCGGCTATCACCAAGGTTTTGTCGAAGCACAATCCGAAGAACACGTTCCGGTCGTTTGATTCGATCGACA
>Ga0307476_10000922_pt1 | contig 19662 bp, 18 predicted proteins | sample atmos_gasesECM2C_2_FD_203314 | JGI IMG/M metagenome (GOLD analysis project Ga0307476, IMG submission 203314) | Hardwood forest soil microbial communities from Morgan-Monroe State Forest, Indiana, United States - atmos_gasesECM2C_05 | ecosystem: Environmental > Terrestrial > Soil > Temperate... | reverse complement strand
TTTAAATCTTCAACTTCGCTGCTAAGTCTGACGTTGTTACGTCTGAATGATTCGCGGCGTGATGAAGAAGATCAATTCCTGATTCGACGTATTCACCTGCACATGCTTGAACAGGTTGCCCAGGATCGGGAGGTTCCCCAGCACCGGCACCTGCGTGATGTTGATCGAGTTCTGCGTCTGAATGACGCCGCCGATCACCACCGTGCCGCCGTCGGTTACCAGCACCTGAGTCGTCGCCTGCTGCGTGATCAACTCGGGATTGCCCTGCACTTCCTGACCGAAGTTCGGCGTGGTGTTCTCCACGTCGACGTTCAGGAAGATGGTGTTCTCCGAAGTGATTTGCGGAGTCACCGTCAACCGCAGGAAAGCGTCCACGTAAGTCACAGTCGGAGGCCCGCCCAACTGCGCCTGGGTAACGATGGGCACGCGCACGCCCTGCTTCACGAAGGCTTGAATATTGTTCTGGGTAACCACCCGTGGCCGCGAGAGCACCTTCAGCAAGCCGCGCGACTCGGCCATCGACAGAACCGCATCGATGCGCACCGTGTTGCTGGCGTTCAAGAAGGTCAAGCCGCTGGTTGGTGAGGCCGAGCCCAGGTTCGAGAACAACGGAATCGAGTTGCCGGTTGTCGAACCGCCGGTCGCGCCTGGCACCGTGATGTAGCCCGGAGTCAAGCCACCAACGGTCGTCGGTGAGGCACCTACTGCCTGCGCGCCGCCGATTGCGCTGTGGCCATCGCCCCAGCCAAAGCCGAGCTGCGTGCCGATGTCGCGTGCGAACTGCCGCGTCGCCGCCACCACTCGCGCCTCGATCTCGACTTCCTGCGTCTTGCGGTCAAGCTGCGTCAGCAGGCGATCGATAATCGGAAGCACTTTCGGAATGTCGTTCACGATGACGGCGTTGGTGCGTTCATCCGCAACCACGTCGCCCCGCACCGACAGGAACTTCTTTACTGTGATGATCACATCCTTGGCATGCGCGTAGCTCAGGAAACGGGTCACCGAAACCTTCTCCACGGCCAGCGCTTCCGCTTCTACCTGGGCGCGCCGTCCATCCGCTTCCTTCTTCAGCGTATCCACGGTGGCGATACGCAGAACGTTGCCTTCCAGTTCCCGCGCCAGGTCGTTATTCTTGAGCACGATGTCCAGAGCCTGATCCCACGGCACGTCATCCAGTACCACGGTCAGGCTGCCGTGCACATTGGGATCGAGAACGACGTTCAGGCCGCTGATCTCGTGGATCAACCGGAAGAAGTCTTTCAGATCTACATCCTTAAGATTCACTGAAATCGGTTCGCCCGTGTACTTGGGACCGACTGCAGCCGGTTGCTGTCCAGCCTGCGCTCTCTGCTCCGCCGCCAGATTTACCGCGGGCTGCACGCCCGTGTTGGAAGAAGTGCTCTGCGAGGCTTGCGCGGCGTGCGCGCTCACCGGCAGCAGTTCCGCGGCTGTCTTGTCGGAAAACTTTGCCGCCGCTTCCTGCGCGCGCTCGCTGGGCTCGTCTGTCGCGTCAACTGCGGCCTTCTTGGCCTCGAAAGTCGGCTCGACAAATACAAAATCAGTCGTCGCTGTTGCCGCCGCCTTCTCCGCCACCGGAGCGCTGGCCACAACTGGCTGCGCCTTGGGCGTCGCCACTTCCATCACTCGCGGCGCGAACGGAGACATAATCTTGTCGGCCGGCGCTGGCGTAGCTTCCGCCACGGTCTTTGGGGCGTTCGCATTTGCCGCCACTGCCACATGCTCCGTGTGCAGCGTCAGCACAATCTTCCCATCCGCCGAAGGGGTCAGCTCATAGCGGCAGGCATGCTCCAGATCTACCACCACGCGGGTGGTCGGAGGCCTCTGGCCATCCATCGCGATGCGGACGCCTTTCACTCCGGCGCTGCCCACCGTGATGTGGGTCTGCCCTGTCGCCATAACGGTCCCAGGCAGGTCCACCACAAGACGCGCGGGCGAGTCTGCGGTAGTCAGCTTGGGCGTCACTGCGCCACGAGCATTCATCACGACCCGGATTTCATCCGTGCCGCGAACCACGTTCACTCGTTGCAGTTCGTTACGCTGGCTCGCCGGTTGTGACGCCGGCATCTGGGCTGAAGCGACCAGCCCCAGGAGCAGCATCGGTAGGAACACACTCAGCAGTTGCTTTCGCATTTCGCTTCTCCCCAAACCGCGGGCCAGGCCCGCGTTCCTTCTTCTAGACTCGAATTTGTCGGCGTTCCGGCTTCCCCGGCTGCCGCCCCTGACCGCTAAACTGCCGGCGTAACGATCCGCTTAACTACTTCCCGGGTAAACGGTTTGCCCAGCTTGTCCTGCACCGTCTCCTCGAATACCACCGAGTCTCCCGTGATTCGCACCACGTAGCCGTTGAACACCGGATCGTTTTCGTGCAGGAAATAAGCCTTATTCAGGGTGTTGGTCACCACCGCGATAAAGCCGCTTTCCGAATGCACCACACCCCGCAAATTGATCTGCCCAATCTCCAGGCATTTCTTCCCCGTCGAGCAACCCGAACCTGTGGGCTGCTGCACCACCGGACTGAAGAAGGGATCGCGCTTCCCGTTCATCGCCCACTTCTTGTCTTCCGGCTTCGGCGTTTTAAGGGCTTCCGCAACCGTGCCGGCCGGCTTTTCATCAGCCGCGATCTTGCTGGCGCCAGCAGCCGTAGCTGAAGGCTTCGGAGCCTCAACCTTGGCCACTGCGATTGGAGCCGATCCCGCGGGTTTCTTAGGCATGAATGCATCGTGCGGTTTTGCCGTCGCACTCGAAGTCGCTGGAGCTGCGGCGACCGGCTTGGCCGCCACTGCCTGAACTTTTGCCGCCGCCGGAGCCTTTGCGGGAGCTGCTGCTGGAGCGCCCTTCGCCACTGCCTGCGTATGCAGCGTCAAAACAAAACTGTTGCCTGGGCCCGGAGTCAATTCGTACCCGACAGCCTGTTCCAGATCCACGACTATGCTCGTCGTCGGAGGCGTTTTGCCATCCATCCCGATGCGCACGCCCTTGACCCCGGCATTACCCACCGCAATCTTGCTCTGGGGGGTCGCCATAACCGTTGCCGGCAGTTCCACCAGCACGCGGGCGGGCGAACTCAGTTTGCTCACCTTCGGAGTCACTGCCTCACGGGAGCTGATCTCGATCTGAATCGCATCCGCATTTTGGACCACCTTCACCCGCTGCAGCGTATTGTTCTGGTCCGGCGCTGGCTTGACTGCCGCCTTGGCCGGAGCCGGAGCTGCCGTTGCCCCCGGAATCGTCGCCGGCTTCACCGCTGGTGCCGGAGCGCCCGGTGCTGGCTTGGTCGCTTGCGCCACCAGCACTGCGCTGTTGTTGGTCGTTGTCTGCGGCAGCGATTTCGCGCCGCTGCGCGTGTTGTCGATGGCGCCCGGGTTTTGCCCCCAAGCCGCCCCCGTCATCAGTACCACTGCCAGAATGCCTGTCGTCAGCTTCATAAGCGATTCCTATTTGCCGCCTGCCATTGCAGTGGCAGGCTTGCTTCCAGGTCCCGGCCCGGCCGGATTTAAATCGTGACTGAAGAACGTGGTCGCGGTAAACGTCGCTACCACACTCTCGTTCGGTGCATACTGATAGGTATGCTTGGCCTTAGCCGCGCTGGGGTTTTTCGTATTGGCCACCAGCAGTCCGCTGATGTTCACGATCCGCTCCAGCTTGCCCACCCGGTCAAAGAAATTCAGCATTGAGTAGTACGGGCCATCCAATTCCATGTCGAACGGAACTTCTGAGTAATACTCTTTGGCAGCTACCGGCTTGGCGGTATAGCGGCGCAGCTCAACCCCTGCCTTCTGGGCTTCCGTGTCCATCATCTCGATGAAGCCATCCACCGCCTTCTCGTCTGGAACAATGCGCCGTTCGATTTCCAGCTGCTGTTTCAAATTCGCCAGCTGCCGCTCAATGTCTTTCAGTTTGGGACGGTAGGCTTCCAGTTCGTTGTTTTCCCGAACTTTGTCCTGCACCGCATGAAGTGCCGTCGCGTTCTTATCGCTCTGGCTCTTGAACACCGTGAAGTACAGCGCCCCTGTTACCAGGGCTCCTCCGGCCAGCACCGCCGCCCACTGCTTAATGCCCGACAGTTCGCTAAAATTCATCGCCATAGGTCCACCTATCGAAGATCGGCTTCTACGACTTTCCCTTCTCGCAGGTCAGCGTGAACTGGAAAGCCTGCATGTCCTTGATCCCATCGTCCTGAAACGTTTCCTTGATCTCCACGGTCTTGAAGAAGCCAGTCTTCTGCAGGTTCGCAATCAGATTGGCTACCGCGTCCGTGCTCAGAGCCGTGCCTTCCAGGTTTACGCTCGCGCCTGTGTCATCCATCTTGCTCAGCCAGACCGCTTCCGTTCCGTTCACCGTCTCGCCCAGCATGGCCAGCAGGTTGACCGGCCCGGCTTGACCCGCGCGCAGCGAATCAATCACGTCCACTCGCCGCTTGTAGTTGTCGGCCTGCCTCTGCCGCTCCATGTAGCGCGCTTTCACGTCGCTCAACTCGCGGTTTTTCTGCTCCGCGGCCGCCATCTGCTTGGCGATCGATTTCGATTGCTGATCCAGTCGGTACCAGTAGCCAAAATTCAACGCCCCGGCTATCAGGATTACGACCAGCACTTTCAGCTTGGGCGAACCCATATCGCCCATTTCCATCGCCGGCATCGTCGGCCCGCTGGAGCCGCGCTTGCCTTTCCCCTTGGATGTTTCGAGCAGGTTGATTCTGATCATAGAGATTCAAAGCTCCTCAAAGCCAAGCCCACCGCAACTGCGAGCTGACCCGGATTCTGCTCCACCAGCTCCGCTCCCGGACCGTCCGTCGGCGGCACCACGCGCTGGAATGGATTCAACAATTCAACCGGCATCGAAAACTCCTGCCGCAATGCTTCCATCAGACCCGGCACTTTTGCTGAACCACCCGCCAGGTAAATCTTCTCGATGTGCTCGCCCGCCGCACTGGCCCGGAAGAAGTCGAACGTCTTCTGGATTTCCAGCACGATGATTTCGGTCACCTGTTGCAGGATCGGCGCCTTCGCATCTTCGCTCACCGTTCCCACCTTCTCACCCAGCTTCAGCTTCTCCGCATCTTCGAAGTTCAGGTCCAGCTCCTTCTGCAGAGAATCCGTGTACTGGTGCCCGCCCACGCTGACGTCGCGCGGGAACAGCGGCGTCGTACCTTTGACGATGTTGATGTTCATTACGCTGGCGCCCAGGTTCAAAAGCGCCACTACCTGGCCCGGCGCCGGCTGGTAGTTGTACTCGTAGCAGTTCTGCAGAGCCAGCGCATCGATGTCCACAATAGCGGGCGTGCGTCCCGCCATCGAGAGTACGTTGGTGTAGTTCAAAATCTTGTCCTTCTTGACGGCCACAAGCAAAACGTCCATCTGCGGGCTGCCTGCTTCTTCAGACAGAATCTGGTAGTCCAGGCTCACGTCCGCCAGGTCGAAGGGAATGTGCTGTGCCGCTTCCTTCTCGATGGTCTCGGCCAGTTCCTGGTCGCTCATCGAGGGCAGCGAGATCTTCTTGACGATCACCGAGTGGCCGCTCACCGCCGTGGCCACGGCTTTGGTTTTGATCAGGCAGTCGGCAAACAGCTTCGAAATCGCGCTCGAGACCGTTCCAGAGTCCACGATCATCGAATCGACCACAATGTCAGAGGACAGCGGTTCCAGCCCCAGGTGCGACACTTCAATCTGCCCACCCTTTTTCTTCAACTCCACCGCTTTGATGCTGGAAGAGCCCACGTCCAGACCTACTATCGTCTTCGATCCCATTCCAAACATGTGTGCCCGCCTTTTTAGTAGCGCCGGCGTCTCGCCGGCTTTTGTTTAACTACTGTGACCCGGCAGCCTTCGTAGCCGCCTTCGGTTTATGCTTCGTTCCCGATTCCATCTGGCTCGACTTCTCTTCCATCCACTGGTCCAGCTTCGACTTCTTGAAGCGCCAGCGGTTGCCCAGCTTGAAAGCAGGAATCCTTTGTTCCCCTACGTACTTGTAAAGCGTGTCCGGACTCACTCCCAGGTATTGCGACGCCTGGCGTATGTTCATCACTTCTCGCGAGTCGGCCATGTTTCCTTGCCCCAGTTCCTTGCCTCTCCACCAGAACCATCCCGCTCCGATGTCTCCGGCCCGCGGGGCTTTACCTTGAAACTCCTGCCCTCCAATGCCTGTCCGGGGGCTCTCGGTGTCCAGAGCATATATCAGCCCTGAAAAGCCCCGCCTCAGAGCGAATCTCAGTGTTTTATTGGGTTTTATGCCCATTTCCTGGAATTCGCAGAAAGACCTTTGGGAGGGTGAATCTGTATGTTGTGGTGTTAGCTGCTGTCTACACAATTAGAAGTGGTTTGGCGAAGGGGCGTCCCAAGTCACTCGCGAACTGGTAACTGAAGTACTAGAGACGGTACGGAAGTACTATGTCGCTGGCTCAAGTTGCTGTTGCAGCAGACCTTAGCGCCAGGCGTCGTTTTACTCCAAAGATTGCAACCCACCAGTGGGCGAAACTTCTCTTCCCACGCAGCGGATAAAACTCTTGGGCTCGGCACAAGGCTTTGCAGAATTCGCCGACCACGGAGCAAGGTCTGGAGGCCCGCCATATTGGCCTATTTGCCAATATCTCCACAAAACCATGTGCAGATCGGGAAACACCAACCACTGTGAGTGCCCCATGCCGGACCCGATCGTAAGAAGCGCAATCTGGTCCTTCGCCGCCTCGACCTTGGGGACCAGTTTCCCGCTCCCGATCGCTTTCATGTCCGCGGAAAACAGCTGCAGCGCCGCGTCGCTGAGAGAAGTGTCATGAACAAACGTCAGTCCAATCGGCACCTTGGGATGGTTCTCCGCATAACGGCGCAGCCACGGAACCGATAAGACGAGCTTCTCGAATCGCGCACCGTCGCTCAGAAACTTGTCGGTGCCCACGACGCTTCCATTCACGTACTCCAGCGTGACTTCATCGCTAAAATCGGCCGGCCAGCCCGATGCCGTGAGATGCAAACGAAGGTTGGACTCCCCAGCGCCAGCTCCGAACATCCCGGCCTCACCGTATTTGTCGATGTTCGCAGACCCGACCGTATACCTCGATCGAATCGCGCTCAGCGTGCCTCCGGTTTCCTTCTCCAGATCAAGTAGCCGAGACTCTCGCTCCTCCCGCATCAGCACGACGCCTCCCAACGCCACGTCGAGCTGCTCGCCGGAAAGACGGGAACGATTCGTTGATTTCTCCGGCATGAGACCGGCAGTCGCGCGCGAAATGTCCGCGTTATAGGCCTTTACTGCCTCACCACTGCTACGAACCAGCCAGGGCAGCATGTAGGGGAATTTCGAGGATGATCGTGCCTCCAGGCTTGTGCCATCTTCGAAACTTACAGATATCTTCACCGAGGTGACGAGACGCACGCAATCCGCGCAGAAATAGTGCCGGTTATCGAAGAGAATCGGCACCACCGTGTCCATCACTGAGGAATCAGCAAACGCCGATTCCAGTGCCTCCCGGTGGATCGGTTCCCCGTTGATCCGCGTATCCGTGAAATGTTGAGCAACCGAAGGGGCATGCGCTTTCAACCATGCAGGAGTAACTCCCAAGTCCTCAGCGTTGACCTCGGAAATCGTGGGTGCGCTCAATGCCTTCAGCAAGGCCGCGATCAAGTTGCCATCTACTTCCTTGTCGTCCAGATAATAAGCGTTCCCCTTCTTGTAGATCACGAGATCGGTCGCATCTGGATCACTAATTCCTGAGCCCCGCGGCTCCTTCGCGGTCCTCCTTGCCCCAAGCTTTGACAGATGTGACGTTATTTCGATTTGACGCACTGCCGGAATGGCAGGCGAAGCTGCAGTTTGCGCATGGGGGCTGGCTTGAAGCGAAAGCACGATCATTACGAAACGAGCAGCCCAGCTTCTGCTCATGACATTGCAACCTCGTGGCGGAATGAAGATCGAGTCTACTGCACGTCGGAAACCTTGCCGTTCAGGAATATCACCTTCATATCTTTGTAGTAGTAGATCGTCTTGGTTCCCAGGTTCACGATCTTGTCTGGCTTGCCCATCGCCGCTTGCACCTGGTCAGTCGTCATCCCTTTATCGATGCTCGCCGGTTCGGCGGGCGGTGGTGCCTGCGCAGCTGGCTGCTGCCCTCCCTGTTGTTGCCCCGCCTGCTGCTGTCCGCCCTGATCCCCGCCCTGCTGCTGATCTCCACCCTGCTGTCCACTGTCCCCCTGCTTCGCATCGTCGCTGCTGATCGAGAGCAGCGTCCCGATCGTGTCCTCGACCTGCCCTGCGCTCGCCGTCGCCAAAGATCCCTTGGGAAACACAAAGACAACGTTCGTCTTGTTATAAGTCGGCGGATCGGTCTTGTTGCAGGTATCGCAGGCGACGATGCCCATCGTCACCGTGTCCTTGTCCAGGCTGACATCAATCTTGGTCGGGTAGACCTTGTCGTTCTTCGCGAACAATTTGGTCGTCTGTTCCTTCCCGAACTTCTTCATGCCGAACCCAATGCCCTTCGACAGGATCGCGTTGGGAGCCTTAACCGCTCCTCCCTCATACTTATTGTTCTGCACGCTCGTGTCCGAATAAGGCACCCCGAGCAGGCCGCCTTTTTGGATCACCAGCAGCGTCCCCTCCTCCACCACGGAATATCCGCTCGTGTCCGACCCCATCTTCACCAGCTTGTACTGCGCCGCCAGTTGCTCCTGCAAAGAAACCGCCTGGGCATTCACCAGCGCCGTCGGAAAGATCGTCACAGCAAAGATCGTCGCAGCCAGCAGCACAATCCCCGGAATCACATCGCGGAATTTCTTCGACATCGTAAGACCCTCCCTGCAGCGTCGACAAAATTTGCCGGTGACATTGGAGAAGGGGAGCGTCATCATCCGACGCTCCCCCCTCGATTGATCGTTGAACTACGTTCTGGTTGCGGTCTTCTCTACTGCCCGCCGCCTCCCGCCGCAGTTTCCTGCTTGACCTGCGACTCGGTCTGATCGGCCGCCGCCTGCTGGTCTTGCAGAGTCTTCGCCGCAGTGGTGTCGGGTGGCGGAGGCGTCACAGCCCCGGCCTGCGTGCCCGTATCAGGCGCCGCCGGCATACCGCCCGTTCCTTGCTTCTTTGCCATTTCGCCCATGCCGTTGGTGATGTTCTCCTGGAAGTGGTTGTACATTTCCTGCAGATCATCCACCTTCACAGCAACGGTTGCCCCCGACGCACAATCGCCTTTCTTGGTCGCCGAGACGCTGGCATTCACGTTCTGGTCCCCATCCGGAGTATCCGTGAGACGCGTAATCACATCTCCGGACGACAACCCGCACTCCTGACCGTTGGCCACGACCGTCACGTCGGAATCCACCACAAACGTACGCTGTGAAGGATCAAGCGCCGGGGGCGGCGTGTTGTCGCTGGTGGCCGGCGCCGCAGCCGCCGACGCGGTTTGTGCGCCTCCACTTTGCTGCGCCGCCTGTGCCTGCTGCGCCGCCAATTGCGCCTTTACTTCCTGGGCAATCGCCTCTTTCACTTCAGGAGTCAACGCCACCGGACCCGCAGCCGCTGCCGGAGCAGCATCTCCGCCGCCTCCGTCCCCGGAGCTAGCCGCCGCGTCCGCTGCCACTGCGTCCGCATTCGCTTCAGCACGGGCCGCATAGGCCGCTTGCAACTGCTGTGCGATCAGGTAGTCCGTCAACCAGTAGTACGGAGCAGCATACACGGGATAAGGATTCCACCACCCGCCATAGAATCCCCACCATGGCGCTCCTCCCCAACCCCAAGCTCCGATGCCCCAGTAAACCGGAGCTCCCCAGGGATGCCAGCCCCATCCATAAAATCCCGGATGGTACCAAACTCCTGGGTAATAGCCGTAGTACATGTGCCCGCCCCAGCCGTAGCCGCGATAAAGCCCAACATGGTAGCGCCCGCCGGCATAGAAGGTCCGTGAGTAATAAGCGTGACCGCCGCGCGTCACGTAGGCGCGCTGCACATAACCGCCATGCCTTCCCGTATTCACCACGCGGGCGCCGTTGTGCTCACCCACCACCCTGCCCCCACCGTGGACCCCGTGCTCGATGTGCATGCCGTTGCGGTCGATAGAGCGCACCGACCCATTGGCGCGGACGCTCGCCGTTCCTCCACCCTTCAGGCTGACGTTCCTTGTCCCTGCCGGCTGGCGCGCGCTGCCCCCGCGATTGCCGGCTGTCGTGTTCCCGTGGCCCGCTGTCGTGTTCCCATGGCCCGCCGTCGTGTTCCCATGGCCCGCCGTCGTGCTCCCATGGCCCGCGGTTGTGTTCGCGTGGCCTGCCGTTGTGTTCCCATGGCCCGCCGTTGTGTTCCCATGGCCCGCCGTCGTGTTCCCGCGACCCGCCGTCGTGCTCCCATGGCTCGCTGTCGTGTTCCCGTGGCTCGCCGTTGTATTGCCATGGCTCGCCGTCGTGTTCCCGTGCGAAGGCGTGGAACCATGAGCCTGCGTTGCCGGGCGCGAAGGGGCCGCATGAGAAGGCGCACTCGCATGTTGTGCTGGCGCCGCCTTAGGAGCTGGTGCGCTTGTCTTCTTCTGGCCCCAGGCAAAAGCTGGAACCACCGTCAAAAGCAGAAGCACTACCCACTTCTGCAGCCTATTTTCATCTTTCAAAATGCGATTCATTACCGCCTCCTGAGCACCAGAACTTGTTAGCGACCCTTCAGTTCCGAAACACCACTCCTCTTCCGAAGTTGCGGGTTCGCTCTGACTCTATCTACCTAGCGACAACATTCGCCGGTTCCATTCACGCGGTTAAAATTTCCAAGAACGGAGGGAAGGCCTGCACTACGCGCAGCGACCCGGTTGCGGACAAGGCGCCATTGGCAGACCGTATCTTGGAGCGAAAAAACGTTACCAGAAGTCGGTCACTTGCGCAATCATTTCGATTTTAAAAGTGTGGGGACAGCCGCCCTCGGCTGTCCGGTCGAGCGCAGCTCGACCTCTTCGGCACACTGCACCACCACGCCCTCCGAACTGCTTCCCTCCTCACGTCCCGCTGCTGTAATCTATCTTTCTTTGGCCGGAGGAACCACTTTGCGCTACCTCGATCGCCTGCAACCCCTCGCGCTCCTTGTCATGCGTCTCGCTCTCGGCGCCGTCATGCTTGTCCACGGATACCACAAGGTTTTCGGCGGACTCCACCACCACGCCGACCTCGTCGCCAGCCTCGGACTCCCGCGCTGGTCGGCCTACCTCTCTTCCTTTACCGAGTTCTTCGGCGGAGTGCTCGTGCTGCTCGGCCTCTTCACCCGTGTTGCCGCTCTTGGCATCTGCATCGATCTGTCCGTCGCCATCGCCAAGGTACACCTCCATAACGGAATGACCGGCAACAACGGATACGAATTCCCCCTGGCTCTCGCCGCCCTCGCATTTGCCCTCATCTTCTTCGGCGGCGGCCCTATCGCCTTCGATCATATCCGCGCCCCCGGCGGTGGTAAGGCCAAGTAGCCGGCATCTCGAACATTCTTCGCCAGAGGGGCGACCTTTTATTTATTATCGGCCCCGCAACTTATCTCCAGCGTCGGGGTTTGCAAGCAGTTACAGAACAACTCCAGAGCGCCGACCCGAAGAACAGAGGATTTGCGATTCTTGAGGTATCTTTAAGAGTACTGGGTCTCAGTTGAATCTCAGGTTGGCTTGAAATTATGATGAGTGCTGGCATATTTACTGCATCCCAACCATTTCGCGGACGCATCTTAGCAATGCAGGAACTGATTAGGAGGTTTCTCTTGAGAAAGTTAGCGATCTTTGCAGCCGTTTTCGCAGGCTTGTTTTCAACCCAGTTTGCCTCTGCCCAGCAGGTCGATGCCTTTATTGGCGGCGGCTCGCTTCTGTCGTCTTCCTCCAATTCAAACAGCGTCCCGGCGGAAAAGGGCGGCCTCTATCTCAACATCGGCGGCGATGTGGTTTTCTACAAACACGTCGGCGTCAATGTCGAAACCGCCTGGCGCGCTACCCAAGGTACCTATGGGAGCGGAACCGGATTGAATTATCGCCCAATCCTGACCGACTTCAATCTGCTCTACCAACCGCATCTGGGTAAGAAGATCGGCTTCGACCTCATGGCCGGCATCGGGGCTGGCGACACCCGAATCTACGAACAGGGCGTGTCCTGCAGTCAGTGCTATAACAGCTCCGATCACTTCATGGAGCACCTTGGCGGCGGTATCCGCTATTACGTCTGGCACCATGGAGTCTTTGTCCGCCCTGAGATTCACTACTACCACATCCAGAATAACAACAGCATTACAGACAACGGATATTTCAACTCCAACAACGTCTTCCGAGTCGGGGCCTCTGTCGGCTATACCTTCGGTGGCTCAGATTAGACCCTTCACTCCGCGATGATCGCGGGTTTTGGTATGCTGGGGCAGCCGATTCCGGCAGCCCCGGCGCTTCTTTTGGCCGCGGCCATTCGCGCTGCTTCGGCGGGTTGCACCAGTCTGGTGAGTGAACTCCAGAAGAAACCAACTGACGAGGGGTCTGTATTGAGAAAATTCGCGCTGCTCTTCTCTGCGTGTGCTGTTCTCGTGTTCGTGAGCTTGTTCGCCAACTTCGCCTCAGCTCAGCAAGGTGACATCCTGGTCGGCGGCAGCATCCTCGTTTCACCCGCCATTCCCAGCGACCTCGTGTCGTTCCATCCGCCAATCGAAAAAGGCGGGACCTACCTCAGCCTCGGCGCGGACTACGTTGGCTTCCCCCATCGCCTCGGCCTCAATGTAGAAACCGCCTGGAGGTATCACCAGGCCAGCTATTTTGGCTACGAAAACTATCGCCCCATCTTCACCGACGTCAACGTGCTGTTCCAGCCCAAGTTGCCCAGGAAATTTGGCCTCGACGTTATCGCCGGTATCGGCATTGCCAGCAACCGCTTCGACATCCTTACCTCCTGCAGCATCCCCGGATGCGTGAACTTCACCAGCAGCAATCACTTCATGGAAGATTTCGGCGCCGGCCTCCGCTATTACGTTTGGCACCGTCTGCCCCACGTCTTCGTCCGTCCCGAGGGTCACTATTACCACATCCAGAACAATCAAGAGTTCAATTCCAACAACGTGTTTCGAGTGGGCGTGTCAGTCGGATACACCATCGGCAAGTAACCCGGCGGTTCAACCGGACCTGAAACAAAAAAGGGCAGCGCCTGCTCGACGCTGCCCTTGGTTTTCGTTGATTAAGCCCTACGGCTCTTGCATGCAAACTTCAGCTTCGTGGATCGCTTGATCCAGATGCTCGATCGATTTCACGCGATGACCGTGGTAATCATGAGCCGCGTCGTCCAGATGATGCCTGGCGTTATGCATCGCTTCCAACGCCGCTGCGATCTCCGGATGAGGTGGCATCGCTGGTGATGCAGCCGGAGCCGCTGCCGCTGCCACCGCTGCAACCGGCGTCGCTGCCGCCTTTGGACCAGCCGCTCCCACCGGCAGGGCCAGGGCTAATAGTAGGGTTGCTGTGATCAACAGAGTCAAGATCCCGATATTCTTCATGCGTTCCTCCTCGTCCGAATTCCGGCGCGGACGTCGCCGGTAAAATCGATGGCCACGGACCCCGCTCTAGCACGAGACTCCCGCGACACCCGCACAGTATAGTCGCGCTTCGGCAAAAAACTCCTGCGCATAGGTTGACTCTTAAGGTGCTTGTCTCAAAGTCGGTTCTCAACCTTCGCCACCGATGCTAAGTTCCAATCTTGTTCCGGCTTCGCCACCACAGCCATACCCCGGCCACCACCACCACGATTCCCACTAGCAAATCGACGCGCCCTAGATCATGGGCCAACCGGCCCCAATGTCCGCCAAATAAATATCCCGCGCCGCAAATCGCACTCACCCAAACCGCCGCTCCCAGGAAGTTGAACACGACGAACTTCCGCCACGGCATATGGAGCGCCCCCGCCAGCAGCGAAGCCAGCACGCGCATCCCGAACAGGAATCGCCCCAAAAAGACGGCTGCCGCTCCGTAGCGCTCGAACAGCCGGTCCCCCCGCTCCACCGTCTCCGCACGAATGGAGAACACATGCCGGTAGCGCTCGATCAGCGGACGCCCCCCGCGCTGCCCCAAAGCGAAACCGAACTCTCCGCCCAACGTCGAAGCCACCGTCCCGACCACAATCACCCAGGGAAGCTGCAGCTCATGCTCGGAATAAGCCAGAAAGCTCGCCAGCAGCAGAATCGTCTCTCCCGGCAGAGGCAAGCCTGCGCCTTCCAGCAACAACAGCGCCGCCACGGCCCAATACCCGTAGTGCACCAGCGCCCCGCGCAGCAGTTCAAAAATGTGGTGGCTCATTTAAAGATTGTCATCCTGAGCGGAGTGGCAGCTTCGCGATAGCGAAGTTGCCACGCAGTCGAAGGACCCCTGCAATGCTGGCACAATCTGTGCAGCCGCAGGGAGTTCTCCGAGTGTACTCGAGGTCACGGTGAGAACGCCCGACAGAAGTATCAGCCGGAAACCTTCTCACTCGTCAAAAACTCAATCAACGCCCGGTTGAATTCCTCCGCACATTCTTCGTAGGGAAGATGTCCAACATCCGGAAAAACAATCAACTTGGAATTCGTAAAGCATTTCGCCAGCGGCACAGCCGACGAAGCATACACCGCGGAATCCTTGCCGCCCCAAATCAAAAGCGTAGGAATGCTGGCCAACTTCGGCAGAGTAGCCTCGAGTTCGCGCAGGTCGTCGGTCCACGTGCGCACGATGCTCAGTGCGTGCTCGAACAGTCCCGGCATAGCCAGCGGCGCCATATAGCCTTCGAGAGTCCCTGGAGGAATGCGGCCGCGGTCGCCATACATGCGAGCGTGCCAATAGGGATAGGAAAAATGCATGTGCGCGCTGGTCAGCCGGAACAGTGCCGTCCCAAACTTACTGCCGATAAAAGGCGCCAGCCGCCGCCCATGCGCCGAATAAGGATTCACCGGCGCCACCAGCACCAGCCGCCGCACCCGCAAACCAGCGTCATCGCCTAAACACTCTGCAGCGGCCATCATTGCTACCGCGCCGCCATGCGAAGTCCCCAGCAAATCAAACGAAGAAATTCCCAGCCGCTCGACGAACCGCAGAAGACGCTGCGCCGTTCCCCGCATGGAATGATCAAGCCCAGCCGGACGATCCGAGAACCCCGCTCCCATCATGTCCGGCGCGTACACCGCTGCATAAGGCGCCAGAGCCGGCATCGTATATCGCCACGAAAACGAATATCCAAGCAACCCATGTACCAGAATCAACGGTGTACCGGGTGCCCCATTTCTCGCGTCTTTTGCGAGAAGTGGGGGGTTTGACTCCGCGCGCAGATACCGCATGCGCGCCCCATCCAATTCCATCCAGCACTCTTCCACGCCGTCGCCCAGAGCCGGACCGAGCGCTGTAGAAACTTCCCGGCTTACCAGCGTCATAACCAAATCGTCGAACCCCGAATCTTCTCAGAACCTGGACAACTCTTTTCCCGCCGCCAGATTCTATTTAAATGAACATCGCCTCTGTTCACTTCACTTGGGGAGCTCCGGCTCCCCGTTTTTCCTGGACTCAGCGTTGTCATCCTGAGCGGAGCGAGACGGCGAGCGAAGCGAACCGTCTCGCGAAGTCGAAGGATCCCTACCCGCATACCTCACCGTCGGCCTGAGAAGGAGTTTCTGCGGTCGCCGCATCCTCCAAGTAATCAGAAAGTCAGTGTGACTGGCCACTGATCCCTAACCACTGGCCACTGATTTTTTCCTCTTCCGCAACAGCTTCTTCAGCACCCGTATCCCCTTATCCACATGCTTCTCCTCCAGCAAAAACGGAGGCAGAAATCTCACCACCGTATCCTGCGTCGAATTAAACAGCACCCCCTCCGCCAAAGCCGCATCCACAATCGGCCGCGCCGGAATCTCCAGATTGATCCCTTGAATAAATCCCCGCCCGCGCACTTCCTTAGCGGCGGCACTCTTCTCGACAACCGCTTTCAGTTCCTGCTGCAGATAAGCTCCAACTTTATTCACGTTGTCGAGCAGTTTCTCTTCCTCCACGATAGCGAGAAACTCCAAAGCAACCCGGCAAGCCAAAGGACCACCTCCAAAAGTAGTCCCATGCTGCCCCGGCGAAATCGCATTCGCAAATCCCTCTTTCGCGAGAAACGCCCCCAAAGGCAACCCCGCCGCAATCGGCTTCGCAATCGCCACAATATCCGGAGTCACGCCAAAACTCTGAAACGCAAACATTGTCCCGGTCCGCCCCAGACCGCACTGAATCTCATCAAAAATCAGCGCCGCCCGGTGCCGGTCCGCCGCCGCCCGGCACTCCTGCAAAAATTCCACCGAACACTCGTGAATGCCGCCCTCCCCAAAAATCGGCTCCAGCACAATCGCGCAAGTATTGTCGTTCACCGCTGCCCGCAAGCCTTCCACATCATTCTGCGCAACAAACTTAACGTCTTCCAGCATCGGCTCAAATCCCTTGCGATGCTTCTCCTGCCCGGTCAGCGACAGCGCCCCGAACGTCCGCCCGTGATACGACCCCTCGAGCGCCACCAATCGCGACTTCGCCTCCCCGCCTGCTCGATGTCCCGCCAGCCGCGCCAGCTTGATCGACCCCTCAATCGCCTCAGTCCCGCTGTTCGAGAAAAACGCCCGCGCATTTCCAAAAGAGGCGCCCAGAAGCGTGACCAACTTCTCCGCCAGCGCCCCCTGATACTCGTGGTAATAAAGATTCGAGACGTGAATCAGCTTCCCCGCCTGCTCCCGAATCGTCTTCACGATCCGCGGATGCGCATGCCCCAACGCATTCACGCCTAGGCCAGAAACAAAATCGAGATAACGCCGGTCGTCAATGTCGTAAACAAACACACCCTTCCCCCGCGCCAATACCACGGGATACCGGTTATAAGTTCCCAGCAAATACCGCCGCTCCAGCTCCGCAATCTCTTCAAATGTTTTCATAGGAAGATTAGATTCTATAGGAAGAGTAGCGCGACGGTGCGGATCGCATCCCGATTCCCACCACGTTATTCTGAACCGTGAGATGGGTGTATGATCGCCAACGTTCCCGGGGCAAACGAAATGGATTCCGATCAATCGTCAAGCACTTGTCAGGAGCAATTATGGGTCCAGAGAGCTTTATTCCGGTGGCAACGAATGCAAGGTCGCGACACGACCTCATCGAGCGCGGATTTAGCCGCCGGCCGCTCAGAGTTGATGCGGACGTAGCGCGCTCGCTTGAAGAGTTGTCCCATGCAGCCTGGTCCATTCCAAGGGACGAGTACTACGACGGAGGCGACAGGTATCGTTCCTTAAATCGTGCTCGTGCCGAGATTGTTGAGGGTGGTGTAAAGGTTTGGCTGAGCGATGAGAGCACGCCCTATGTACAGCTGAAAAAATACAACACGACAATCGGAGGCCAGCCCCGAAAATACGCTCCCCTGCCTCCGGCGATTGCCGGTTCCATAGGCGTTCGCAAGATGATTGCCCACCACCTTCAATACCTGCCGCTCTCGGCGGTGGGTGCCAGGTATCTGGTCAACGTCCATTTAATAAGATTCACAGCTACACCGGGCCGGCCTTGCGACACCAGCCCGCCGGGTTTACATAAGGACGGAGAAAAGTACATCGCCACTCATCTTCTGGGCCGCTGCGGCGCTCACGGTGGCGAAGTCGTCATAACCGACAATGACAAACACGAAGTGGATCGCTTCACGATGCGCGAAGCCGGCGAGTGTTACGTCTTCGACGATGATCGCATCTGGCATATGTTGACGCCGGTGGCAGTACTGGAAGGCAATCAGTTCGCCTACCGTGACACGCTGGCGTTCGATATGCTGCCAGAGGGCTGGGAACCCGTGAAATGATTCGAAGTACTCGAGGGGGACTATCCGATCGCCCGCGGGGGCGCCTCAAGCCTTATTTGAGGGCAGAAATCCACCGCGACGTCAGGTCCCGTCGTAATAGCGGCGCAAGCACTGATCCGCGACCAGAAGCCGAGAACCGGAAGCCCGAAGGCGCTTCAATACAGCCCCTTCTCCCCCGGCGGCCGCGTCTTCCACCTCCGGTGTACCCAAAGCCACTGCTCCGGATACTTCCGCACATAGTCTTCAATGATCGAAGTAAATTTCTGGGTGTTAGCCTTGATGTCAGCCTCCAGGTCGTCGGTGCGCACCAATTCCACTGCGGGATCAAACCGCAGCCGGTATTTCCCCAGCGCCGCGTCCCAGATCGTAAACGTCGGCACCACCGCCGCATCAGTGCGCAAAGCAATGCGAGCCGGTCCGGCAGCCGTGCATGCCGGAATCCCGAAAAAATCCACAAAAATCCCCTGCGGCGGAGTCATGTTCGTATCCATCAACATCCCCACCACTTCCCCCGCCTTCATCGCCGAGAGCAACCCGCGCACAAAATCATCCTTATCGACAGCTTTGTTGCCGTGCATGGTCCGATAACGAAGGATGAGTTCGCCGAGATACCTGTTGTCCATGCCCCGCATGAGCACGTGCATCCAATGCCCATGCATCGACAAAACAAAAGAGGAAAGCTCCCATCCCCCAAAGTGCCCCGCAAATAAAAGCACGCCTTTGCCCCGAGCGTGAGCCCGCTCGTAATTCTCGAACCCGTCAAACACCACAACCTGGTCAACGTTCTCGACCGTGTATTCAGGAAAGTGGCAGACCTCCGCCAATTGCCGTCCCAGCGAAGCAAATTCCCCCCGCAGAATTCGCGCCCGCTCCGCCGCACTTTTCTCGGGAAACGCCATGGCAAGATTGCGCATGCCCACCTGCCGCAATCGCACGTGCAGAAGATAAACCACCCAAGCCAGGCCCATGCCGATAGCGCGAGCCAAGGGGCGCGGCAAAATACCCATGATTTTGATGAACGGCCAGGCTGCCGCGTACTCAAGTCGCTGCCGCATTAGGGGAAGCGGAACGGTACCGCACAAAAACGTATCTGGAAATACAAGAGGAGCCCCGGATTCACAAAGGTTTAACCTGTGTGACCCTGTGTCCTCTGTGGTAAAGAATTTAGCTGAAGCCCGATGGCCAACGCCCGAAGCCCGGCTTATTTCGCCGCTTCCTGCGCCCACTTAGCCAGCGAACCCAGAAAAGCATTCGCCCCCGGCGGTGCATCAATCTCACCCACCAGCGAAGTCCGGAACGGCACCATCCGCCCGTAAAACTCCCGCGTGCTGTCCTTATCCTGCTTGATCGAAGCCCCATTCAGAGTCACCCCGGCAAACAAGCCGCGGGCCCGCGAATAAGTCAGCACCTCCGCCCGCATCTTCCAATCAGTATTTCCTTCAGCATGGCGTCCCACCGGCCCCGCCGCCACCGACGCGTCCGCGCCCAACTCGAACTCGCTCGATAGCAGGTGCTTCATCCCATCTTTATTCATGATCAGCATCACCAGATCAACCGCCTGCCCGCCGATCTGAAACCCAAAGCTCCCCCCGGTCACGACAAAAAACGCCGGAGCGCTCCAGCCCTTCGGAGTGCGGCAGCTAGCCAACCCACGGCCATACTTCGCCCCTACAATAAATCCGCCTTTCAGCATCGAAGGCACCACCGCGACGCACTCCGCCGACCCCAACACTTCCTGCGGAATTCCCTTATCCGGCGCGCCCTGGATTTCATCCAGCACATCGGCGGCAGCCTGCACCCGATCCTGCGCCTTCGACTCTTTCGGCTGATCGTCAGCTGCGACGGAAAACCCGCACAGACA
>Ga0307476_10000921_pt1 | contig 19669 bp, 17 predicted proteins | sample atmos_gasesECM2C_2_FD_203314 | JGI IMG/M metagenome (GOLD analysis project Ga0307476, IMG submission 203314) | Hardwood forest soil microbial communities from Morgan-Monroe State Forest, Indiana, United States - atmos_gasesECM2C_05 | ecosystem: Environmental > Terrestrial > Soil > Temperate... | reverse complement strand
CCCATGCAGCCGCGCTCGACGATGGCCACTCCGCCCGCGGCACCTGCGGGCCGAGTGTAAAGGATGTCCCGGAACGTTTTGTAAAGGATGTCATGGAACTGCTGAAGCACCGCTCTTCCACGAAACTCAATGGCCCTCAATCTCTCTTCCACAAAAACAAGCCACGGCTACGGTCGTGGTTTTTCTTTGCTCCGCGCGGCGTGGAGCGTTTTGTTTTGACGGAAAGGTACGCAAGGTCAATAATCCTCAGGCATGTTAAAGATTCTGGGGCTATTGGTTGCCCTCTTGCTGGCTACGATCCTGCTGATCGTCATCGTCGGCTATTCGTTGCCGAGGGACCATGTGGCCGCGCGGGCAATCTTACTTCGGCAGCCGCCGGCAGCAGTCTTCGCACTGATTTCCACCTTCAAAGATGAACCTTTGTGGCGGCCGGATGTTCAGCAGGTCGAAATGCTGCCTGAGCGGGACGGGCACACGCGCTTCATCGAGAAGAGTAGGAACGGCACGATGCCTTTTGAAATGGAGGAATCGGCTCCGCCGCTGCGCATGGCGACGCGGATTGACGGGAAGAATCTGCCGTTTGGCGGGAGATGGATTTTTGAAATCTCTCCGACGGCGGAGGGATGTCGGCTGAATATCACCGAGCGCGGCGAAGTCTACAACCCCGTATTTCGTTTTGTGTCTCGATTCATTCTCGGTTATACCGGAACGCTCGACCGGTATTTGAGCAGCGTTGCGAAAAAATTTGGCGAGAACGCGGTACCGGTGGAGGGTACTGTCTCCGATCAATAATCCAGATACATCCTGCTATTCTTGCTATGCTGCGCCAAAGTTCCGGACATCTTGAGTCATGCGATTGTTAAGGAGCGGCAGTGCTGGTTGAACTGCGGTTAGAAAATTACGCGGTGATCGACAACGCGGCGGTCGAGTTCGCCCAAGGGTTGAACCTGCTTACGGGTGAGACTGGCGCTGGCAAGTCGATTTTGATCGATGCGTTGGCGTTGCTGCTGGGCGATAAGGCGTCGAGCGAAGTGATTCGCTCGGGCGCCGAGCGGGCGGTGGTGGCTGGGGTGTTTGAGTGCGAGGGCAAAGCTGAGAGTTTGATCGAGCAGGTGCTGGAGGATAACGGGTTGGATGGCGCGGAAGATGGCTCGCTGATTGTTCGTCGCGAGATCGCGGCCGGAGGCAAGGGGCGGGTGTTTGTGAATAATCAGGCGGCGACGGTTGCGGTGCTGCGGCAACTGGCTCCGCATCTGGCGACGATTCATGCGCAGAACGAATCGATCCTTCTGTTCGATGGGCCGGCGCGGCTGGGGTTGTTGGACCGTTTTGCGGGAAGCGAGGTTGAGCCGGTGGCAGCGGCTTATGAAGTGTGGAAGAAAACCCGCGCGCGGATTGAAGAGTTGGAACAGGGCGAGCAGGACCGGCTGCGGCTGGTGGATTTGTGGATGTTTCAAAAACGCGAAATCGAAGAGGCCAAGCTGCAAGCGGGCGAAGACGAGCGCCTGGAAACCGAGAAGCGCATGCTCGCGAATGCCGAGAAGATTTATAACGCGGCGATGCAGGCCTTTGACTTGTTATATGAGGGTGATGTGTCGACATCTTCATCGCTGCGGTCAGCGCAGAAGCAGGTTGAAGAGTTGGCGCGTTATGAGCCGAAGTTCCAGGAGGCGCTGGCGGCGCTGGAGACGGCGCGAATCAGCGTGGAAGATGTGGGAGCGACGGTGCGCGATTACGCGGGCGGAATTCACGCCTCGCCCGAGCATCTGGCGGAGGTCGAAGACCGGCTGGCGATGCTCGATCGATTGAAGCGAAAGTATGGTCCAAGCCTGGACGATGTGATTCAGTTTGGAGCGGACGTTGGGCGCAAGCTTTCGGAGGTCGAAAATAAAGACGAGATTCTGCGCGATCTGCGCGCGGAGCTGGCAAAAGCGGGCGCGCAATATCTGCGGGAGGCGCGAGCGCTCTCCGAAAGGCGGCAGGAAGCGGCGCGGAAGCTGGAGAAGTTGGTGGAGACGGAGATCAACGATCTGGCGATGAAGTCCGTGTTCCGGATTGAGGTGACGACGAGCGAACAGGAAGGGGACTGGACGGGGACAGGAATCGATGAGGTGGTTTATAGAATTGCGACGAATCCCGGCGAACCGATGCGGCAGTTGGAGCACATCGCGTCTGGAGGGGAACTGTCGCGGGTGATGCTGGCGCTGAAGGTGAGCGTGGAGATGGGCGGGCGCGCGGATTCCGAGAAGAAACGGGAGAGCAGTGGCACAGCTCCCACCCTCCCGCAAAAGACGCGGGAAGGATGGGGCACCCCCGATCCTGGGAAGGCCCTTCACAAAGGACGCGCGAGAGCTCAGCGCACGATGGTCTTCGACGAAATCGATACCGGCATTGGCGGTCGCGCGGCTGAGGCGGTGGGAAAGAAGTTGAAGATGCTGGCACGATCAAACCAGGTGCTGTGCGTGACCCACTTGCCGCAGATTGCTACATTTGCGGATCATCATTATGTGATCGAGAAAAAGGCGTGGGGCGGCAGAACGCGGACGAGCATCCGCGCGGTTGAGGGCGACGAGCGCACGGAAGAAGTGGCGCGCATGCTAAGCGGCGCGAAGCTCACCGACACTTCCCGAAAACATGCGGAGCAGATGATCAAGGCCAACGGGTAGTGGGTCCGGATACTCAGCGCTAGCCGTAACTGGCGCACGGCGAGTAGGTGATGGAACCGCATTTGGTCCACGAACTTCCCGTCCAGCGCTGGCAACGGATTGCGATTTGCGCACCAGGATTTGCGTTCGATAAGCTCACGCACATGCCGGTCACGATGTTTTGCGCGTAATCAGGAGTGCCCTGGAACTCCTGCTGCGTGAGCTGAGCGAAGAAGGGCGAGGTCTGATACGCATCCACGAAAAACCAGCTGGTTTGCGGCGATTCGTACTCGCTCTCCGATTCCAGTTCATATTCCAGTTCTGACAGGATGCCGTCTAAAACAGCCGTGTTACGACTCATGGAATTTTCCTCCGGGCTGAGGTTTCCGATATCTGAGAGAAGAGGGTACCGGATCAGTACTCGGAAAAATAGTCGCACGATTGAGGGTCGCATGAACGGGGTAGCCAGAATGCCCCCTCCGATCAACCTCGAAACACGACGGTTCGCTGCTAATCCCCGCCGATTCTGTTGTTTACGTTGACCCAACGAGCGCTTTCCGGTAGTTTCCCAGTATAATCACAATGGTACTCGTGTATCTAGGCGGTACAGTTTCGGGCTAGAATTTTGCATCGTAATGAGTCTAGGGCGGATCATCTCAGGAACAACACAGGAGCTTTGAGGGTGCCAAACAGCCGGGGTAAGACGTTGCTTTTGCTGAAGCCGCGGGGATTCTGCGCCGGGGTGGTTCGGGCGATCGACGTGGTGCGTATCGCGCTGGAGGCTTTCGGCCCACCGATTTACGTGCGCAAGGAGATCGTCCACAACAGCTTTGTCGTGGATGAATTGCGCGGCAAGGGCGCCATTTTTGTCGATAGCGAAGACGAAGTGCCCAACGGCGAGCGAGTGATTTACAGCGCGCACGGAGTTTCTCCCGAGGTGCGCGAGCACAGTGCGAGGCGCGGGTTGCGGGTGATCGATGCGACCTGTCCGCTAGTGACGAAGGTCCATGTGGAGGCGGTGAAGTTTGCCAAGGAAGGTTATTCGCTGATCCTCATCGGGCACCACGATCACGACGAAGTGATCGGGACGCTGGGCGAAGCTCCGCTGGTGACCCAGGTGGTTGGGAACCCGGACCAGGTGCAATCGCTGAGCGTGCCAGACCCGAATCGAGTGGCGTATCTGACCCAGACGACGCTGAGCCTCGACGAGACCAAGGACATTATCGCTGCCCTGAAGAAAAAATTCCCGAACATCAAAGGGCCGGCCGCGCAGGATATTTGTTACGCCACGGAGAACCGGCAGGTTGCGGTGAAGCAGGTCGCTTCGGATTCCGATCTGCTGCTGGTGGTTGGTTCTGAGAACAGCTCGAATTCAAATCGTCTGGTTGAAGTGGCGCGGAACCTCGGCACGAACGCGCATCTGATCGATAGCTACAAAGATATTGAAACGGAGTGGCTAATCGATGTGAAGACGATTGCGCTGACTGCCGGAGCTTCTGCGCCGGAGTGTTTGGTGGAAGAGACAATGAAGTTTTTGGCTACCAAGGGTTTCGACAACGTGCAGGAACTGGAAGTGATGCCGGAAAACGTCCGCTTCGGGCTGCCGCCGGAGATTGTCGAAGCAATCGCCGCGGCTCCCGCAACGGTTACGGTGGACTAACGGAGCCACACATAATAATGGATACAAACTCCCCTGACTCCCATATAGCTTCCGAACCTCAACTTCGTTTTGGCAAGATCGATGGATTAACCAGCCGCGTGGGCGCTGCGATGGACGCCGCCCGCAAGCTTCTCTTCTCGACTCAGCACGAACAAGGCTACTGGTGCGGAGAACTGGAAGCCGACACCACGCTCGAATCCGATTACATTCTGCTGCACACGCTGCTCGGAACGGGCGACGCCGAGCGTTTCCGCAAGGCCGCGAACTGGATTGTTCAGCATCAGAACGAGGATGGTGGCTGGAGTATTTATGCTGCCGGCCCGTCAAACATCAGCGCCTCGGTGAAGGCGTATTTCGGACTCAAGCTCGCAGACTACACGGCGGATCACCCCGTACTGCAGCGCGCCCGCAAAAAGATTCTCGAACTTGGCGGAGTGACGGAGGTTAATACATTCACCAAGATATATCTTTGTTTCTTTGGGCAGTACGACTACGATGCGGTGCCGGCGATTCCACCCGAGATCGTGCTGTTTCCCAAATGGTTCTGGTTCAACATCTACGAAATTTCATCGTGGTCGCGGGCCATCCTGGTGCCGCTCTCCATCTGCTACGCCAAAAAGCCGTTCAAGAAAATCCCGCGCGAGGTGGGAGTGGAAGAGTTATTCGTGGGTGGGATGTCGAAGTCGCGCATGCATCTGCGCTGGTCGAAGAAGCTGGTCTCATGGCGGAACTTCTTTCTTTGCCTGGACCGCATAACGCACTGGTTTGAACGCGTACACATTCGGCCGTTGCGTTCGGTCGCTCTCAAGAGCGCGGAAAAGTGGATGCTGGAACGCTTCGAGATGAGCGACGGCCTGGGCGCAATCTATCCCTCGATGATGAACGCGATCATCGCGCTACGCTGCCAAGGATACTCGCTTGACGATCCGCAGGTGATCCGGGCGATGGATGAGTTCGAGAAGTTGGGCATCGAAGAAGGCGACACCTTCCGCATGCAGCCCTGTATGTCTCCGGTGTGGGACACCGCGTACGCGATGTTTGCCCTCGGCGAGTCGGGCGTGGCGGCGAACGATCCGCGGATGGTGAAGTGCGCTGACTGGATTTTGCAGAAACAGGTGCGCACTGTCGGCGATTGGCAGGTGAAAAACAAGAAGGGCAAACCCGGCGGATGGTACTTCGAGTTTAACAATGAGTTTTACCCGGATGTTGATGACACCGCAATGGTTTGTCTCGGACTAAGCCGGGTGGAGCATCCCAACGGACGCTACCAGCGGGAGTCCGTGCAACGGGCGATCGACTGGATTCTTTCGATGCAGTGCAAGAATGGCGGATGGGCTTCGTTCGACAAAGACAACAACCGGATGGTTTTTCAGGAAGTGCCCTTCGCCGATCACAACGCCATGCTCGATCCGGCGACCGTCGATATTACCGGACGCATTCTGGAGATGATGGCGACCTACGGCTACGATCAGAGCCATCCGGCAGTGAAGCGGGCGATTCGATTTCTCCGAGACGAACAGGAGCCCGACGGAAGCTGGTTTGGCCGCTGGGGCGTGAATTATATCTACGGAACTGCGCTGGTGTTGCGCGGGCTGGAAGCGATTGGCATGGACAACCACGAGCCTTGCGTGCAGCAGGCGGCGGAGTGGCTGCGCATGGTGCAGAACCCCGACGGGGGTTGGGGCGAGAGCGTAGGGTCGTATGACGATCCGGCGTTGCGCGGAGTGGGACCGAGTACGCCATCGCAGACCGCGTGGGCGATTCTCGGGTTGCTGGCGGTGGGCGATACGCGCAGCGATTCCGTGGCGCGGGGCATTGCCTATCTGCTGCGAACGCAGAAGGACGATGGATCGTGGGACGAGGATTTCTTCACGGGAACGGGCTTTCCTCGCGTGTTCTATTTGAAGTATCACCTCTACCGGCAGTACTTCCCGCTGCTGGCGCTCACGACCTATGCGAAGGTAATGGAGAAGGGCGGCAACTAACCGCCATGCCACGATAGGTCCAATGGTGACGGTGATACTGACTATACTGAACGGCGATGGAGTTCGAATGGGATCCGCGCAAGGATGCGGCAAACCGGCGGAAGCATAAACTCGGCTTCCGTGAAGCCACGACGGTATTTGGCGACCCGCTCGCGACTACATTTCCAGATGTCGACCATTCAGCGGCCGAGCAGAGATTCCTAACGATTGGGGTGTCGGTAAGCGGTCGCCTCCTTGTTGTTGCGCACACCGAGCGTCGGGAAGCGATTCGAATCATTAGCGCAAGGCCGGCAACTCCGCACGAGAGAAGATTTTATGAAGAAGAAGATTAAGCACGGAAACAATGGCGACATGCGACGGGAGTACGATTTTGCCTCGATGCAGCACGGTGTCCGTGGAAAGTATTACGAGCGGTATCGAAGGGGAACGAATGTCGTCCTGCTCGAACCGGATCTAGCCGAAGCGTTTCCGACCGAGGGTGCGGTGAATGAAGCTCTGCGAAGCGTTCTCGGTATGGCGCGAGCCGTGCGCCGTACCGGCGGACTCCCTGATCATTCCCTGCAGACTAGGCCTAGCAGGCGGAAGCGTCGCGGTTCACGCACTTGATCGCGTTTAGCCGGAATGATCTGATAGAACCGGCATAGTGCTTGCTTTAAGAAATGCGAATTTTCCTCACTGGCGCAACTGGATTTCTAGGCTCCCATGTGGCCCGCGTTTTGGCGGAGCAGGGTGCACAACTGCGGTTGCTGGTGCGGCCGACGAGCAACCTGAAAAATCTCGAAGGGCTGAAGGCTGAGACGGCCACAGGCGATCTGCGCGATGCGGCGTCGCTGGAAAAGGCGATGACGGGTTGCGAGGTGGTGTTTCATGTGGCTGCCGACTACCGGCTGTGGGTGCGCGATCCGGCGGAGATGTACCGGTCGAATGTGGAGGGGACGAAAGCAATTCTGCAAGCCGCGCGAAAGAATTCCGTGCGCTGCGTGGTCTACACATCGAGCGTCGCGACGGTGGGATTCACGGGCAACGGTCGTCCGGCGGACGAAGATTCCCCGGTTTCGCTGGCCGACATGATAGGCCACTACAAGCGTTCCAAGTTTATGGCGGAGCAGGTGGCCCTAGAGGCGGGGCGCGGCGGAATGCGGGTGGTGACGGTGAATCCGACGACTCCGGTGGGAGAGCAGGATGTGAAGCCGACTCCAACCGGGCGAATCATTGTGGACTTCCTGAAGAGAAAGTTTCCTGCGTACGTGGAAACGGGATTGAATCTGGTGGATGCGCGCGAGTGCGCTCGTGGCCACATCGTGGCGATGGAAAAAGGCAAGAGTGGCGAACGATACATTCTTGGCGGCGAGAACCTGACGCTCAAGCAGATTCTGGATAAACTTGGCGCGGTCTCGGGATTGCCCTCGCCCAAAGTGAAGCTGCCTTACTTTGTTGCCTATGCGGCGGGCGCCGTGGATCAGACAGTGCAAGGCCGCTTGCTTGGACGTGAGCCGCGGGCCACGATTGAAACCGTGCGCATGGGCAAGAAAAAGATGTGGGCGAGTTCGGGCAAGGCAGAGCGCGATTTGGGATGGAGAACCGTGCCGGTGGACGATGCATTGCGCCGGGCGGTCGCGTGGTTCCAGGCGAGTCATTATGCCTAAGGTCGCCATCGTCGCCGCGCTGGAGCGCGAAGTTAAGGGGCTGATCAGGAACTGGAGCCGCATCGAGCGGGAGTTTGAAGGCCGCAGGTTTGCTTTCTTTGAGCGAGACGAGTTGGTTGTCGTGTGCGGCGGAATCGGAACGGAATGCGCGCGCCGGGCTGCCGAAGCGGTGATCGCGCTTTACCAACCCGAGCGAGTGGAGTCGGTCGGGTTCGCGGGCTCGCTCGATAAGACTTTGTGCGTAGGGGAAGTTTTCCAGCCGGCAGAGGTAATCGATGCGCGCGACGGAAGCCGCTTCGAGACTGGCGGTTTCGAGACCGGCGACGCGGAGGGAAATGGCAGGCTTGTGACCTTTATGGCGGTGGCTGGAGCGGAGCAGAAAGCAAAATTAGCGCAAGCTTACCAGGCGCGCGCAGTCGATATGGAGGCGGCTGCGGTATTCGCGGCGGCTCGTGCGCACGGAATCGTTTTCGGAGCGACGAAAGTGATTTCCGATGAATGGGATTTTGAAATGCCGTGGATGGCCGATTTCATCGATGCTGCCGGCCAGTTCAAAACCGCAAGCTTTGTCACTCACATTGCATTGCGTCCCTGGTTATGGAAGCGTGTTGCTGTGCTGGCCAGAAACAGCAAAAAGGCGGCGAAGGCGCTGGCCGCTCATTTGGAAGGTTTTCAGTGTGATTTGAAAGAAGCGGCGCTGGCGGGAACAAGAACAGCTGCGCCGGTTTTATCCGCGAATCGAATCGGAGGTGAAAGCCGCCAGTGAAAGGATTGTTGCTTGCGACCATTCTTCCGGCTGGGTTGTTTATAGGGTTGGGTGCGCCAGCTTTGCGCGCCCAGCAACCGCCTGCGGTCCTGTATGCAGAGAGTTTTCGGCAGGGCGCCACGCACATCATCGAAGACCACTTCGAGGCCAAACTCACATCGCAGGACTCGAGCTATCGAGAGCGGATCAAGGATTCCCGCGGCGTCGATCGATATGCTTTTTCCATCGAACCTGTAGGGCCATTGGGGGACACGAAAATCACCTCGTGGCAGGCGAAGCTGGTCGATCAGCAGCACAAGCTATATGCCGACGTGCTGCTGACATCGGTAGTGCCTTCGGATAATCCGGATGATCCAAAAGATGCGATCACAAAGCTCGATCCCAGCCGGTTTGCCAAGGTACCGGCGGGAACGAAGAGAATCATTAAGGTCGACAGTTTTTATGTGGTCCTGCAAGTGAAGGCGTTTCGCTTCAATCCGCCGGATAGTCCTTATCTGGAGTCGATGACGGTGGCGGTGGATTTCACCAACAACGACCCGCGAAATCCGGGCGACGGCCAGAAATAAGACGATCAGAAATGAATCGTCAGAAATAAATTCGCAACGGCCGCGGACGCGAAGAAGCGATTCACGGCTGGACTTCATCTAAGGCAGGTTATGGCGATAGCCGGACAATTCGCAATCGAAGATCGGACGCAATCGATTCCCGCGACGATGCTGGCGGCGGTGTACCGCGGCGTGAACGACGTGCGGATGGAGACCGTGCCGGTGCCGCAGATTGGCGCGGGAGAGTTGCTGGTCCGGGTGCATACCTGCGGAGTCTGCGGAACCGATCTCAAGAAAATTGCCACCGGGTCGCATTCCGCTCCGCGCATCTTCGGTCATGAAACAGCTGGAGTGGTTGCCGCGGTCGGTGCAGGCGTGCGGAAGTTCGAAGTGGGGGATCGAGTTGTAGTGTTTCATCACATCCCCTGCCGCCAGTGTTATTACTGTCTGCATAAGACGTTTGCGCAATGCCTCACCTACAAGAAAGTTGGCTGCACCGCGGGCTTCGAGCCTTCCGGCGGCGGCTTCGCAGAATATGTCCGGGTCATGGATTGGATCGTCGATCAGGGCACGGTAAAGATTCCTCAGGGCATCTCGTTTGAGCAGGCCTGTTTCGTGGAACCGGTCAATACCTGCATCAAAGGGATCGAGGCGCTGCGGTTGCAGCGGGGCGAGACCGTACTGGCCATCGGGCAGGGGCCGATCGGCATCATACTGAGTGTATTGGCACGAAAGGCTGGAGCAACGGTGGTCACTTCCGATTTATATCCCGAGAGGCTTAAAATAGCTAAAAGCCTTGAATTTGAACATATGATCGATGCGTCAAGGGATGACGCCATTCGCTATGTGCGGGAGCGGACAGAAGGGCGGGGAGCCGACGCTGTAATATTAGCGGTCGGCAGCAACAGCTTGATCCGTCCCGCTATGGATGCGGCCCGCCCCGGTGGACGAGTATTGTTATTTGCGCAGACACAACGTGGAGAAGTTGTAATTGATCCCGCCGCAGTGTGCGTGGATGAGAAAACGCTGGTGGGCTCTTATAGCGCATCGGTGGATTTACAAAAGGAGTCGGTAGACTTTGTGATGAATCGAGAGATGGATCTGGAACGGCTGATCAGCCACCGCTTCCGGTTGGAGGAAAGCGCACAGGCGTTGGATCTGGCGGCGCATCCCCAGCTAGGGTCGATGAAAGTGGTGATTCAGCCGGGTACTAGTTGGAATCGTGAGGCCTGGGAAGGAAACCAGCAGTGAATGGAAAAATGACGGCTGCGGTTCTCTACGGCAAAGAAGATCTTAAAATTGAAAAAGTACCAATCCCCCGAGTAGAAAAAGGGGAAGTACTGGTCAAAGTGCAGGTGGCGCTCACCTGCGGCACCGACCTCAAGGTTTACCAGCGCGGCTACCACGCACGCATGATCGTGCCACCGGCATTGTTCGGCCACGAACTGGCTGGGGTGGTCGAAGAAGTTGGCGAGGGCGTCCACACCTTCAAAAGAGGCATGCGCGTGGTGGCGTTGAATTCAGCGCCCTGCCAGATGTGCTTCTACTGCTCGAAGCATCAGGAAAACCTCTGCGAAGATTTGCTCTTTAATAATGGAGCATACGCCGAGTACATCCGCGTGCCTCGGCGCATCGTGGAAGCGAATATGCTGGTCATCCCGCAGAATGTCAGCTACGAAGACGCTGCCATGACCGAACCCTTGGCCTGCGTGTTGCGCGGCTTGCATGAGACCGGGGTTGAAATCGGCGACACAGTTACGATTATTGGTGGAGGGCCGATTGGATTGATGTTTGTGCAGGTTGCCCGCGCTATCGGTTGCAACGTAATCTCGGTGGTGAAACGCGACGAACAAGTGGTGGCCGCCAAGCATATGGGCGCTCATGAAATCGTGCAGACCACCAAAGTCAACAATGTGGTGGAGGCGCTGCGCGCGCTAACCCCGCTGAAACGCGGATGCGACGTGGTGATCGAAGCTGTTGGACGCCCTGAGGCATGGGAGTGGGCGGTCGAAATGGTGCGCAAGGGTGGCACGGTGAACTTCTTTGGCGGCTGCGCCAGCGGAAGCAAAGTGCAGCTTGATACCAGCCGCCTGCACTATTCAGAGATCACTTTGAAGGCCACGTTCCATCACACTCCGGAAACGGTGCGGCGGGCTTTCGGGCTGATCGCAGCCAAGAAAATCCGGCCTACGGATTACATTACCGGCGAAGCCCCGCTTTCGAGCCTGCAGAAGGTGTTGCGCCACATGCTGAATCGCGGCGGCGACATCAAGACCGCAATCATTCCCGGGCACTGATTTTTGGGCGCTGATTTCCTGGCAATGATCGATAGCGGAAGTCACCTGTCGTCACGAGAAGCGGCCCGTCAAAGCGGTCTTATCAAAAATGGCCTGTCATCCTGAGCGGAGCGAAGGACCCCATGCATCTGGATAGCGTCTCCGGCGATGCTATGAGTTCTCACGATGCTCAGGGATTAGCTTGAGGTCTTCTGCACGATACCTGGAGCGCTCTGGGTCAGCAGGCCGTAGGAGAACAGAAAGCGGTTTGAACCACAGAATGACTTCTGCAACTAGCGCCGACTCCCGTCTTGCGATGCCGCCCGCCGCTGCGGGCTGGAGCCGTTTGCCCGCGCAGTACGCGATCCCGCAATCTGCGCCCTCACTCGATCAAGCGCAGCAGTATTGCCGCCAGCTCGCCCGCAGCCATTACGAGAATTTTTCTGTGGCCACGTGGTTTCTGCCGAAAAAACTGCGTCAGGATTTTTTCAACGTTTATGCGTACTGCCGCATTTCGGATGATCTGGGTGACGAAGTCGGCAACGCTGCGGCATCGCTTGCCCTGCTCGACGAGTGGCAATCACAGCTGGACGCCTGCTATGCGGGTGCACCGCGGCATCCAGTGTTTGTGGCGCTGTCCGAGACAGTGCGCAAGTTTGAAATTCCGAAGCACGAGTTTTCCGATTTGCTGATCGCCTTCCGGCAGGATCAGACGGTCACGCGCTTCGAAGCCTTCGACGATGTTCTCGGGTACTGCCACTATTCTGCGAATCCCGTAGGCCATCTTGTGCTTTACCTCTGCGGTTACCACGATGCGGAACGCCAGCAGCTTTCCGACTACACTTGCACTGCGCTGCAGCTTGCAAACTTCTGGCAGGACGTAACCGTGGACTATGCCAAGGGCCGCATTTATCTTCCTCTCGAAGATTTGCGGCGGTATTCCGTGAGCGAAGACGATCTGGCGCAACAGCGCAACACGCCTGCGTTTTGCGAGATGATGAAGTTCGAAGTGGCGCGCGCGCGCGAGTGGTTCGATCGCGGTCTGTCTTTGATCGCAAAAGTCGACAAAGAATTGGCGGTCGATCTGGAATTGTTCAGCCGCGGCGGGCAGGAGATTCTGAATGCGATCGAACGGCAGAAATTTGCCGTGCTCGGCAGGCGTCCGGTAATCTCGAAACCGCGCAAGCTGGCGCTGGTGGCGCGGGTTGCAATCGGGAAATTCTTATGAGCGCAGGAGCGCAACCAGCATTGATCCCGTGGAATCCGGCTCCGGCGCAGTTGACGATGGCGTATTCGGTCTGCCGTGGGATCACGCGCAGCAACGCCAAGAATTTCTACTACGCATTTCTCGTGCTGCCGAAGCGCAAGCGGGAGGCCTTGTGCGCCGTATATGCCTTCATGCGCCGTTGCGATGACATTGCCGACGACGCCACGCTGAGTTTTGCGGAACGTCGCTACAAATTGGATGTGTGGCTGGCCGAGTTGCACGGAGTGCAGCAAGGCCATCCCAGCGACGATCCCATTCTGCTGGCTCTCACCGATGCGCAGCGCCGATATACCATTCCCGCCGGACTGCTGGACGAGCTTGCCATGGGAACCGCGATGGACGTGGAAGCGGAAGCAGCGCCCGATCCCGCGGCCCCCGCTCTGACCGTTCGTTACCAAACCTTCGAGGACCTGAAAGTCTATTGCTATCGCGTGGCGTCCGTCGTGGGGCTGGTGTGCATTCACATCTTTGGATATCGCGATCCCGCGGCCGAGCCGTTGGCCGAGCAGTGCGGACTCGCATTTCAACTAACGAACATCATTCGCGATGTGAAAGAAGACGCCGCCATGGGCCGCGTGTATTTGCCGGAAGAAGACCTCGCGAAGTTTGGACTGTCGGCCGCTGACTTGCTGAATGCGCCGGATCCGGCGCGCCTGCGGCCGCTGCTGGCGATGGAGGGCGACCGCGCGCGCGACTTCTATCAGGCCGGCGAGCAGCTCATTCCCTATATCTCAGAAGATAGCCAGCCCGCGCTGTGGGTGCTGGTCAATATTTATCGCAAGCTGCTCGAAAAAATCGCCGCTCGCCAGTATGACGTGTTGAGTGCAAAGGTGACCCTCACGGTCGGCGAAAAGCTGCGGATTCTGGGGAAAGGCTTCTGGCAGCGCCTCACCTGATACCATCGAGAAATTGTTGATTGCTGATTTCTGATTGTCGATTGAAACAATCTTAGGAGGGGTTTTCAATCAACAATCGGAAATCAGCAATCAACCTTTGTTCGAATTCCGCATGACTGACTCTCCTACCGTAGCCATCGCCGGCGGCGGCCTCGCCGGGCTGGCTGCTGCCTGCGCTCTCGCCGACTCGGGTTTTCGCGTAACTCTGTTCGAGCGGCGCCCTTATCTCGGAGGCCGTGCTTCTTCCTACGAGCATCCCGGAACCGGCGAGGTTGTCGATAACTGCCAGCACGTACTATTTCGAGTCTGCACCAACCTGGTTGAGTTTTACCGGCGCATCGGCGTGGAGGACAAGATTCGATGGTACGACGACATGACCTTCATCGAACCGGGCGGCCGCTCCAGCGTGATGCATGCTTCGCCGCTGCCCGCGCCGTTGCATACCGCGCCTTCGTTCTTGCGGTTTCCGTTCCTCACGGGAAAAGACAAGCTGGCGATTTCGCGTGCCATCGCCGCGCTTACCTTGCGTAAGCAAGCGGATACTGGACAGTCTTTTCAGCAGTGGCTGGTGAGGCACGGGCAGACGGAGAACGCAATCGAGCGATTTTGGAGACCTATTCTGGTGAGCGCTCTGAGCGAGGATCTGGATCTGATTTCGATTTCCTACGCGGCACAGGTGGTGCGCGAGTCGATGAAGTCGCCCGCTGCGCGGCACATGGGCGTTCCCAGCATTCCGTTATCGGAGCTTTATAACCGCGCTGGCGACTACATTCGCGCGCGCGGCGGCGAGATCCGGTTTCGCAATTCCCTAGAGGCCTTTTCTCCGGAGCCGGGACTGGTGCGCATTCGTACAGGCGATGGCGAAGCGGATTTCGATTATCTCGTGCTAGCTTTGCCCTTCGACGGCTTTGCGCGCGTGCTGCCGCAAACGGTCGAAGCTGCTCCGTTACGCGAGAAGCTGAGCCACTTCGAGTCCGCTCCGATCACCGGCATTCATCTCTGGTTCGACCGTCAGATCAGCGACCTCGATCACGCCGTCCTGCTCGACCGGACGATTCAATGGATGTTCCACAAATCGCGGCTGCTGGACCGCAGCGCAACGAAGAATGGGGGAAGGCACGACCGGGAAGGGCACGACTTCAGTCGTGCCGCGAGCGCTACAAAGCCCACGGGGGCTTTAGCCCCCGCCTCAGGCAGCTACATCGAACTCGTGGTCAGCGCCTCGAAGAACCTCATCGAAAAATCCCGCTCCGAAATCGTTGACCTGGCCCTAAAAGAAGTCCGCGAGTTTTTCCCGGCGGCACGAACGGCGAACCTAGTGAAGTCCACGGTGATCAAGGAAGTGCACGCCACGTATTCTCCGCGTCCCGGCATTGACGCTTACCGTCCGCAGCAGGTAACGCAGTGGCCTCGCGTCTTCTTAGCCGGGGACTGGACCGCCACAGGCTGGCCTGCCACCATGGAGGGCGCGGTGCGCAGCGGATATCTCGCGGCTGAAGCACTAACCAAAGCCGCGGAAGGGAAGTCTCATCGATTTCTTGCGCCGGACCTTCCAGCGACGGGGTTGATGCGCATCTTCCATTAACGATAGCTGCGCCTGCGAAAAGGAAGAACTAATTCGCCGTTTTCCCGCGCACGCCCTCAAAAACTGGATCTTCCCTCAGCCGCTTGGGAAATTCTTTTTCATACTCCGCCAGCCCCGGGCACAAGAGGTGATGGCTTCGCGAGAAGCCGAATGATTTCATCTCACGCATCGCTTCGTCGGCGGTCCAACCCTCTTCCGCCATGCGATAGGCCGCGACCATCATTCCGGTGCGGTCATCTCCCAGGCGGCAGTGCACGAAGATTTTCTTGCCTTTATTCTCATGAAGCACCTGCAAGAATTTTGCAAACACTTCGTCATGCGGCCATGGGCAATGCCAAGGGATCGCGACATATTTCATCCCCAGGCTCTCAACGATTTTCTCTTCCGTCTCATCATGGGCGTGAGTGTCGATGATCACGTTCATGCCCAGCCGTTTCAGAGCTTTCATTCCCATCGGATTGAGCAGGCCTCCGCGGTAAAGCGTAGTCGTGACTTGCCCGAAATTCGGCACACCTTTCTCTTGAAGTCTGCGTCCGATGGCGCGCACCGCCGGCGGTTGCGTCTCCTGCTTGGTTTGCGCTGCCACACCGCCCATTCCCGCAGTGATTCCGGAGAGCAACATAATCGCGAGAATTCCTAGCGTGCGAAAGCATCCAACAGTGCGAAACATTAAAGATGTCATGGGAAAAGTTCGAACGAAGGACTTCATTTATCTAGAACTGTAGGGGCCCGCTCCTGGTTTTCATTATCGCAGAGGCTGGGTATGATCAACGATCCGGTAAATCCATCAGTCGCAAGCAGATGTCCCTTTGTGCCGGAATGGGCAGAGAAAGAAGGCTCTAGCCTTCTGTGCCGTACCTGCAACGCCACAATTATCTTATGATGTCGAAGTTATGTTTAGGATGAAAGACCCTCTGTACGCCGCCGCAGGCACGGCTTTTGCGGCGATTGCCTTCACCATGATTTTTGGCGCGCTTCCTGCCCAGGCGCAGCGCGCGCCGTTGCCGCTCGGCAATATTAATCCACGCACCATCAAGCAACTGCAAGTTTGCCCAGCCGCTTACTATCCGGGGATGAGCTGTTTTAGTGGGATGGTGCAAGACTGCGCGAACGCATCGGATATTGGCTTTAGTTATGGTGTTATCAATCCCAGAGGAGAAGTTAAAGGCACCATTGTCTTCCTCGAAGGTGGCGGCGGCACCAGCGCCTATCAAGACCCCAGTTATCCCGCAAAATATATCGAGGATGGTTTCCAACTCGTTTATGTAACCTGGGATTCGGATTGGGAAGCCACCAGCGGTTCCGGCGGAACCAGTATTAAGGATGCCGCGTGCCGTCCCGCAACCTTTCTGAACTATATCTACGACAATCTTTACAACCAGGGTGGGATGTGCGTGCAGGCGCTGAGCGCCGGGGCTGGAGCCGCAGCGTATTCGTTGGCATGGTATGGAAGTTCGAGTTATCTCGATGACGTGGAACTGCTCTCCGGACCGGTTTTCGGCAACATCGAACAAGGCTGCGTGGTTCCCCATGCGCCTACCGTGACCGTCTGCCCGACGGGACAGTTTGGCTGCAACGGCGAGCAATGGCCGGACCCTCCCGACTATGTGAATGCCGACCCCGGGCTGGTGGGACACTGGTCGGGCCAGCCGAGTTGTAATGCCGGAAACGTTACCGGCCAGGGAGCGAACGCCGCATGGCAAGCCATGAGCATTGTTGATGGCAATGACGAGCCTAGCTTCTTTTATCCGCAAACCTCTCTGGCAGGCTGGCTGTGCAGCAACGTCGATTCCGAGCAGAACAATTCAGCGGCGCAGGCCCAATTCTTCTTTCAGCAGTTCACCAACTCCGGTCAAACTGCAGCCTATTCGGTAACCCGAATCGACCACTGCAACGGTCCGGAAGACGTCAGTGCTGGCGAGACTCCTCAGGGCCTGAACGGCTTCGACGCCGTCACTGAACACATGGTTTCGGCTTGCTTCAAGCGCCACTTCAGGCACACGCCGTAATCGCGGCACGCGCTACCGAACAACGTGCGCTGGAGTCGCTTGCTTAGTGAATCCACCATTCCGTAGGGAGCACGGAGGGTATCCCCACCGCCAAAACCGACAATTTCTTGACTCTGTAAAGACCAGATTGGGGTAAAATAACTCGTTCTTGATCGCTGCTCCCCCGCAATCATCAATCGAGCATTTTCAGGAGAATTATGACCCAGATCAAAAGAAGGTTTTTGTCCCTCTGCCCGCTAATCATCGCCGGGATCTCGGGCCACTTGTTCCTGGGAGCAACCCCGGCCGCTGCGCAGGGGGCGGGCATGAGCCCCTTAGCGGGGGGCAGCACTACACTCCAGATGGAGGAAAAGGACCGCCCCATGTGTGCCCTGGAGCAACGGCTAACGGTAACGGTCGTTGACGAAAACGGCAAGCATCTCGACCGTCAAGCCATCGTGAAGCTTCACGATAGCAAACGAAATATCGATTCATGGGACACCACCGACAACGAAGCCAAGATGCTTTTTTGCCAGATAGATCCAGGAGACTACCAAGTTGATGCCAGTGCGGTCGGATATCTCGCCCAACATAAAGACTTGAAGGTCGCTCTGGTTCAGGATCGTGAGCTCAAACTCGTCATGCACAAGGACCCGATGGCGGTCGATTTGAGCACTCCCGAGAGTGCGATGCCCCCTAACGCGCGAAAAGAGACGAAACTTGCAGTGAATGCCCTGCGCTCCGGCAACTTCAAAGAGGCCCAGAAACAGCTGGATCGCGCCGTTAAGCTTGCCCCAACTAACGCGCAGGTAAACTTCCTCTACGGTTATATGTTCATGGGGCGCAAGGAATACGATAAGGCCGAAACCTACCTGAGCCAATCCGCTACCCTCGAACCGCAAAGCGTGCGAACGCTTACGCTGCTGGGTCGCGTGCAACTCGAGCGCAAAGAAGACGACGCAGCCGCCAAAACACTTGAGCGGGCCGTAGCCGCCGACCCCACTTACTGGATGGCGCACTATCTGCTCGGCGACGTTTACATCAAGCAAAAGGAACAGGAAAAAGCCCGCGAACAAGCTCAACTCGCAATCGACTACGGCAAAGCATCCGCCAACATTGCCGAACTGGTTCTAGGCGAAGCCCTCGCCAACCTCGGGAAAAATGCCGAAGCAATCCAGACGCTGAAGCTTTTCATTCAGAACAATCCAGGCAATACAGCGATTCCGCAGGTGAACGAACTGATCGGCAAGCTCGATGATCGTCTCAACCATCGAACTCCACCTCCAACGTCGGCGGAAATCGATCTGGCTCTCATTGCCTCTGCGCCTTCTCTTCCGCCCAGCGCCTGGGGACCTCCAGGAGTGGATGAGGTCAAGCCGCCGGTGGCTCCCGGCGTCGGCTGCCCTTTCCAGCAGGTCATGGAAGGCTCGGGCGAGCGCGTCAAAGAGTTGGTGGATAACATCACCAAGTTCGCTGCCATCGAAGCCATGCTGCACGAACAACTCGATAAGACCGGCAACCCAATCACCAAAGAAACCCGCAAGTTCACCTACGTCGCTTCGATCACGGAGGATGTACCGGGCTACTTACAAACCGACGAGTACCGCAACCTGCGCTATGGCATCACCGATCTTCCCGATCACATCGTCACCTCAGGTTCGATCTCGTTAGCCCTCATCTTCCATCCCGACATGCGCGATAACTTCGAGATGACTTGCGAAGGCGTGGGCGACTGGAAGGGCCAATCCGCGTGGCTGGTGCACTTCCGCCAGCGCGACGACAAGCCCAACCGCTTCGCCGAATACAACGTCGGTGGGCAACACTACCCGATGAACATGAAGGGCCGCGCCTGGATTACCACCGACAACCTGCAGATCGTGCACATCGACGCTGAACTGATTAAGCCTCTGCCGCAACTTTCGGTGCAGCACCAGATCGCCGACTACGGCCCGGTCCACTTCGGCCACAAGAACATGGACCTGTGGCTGCCCCAGAACGTCGACATCTTTATGGAGTTGAACCGCCACTACTATCACCGTCGCCACGCCTACGATCACTACCAACTGTTCTCAGTAGATTCGACGGATAAGCAGGGCACGGTGAAGAAGCCCGTAGAAAAACCGTTGGAAGATAAACCCGCGGTCATCAAGAACGCATTGCCCACAGCGCCAATCCAGCCCTAGAAAAGCGGAAGGCCTCCGCCTTGTCAGTAGGGAACCTGCTTGTCCCGCGTCGTATTGGAATTTGACTTTGATTTTGCTCGTGTGGAGCGGACACTCCCTTCGGCAAGCTCAGGGCAGGCTTTGTCCGCTGCCTTTGACTCTGATCTTTATTTTGACCTTTGGTTTTGAATTTGATCTTGATCTTGACCTTGACCTTGATTTCAACCGGCAAGGGCACGGCTTCAAGA
>Ga0307476_10000920_pt1 | contig 19682 bp, 15 predicted proteins | sample atmos_gasesECM2C_2_FD_203314 | JGI IMG/M metagenome (GOLD analysis project Ga0307476, IMG submission 203314) | Hardwood forest soil microbial communities from Morgan-Monroe State Forest, Indiana, United States - atmos_gasesECM2C_05 | ecosystem: Environmental > Terrestrial > Soil > Temperate... | reverse complement strand
TCGCCCACCAGCGAGTGGTAGAGGGCGCCTTGCGCCTTGTCGCGTTCCGCGGCTTCGGCGGCGGCCGAGGTCGCCGCCTTCGCCCGCGCGTCCTCGGCTTCTTGCCGGGCGTCCCGCTCGCTCTGGGCGGCTCGGTTGAAGTAACCGGCGGCCAGCAGCGACGCCGCCGTGACCAGGACCAGAACCGCCGTCAGTACGCCCCCTAGCACCGCAATGCCGGGATGATGCCGGGCCCAGCGCACGTAGCGCTCCAGCTGCGTTTGCCGCCGCGCCTTGATCGGCTCGTCGTCCAGGAAGCGCTTGAGGTCAGCCTCCAGCTCGGCCGCGGTGGGATAGCGGCGGCCCGGGTCGCGTTCGATTGCCTTGTGAACGATCGTGACCAGGTCGCGCGGCGCCTCCCGGTTCAGCCGATCCAGCCGCGCCGGCTCGGCCGTCGTCACCTGCTTGATCAGCCGGTTGCGCTCCTTCTCGTCGAATGCCGGGCGGAAGGCCAACAGCTCATAGAGCGTCAGCCCCAGCGCGTAGACGTCGCTGCGGGCGTCGGTCTTGCCGTCGAACGCCTCGGGCGGCATATAGCGCAGGGTGCCCAGGACGTCGCCGGTGTGCGTCAAGTTTTCCTGATCGTCCGCCTTGGCCAGGCCGAAGTCGGTCACCCAGACCGTGCCGGTGGTGTCCAGGAGCAGGTTGGACGGCTGGATGTCGCGGTGCAGGATCCCCTGGCGATGGGCATACTCCAGGGCGTCCGCCACTTGGACGCCGATCTTGGCCACGCTTTGCCAGTAAGTAAGTCGCTTCTTGCCCGACTGCCTTCCGGTCCCCGGCAGCACAGCGGATGAGGACGACAGGGAGAAGGTTTCGGACAGCCGCCCTGCGACCGGAGTCTCATTCGGCGAGCCGGGGGCGTCCGCCCCCGGAGATGAGGCGACCGCAGCCGGGGCATGCGCGGCGGTCACGTCGCTCCGGGCCGCAGGCGAATCGTCCGGCTGCTCCGCCGCCGGCGCATAGCAGCCGGTCACGAGCGACCGTGCGACGGCGGCGGCGGAGACGTCCTTGCGGGAGACGCGAAGTTCGCCCCCCGTCAGCCCGGGGCTGCTCCCGCTCCCCGGCTTGCCGGGTTGGAGCCGTTGCAATTCCTCCAGCACCTCGTCGAGGCCCAGCCCCGGGATGAACTGCATGACGTAATAGGGCAGCCCCTCGTGCTCGCCGACGCCGAAGACCGGCACGATGTTGGTGTGGTGCAGCTTGGCCGCCGCCTTGGCCTCGCGCTGGAAGCGCCGCTTGGTCTGGGCGTTCGCCAGCAGCTGTTTCGGCAACACCTTGAGGGCGACGTGCCGGCCCAGCGAGACCTGCTCGGCCTCGTAGACGACGCCCATGCCGCCGTGACCGATCTCCCGGATGATGCGGAAGTCGCCCAGGCGCTCCAGCGGCGGCAGGGTATCCGAGGCCGCTTGCTTGACGGGAGCTTGACGGTCGTCCTTGACCTGCTCCATCTCCACCAGGGTCGGGAAGAACTCGCGGATGTCGTCGGCCAGCTCGGGATGCCGGTCGATGTACTCCTGCAGCGACGGCCGCTCGCCCTCTCGATAGCGCGCGGCGAACTCCTCCGCCAGGTGGTTGAGCAGGACGAAGCGTTCGGAGCTGCCGTCAGCCATTTCAGACCTCCTCCTGTCCGCCGGGCATGGCGGCCAGGATCTCCTTGAGGCGCTTGAGGGCGCGGAAGTAGCGTTTGGCGGCGGCCGACTCCTGGATGCCGAGCACCTGGGCCGCCTCGGCCGCGGTCAGCTCCTCGAAGTGCCGCAGGGACAGCACCTCCCGGTCCATCGGGTCGAGGGTGTTCAGCGCCTCCTGCACGCGGAGGATGCGCTCGGCGCGCACGACCGCCTGGGTGGGCGAGGTGTGCCGGCCGAGCAGCTGGGCCGCCAGCGCCGCCGAGCTGGCCGCCGGCAAGGCCCCGCGGTACAGCGACACCTCGCGGCCGGCGTCGCGCATCTGGGCGCCGAGGTGGCGCCGGTGCAGCCGCATCAGCCGCTCGCCGACCACCAGCCGCAGCCAGAGAAACAGCGGCAGCTTCGGATCGCGCAGGTACTCTTCCAGGCGCTCGGCCACCTCGACGTAGGCCTCCTGCACTACGTCCGAGGCGTCCAGGCGCGCCTGCAGGCGGGTATCGAGGCGTATCTCCACCATGCGGCGTAGGCGGTCCCGATGCCGGCCGAGCAGGGTGTTGAGGGCCTCGCGGTCTCCCGCCCGCGCGCGTTCGATCAGGTCCACGGACTCGGCCGAGTTGTTGTCCATCAGGGTCCCCATACCCTGTAACCTGCGCGGCGCCGTCGCTTCTGGACAGGAAAGCCGTGGTTTTCCTGCGTCCCGGCCGGGGCGTGGAGTTGAGCCGGGCGTCTCCGGCTACGATGCCTCTTCGCCCCAAACCCGCGCCAGCTCAATCAGCACCCGCACCGCCGTCGCCATCTCTTCCAGGCACGTCCATTCCAGCGGCGAATGCGGATTGTGTTCGCCGCACGACAGGTTCGGCGTCGGCAGGCCCATTTCCGTCAGCCGGGAGCCGTCGGTGCCGCCGCGCACAATCGTCAGTTTCGGCTCCAGCCCCGCCCGCCGCATCGCTTCCTGGGCATAAGCCACCGCCCGCGGCTCCTTTTTCAACCCGTCCGCCATGTTGCGGTATTGCTTGACGATCGCCACGTCGATGGACGCCTGCGGAAACTCCGCCGTCACCGTCCGGGCCGCCGCCCGCAGCACCTCAGCGCGGTCGGCCAGGCGATCGGTGTCGAAATCGCGCAGCAGAATGCGGATCGTGGTCTCAGCGACGCCGCCCTCGATGCGATACGGATGGAGGAACCCCTCGCGGTCGGCCGTGGTCTCCGGCGACAGGCAGGTCCGCGGCAGACGATCGAGGAACAGGCCGGCCAGGCGCACCGCGTTGACCATACGAGCCTTGCCGATCGACGGGTGGATGTTGACGCCGCGCACCGTGACCACGGCGAGGTCGGCGGAAAACGTTTCGCCGTCGATTTCACCCTGTCCGCCGCCGTCCAGCGTGTAGCCGACGACGGCGCCGAGCTTTTTCAAATCGACGTGATCGACGCCGTGGCCGATCTCCTCGTCACAGGTGAAGCAGACCCGGATGGGGCCGTGCGGGATCTTCGGCCCCCTCACCCTACCCTCTCCCCCATCGTGGGGGAGAGGGTAGGGTGAAGGGGCGAGGAGCTGGGCTGCCGCTTCCATGATGACGGCGACGCCGGCCTTGTCGTCGGCGCCGAGCAGCGTCGTGCCGTCGGTCGTGATGAGCGTCTTGCCCTTGAGTTCATTCAGCTCCGGATTGTCGGCGACGCGGATGATGCGGGACGAGTCGCCGGGCAGGACGATGTCGCCGCCCTTGTACGGGGCGTGGATGGTCGGCTTGACGCTGATGCCCGTCGTCTCCGGCGATGTATCGACGTGGGCGATCCAGGCGATGGCCGGCGCCGGATGCGGCACGGTGGCGGGAATCGTGGCCAGGACGATGCCGTGCTCGTCCTGTTCCGCGTCGCGCAATCCAAGTGCCCGCAGCTCCTCGGTGAGCTGCCGCCCCAGCTCAAGCTGGCCAGGCGAGCTGGGATAGGTCGTCGCCGCCTCGTCGGCCTGGGTGTTGATGCGGACGTAGCGGCAGAAGCGGTCGAGCAGCGCGTCCATAATGAATTCCTATAAAAACGCCCTTGTTTAGCCGCGGTTCGCAGAACCGCGCTTACAGGCCGACCCGCGGGCACAGCTTCGCCAGGCCGCATTCGTCGCACCGCGGCGACCGCGCGTGGCAGACTTTGCGGCCGTGGTGGATCATGCGGTGGCCGAACATCGTCCATTCCTTCTTCGGAATCAGCCCCATGAGGTCGCGCTCGATTTTCACCGGGTCGATGTGGACCGTCAGCCCCATGCGCCGGCTGAGCCGGGACACGTGCGTATCCACCGGAATGCCGGGAACGCCGTATCCCGTCCCCAGGACGACGTTGGCGGTCTTGCGGCCGACGCCCGGCAATGGCGTCAATTCCTCCATCGTGGAGGGCACTTGGCCGCCGTGCTGTTCGACGATGGCCCGGCAGCAAAGCTGGATGCTGCGCGCCTTGTTGCGGTAGAAGCCGGTCGATTGGATCATCCGTTCCAGCTCGGCCCTGTCGGCGTCAGCGTAGGCGGCGGCGTTGGGATAGCGGGCGAACAGGGCCGGCGTCACGAGATTGACGCGGGCGTCGGTGCATTGGGCCGACAGGATGGTGGCGATGAGGAGCTGCAGCGGGTCGGCGAAAACGAGGGCGCAGGGGGCTTCCGGGTAGAGCTCGGCCAGACGGCGGACGATGCGGCGGGCGCGGCTTTTCAGCGGATCGGTTTTCATGCGGGGATCATAGCAAAAGCCCGCAGGGGACGACAGAGAGGCGACGCTCACTTCGCATCCCAGGCCAACCCGGCCGCGTCGAACACCGGCCCGTCCACGCAGACGCGGCGATAGTCCCAGCCGTCGGCGGTCTTGACGCGCGTGACGCAGCTGAAGCAGACGCCGACGCCGCACGCCATCGGCGTTTCCAGCGAAACCCAGCACGGCGTGCCGCGCCGCTCCGCCAGCCGGGCCAAAGCATGAAGCATTGGCTCCGGGCCGCAACCGATCAGGCAGTCGGGAGAAGGGTGCTGTTCGAGAAGCTGCGTCACAAAACCGTGAAAGCCGATGCTGCCGTCGTCGCTGGCGAGATGCACCTCGGCGCCCGCCGCGCGAAGATCTTCCACGCCGGCCGCCAGATCGGCGGTGCGAACGCCGTAAAACAGAGACACCCGATCCGCAATGCGCCGAGCGGGTCGGCCGCCGTAACCGCGCGTCCCCAGTAATTCGCGGACATGCGCCAAAAACGGCGTCTGACCGATGCCGCCGGCGACCAGGCCTACGTGTTTGCGACCATCCAGATCCGGGAAGCCGTTGCCGAGCGGCCCCCATGTCTCCACCCGTTCGCCGGCCGCGATTTCGGCTAGCAGGCCCGTCAGCTTGCCGATGACAAGGTAAACGACGTCAATTTCGATCGGCCGTCCGGCGTCATCCAGAACCGTGTCGTACAGAGCGAAGGGCCGGCCGAGGAGGGGATCGGTGCGGTCCGGCAGCCGCAGCATGACGAACTGACCGGGCCGGATGCGGCAGGCCAATTCGGGACAATGGAGACGAATGCGATAGGTATTGCGGGCAAGGCGGACGTTCTCGACCACGGCCGCCGTTGACTGGACGAAGGCCGGCGTCATGTGGGCCGCATCTCCTGCTTGGCGGACCGCTCGGCCGTCTGCCGCAGCCGGGCCAACTCGCCGCGCATCAGCGGCCGCGACTTGCCGGACGCCAGCCGGCCCAGCTGCACCGGCCCGATGGCGACGCGCCGCAGCCGCATGACCTTGTGCCCCAGCCGCGCCAGCATCCGGCGAATCTCGCGGTTCTTGCCCTCGCTGAGGACGATCTGGAGCCAGCTGCTGTCCCCCTGCGTCTTGAGCCGTTTGACGCGGCGAGCGCGGACATGGCCGTCGCTCATCCAGACGCCTTTGAGCAGCTTTTCGATGTCCTCATGCCCCGGCTTGCCGGCTACCTGCACCAAATACGTCTTTTCAACTCCGTATCGGGGGTGCATGAGCGTGTTGGCCAGATCGCCGTCGTTGGTGAGGAGGAGCAGCCCCTCGCTGTCCTCGTCAAGCCGGCCGACGGTGTAGACGCGCTGATGGACCTGCGGCACGAGATCGACGGCCAACGGCCGCCCGGCCGGGTCGTGGTTGGTGCAGAGGTAGCCGCGCGGCTTGTGGACGAGCCAGTAGACGAGCCGCTCGCCGTGCAGCGCCTGATCGTCCACGCAGATTTCTTGACAAGCGGGATCGACCTTGACGCCGAGTTCACGGACGACGGCGCCGTCCACGGAGACGCGGCCATGGGCGATGAGGTCGTCGCAATGCCGGCGCGATCCGACGCCGGCGTGGGCCAGGAATTTGTTAAGGCGCTCCATGGGGGTCATTGTAGCAGGCGCGGCGGCGACGGGCGCATTGGGCCGATCGCTCGGAAGGCGCTTAGGGGCTAAAACATGGTGCGACCCAGGTCTGGAACCAGACAGGAAGGGCCGAGATTGGCACTTTCATTTCGAGCTTGCCGTCGAGAGTCTGCTCGGCGAGCCAGACGGGATCGAGGCCCGAATTATCGAACAGGAACGCGCGGTGGGCGTGACGCAGCGCCGCGCCGACGAGTCTCAGACAGCGAGTGTAGCGCGCGACGATTTTTTCTTCCGGGACGTCGTGTCCACCCAATCCCGTGCGGTTCCCGATGCGGTGAATGTTGAGTGTCGGCGACTCCGTGGCGATGAAGTAGAGGTATGTTCGGTAGCCGGCCGCACGGCCGCGGGCGAAGAAGTCAACCTTGCTCTGGTGCGACATCACGGTTTCAAATGAGAAGGATTTCCCAGCGGCGAGCAGCCTTTCGCGGAGGACGTCGGCCACCGCCGCCGCGGCGTAGGAGTCGCACAAGGACGCCGGCGCCGTCACGACGGAATCGGCGACGCGAACGGCGTCCACAAAAGCATGGTCGGGTCGGAGGCGACCTCCGCCCGCTAGGGCGGCGCGGAGCTGTTCGGTCGTGATGGTCAGGCCATGGTCGCCGAACCGAATGCCTGTGCCGCGCTGCAAATCGCGGAGCAGGTCGTCGGCGTTGAGGTAGTCCCGGAGATAAAACAGGCCATCCGGTGCGAACTCTCGCGCCAGTCTCCGCGCCAGACTCGTCTTTCCTGAGCCATTGGGGCCGGCGAACATGCGCAGACGTTTAAGAGCATCCACACTCATTTCCGTGAGCCGACGCCTCCGTCGGCATGAAGCGGCCCGACCACTTCTTCCGTGCCGTCGGGATGCAGAAGGACGAGCGACGCCCCTTTGACGATCATCACGGAGCGCCCCGCCGCGAAGGCCTCTCGCCGCGCCGTTTCCCCGACGCTCCTCAAAGCGGCACGGAGCTGCTCGTCCGTGAACTCGGGGGGATCGCAGGTCGGACCTTCCATCACGGGAACCTCCTTCTCACAAGAATGGGCCGCCGACGCCGGCGTGGGCCAGGAATTTGTTGAGGCGCTCCATGGGGGTCATTGTAGCAGGCGTGACGGCGCGCAGGAAGATAGTGAATCGCTCGTCAGTCGGCACTCGCCGGGCGTGGAGAATCGGATTTTTTGATCCCGCTATTAGCTTGAAGCAATTCCAGGGCGCGAACCTGCTCACGGGCGGCTTGGGCCTCGGGGGTCGGTTCCACCTCCAGAATCCGGTCGAGCACCTGTGCGGCGCTCGCATAATCCTTGTCACTCACCATCGAATGGGCGACCGTCTTCAGGATTTCCACGTCGGAATGGAAGAGACGTGCAATTTCGCGGCGATGATTCCTGTTCTCCAACTTCGCGTTATCACTAAACGAAATGTGAGGATGTTCAAGAAACTGCGTGGCGCCGACCCGATCCGCCGGATTGTCCATGAGCAGCTTGACAAGCAGCCGGCGAAATGCACGGGCTAATCGGGTGCGTGGACGGTCGATTACGAAAACGCTCTGCTCAAGGAGATACAGGCTCTCGTAACGCCTGATTACGCCGGAGAACGCGTCGAAGTCCAGACGCTGTTGGAACGCCCACATCAGCCGCTCCAAGATGCGGTGTTCGTCATCCAGGTCCGGCACGTTCGCCGCCACGAAATGCAGCCGGATTTTCTTCTTCAACCCTTCCGTCTCCTCCCGGCGGATGTCGCGGCAGACGTTTTCCAGCCCGGCCAAGTTCTGCTCGTTCGGCGTGAACATCAGCACGACCGAATCCGGCAGCTGGCGCGTGCAGATGCCCAGCACGTCCGTGTCGCCGGTGCGCGAGTCAATCAGAACGTAATCCGGTTTCAGCTCCTCTTCCCATCCCTTTTTCAGGTCTTCAAAGAGAAGGAAGCCGTCTTCTTGCTTATAGAGCCGCTGCCAGTCGAGCTTTGCCAGCGCACTACGATAAGCCGGATCACGTCGGCCGGCCGGCATCACCCACAATCGGCCGCCCTTTTTGCCGATCGGCTTCGTTTCGTAAATGTAGTCGAGCGGTTCCGGCGCGTGCCACGTTCGCCGGAACTCCGTAACGAACTCCACGATGCCTGGATGCGGCTTCAACGGTTTCAGGCGCTTGTACGTTTCCAGCCCCGGCGCTTCGAGGTCGAAATCAACGACCAGCACCTTCCGGCCCCGGCGCACCAGCTCTGCGGCGACGTTGACGAGGGCCATCGTGCGGCCGACGCCGCCTTTGAACGAGTAGAAGGTGATGGTGTACACGGCTAGCCTCGCTCAGTTAAGGCTGAATTCCACGCCCTCGCGGCTTGCCGGGTCGATGTGCTTGAAGACACGATTGACGGGCGGAGGTGTATCCGGCTCGAACCGCTGCCCAAGCAGCCTGCGAACTTCCTCGGACTCGAAATACAGCCGCAACAGATTGTCCATCGCCCGCGACTGGATCATCCCGCCGGTTTCCCAGCGGCAGATGGTTTCCTTCGCGACGCCAATTTGCTCGGCCAACTCTTGCTGGCTCAATTGGAGTCGGCCGCGCTGCTTCTGAATCTGTTCCGGCGGAAGCAACCCCACCTGCGCGCGCAGCGCGGCGATGATGCGGGCGTCATCGCCCACGCCGAAAGTCTGGGCCCCGCACTTCCGGCAAGTGGGAATCTCCAAGTCGGCAATCCGAATTGTATACGAACGGCCGTCGTGCTTGCGCGTGGTTGTGTAGTCCGTGGTCTTGGGGAACACCTCTAGGGCGCCGCATGTGAAACAGGGCCACGGGAAAGGTCGGTCGCGCCCTGCCGATGGGATGGCTTCAGGCATCTTTAGCATTCACCACTTGGATCATTGGGTCATCTGGGTCGTCAGGGTCCTTGCACAAAAGCACGCTCTCGAAGTAAATGCGCCGCTGATTGATAGTCAGGCGCAGGTCATACCGCCATTTCTCCGCCTTGTCCGTGGCGCATTCTAAAGCCCGCTTCTCTTCCTGTTCATCTATCCTGCCCCCTGCCTCGACGTAGTTATGCATTTCATGCGCGATCTCGGACAAGGAATACTCCGGCAGGATGGTTTCTAGTTCTCTTACCGCGAGCAGATCGAATTGCACATACCCGGCATACTTCCAGTTCCGCAGCGCATTCCTGTAGCAGCGTAGTCTTGCCTCGCGGCCCTCGGGAAGCATAACTCGCTGCTCCTAGCGTCCATAGGCAAGACGATCACGTCCACCCAGGCGCCATGATTATACGCCGTGTGTTGCGTTACGTCAACTAGACAAGTACGAGAATAGAAACTGACTGTTATAGATTGACTTAAATCATTGTGAAAGCCGGCGCAGCAACCGCGCCGGCTTCTTGTACGCATGGCATCACGGTTCATTCGCCCTCATCGCCGCCCCCAGCGCCTTGGCGATGCGCTCCTTGCACTCGTCCAAATGCGCCCGCGTCGTCTCGTCCACGCTCATTCCCTTGTCCGCCAGCACCACGTCGATGCGGCCGGCGATCTCCTTCAGGTGCGCCCGCGCCAGGCTCCGTGCGTCGGCCGGCGCCGTCGTCGGGCCGACCACCAGGCCGATCAGGTCCTTCAGATATTCGCGCTGTAAATTGCGCCGCATCACCGACGACGCCAGCGTCTTCTTGCCGTCCTTGTCCGGCGTCGCGTCCTTCCAGATGCTGTCGGTCAGGCCGCGGAACAGCTCCGCCACTGTCAGCGGCTTGTCATCCTTGTCGGCCTGCAACGCCTCGTCCTGAATCCGCGCCAGAACCTCCGGGGCGAACAGGTGGTCCAGCGCCGTCTTCTGGATGTCCAGCACGTGCTCGTTCAGCCGGAACTCCACGGGATTGGTCAGGGCCTGCTCATTGCCCCAATGGACCCAGCGGTCCGGCCCCAAGCGGCGCAGCAGCTGCGGCGAGAACTGGAACGCCTGATCGCCGAACAGGTGCTGCTCCAAAAACGTCAGCGCGTCGCGCTGCTTGTCGCCCTTGACCGGCTCCAGCGGATCCCGGCCGTTCGGATCGCCGCGGTGGTCGCGGTGGACGTATTCGCCGCCGACGAAATTCGATACCAAGTGGGCGGCATTGCCGTACTGCTGCAGCAGCACGCGGAAGGCGAGCCGGGTTCGCTGCCAGCCTTCGCCCTTGTCGCCGGTCTTGTCGGCCAGGTTTTTCAGCAATTCCTCGGCCAGCAGCACGCGGTCCTTGCCGAACTGCATCGGGTCGGCGCCGAGATCGAACACGTTCACCAGCGGATCGTTCGTGCTGTACAAATCCTCGTCCGTGCCGTAGTCGAGGCCGGGGGCGGCGCAGCGCGAGGCGATCTGCTGCAGCGCTTCGGACTCGCCGTCCGTGCCGCCGGACAGCGGTTTGTAGGCGTACTCAATCGCCCAGTAGTCGTAAGGCCCCAGCGTCGTCGTGAAATAGTCGCCCTGCGGCGTCCCTTTAGGCGCCAGGTTGACCGGGTTGTAATCCATCACCGATCCGACGAGTCCCTGTTTCCGCGTGATGTTCAGATCGTTCAGCTGGTTGTTTTGCAGCATCGTGCTGCCTTTGAAATTGTGCCGCAGGCCGAGCGTATGGCCGACCTCGTGCATCGTCACTTCTTTGATCGCCTGGCCGACCAGCTCCTCCATCGCCGGTTTGTCGCCGTCCTTGGGCGGATCGGCCTGGGCCAACGCCATCGCCGCCAGGGCCAGCTCCCGCTTCATGCAGGCGCCGCACTGGCAAGCCCCTTCCTCCACGGCCCGGTAGCGCAGCGCCGCCGGATCGACCTGGCCGGGCCGATCGTCCCAGCCGACCATCCCCTGTCGCGGCAGCGAATCCAGGTTGAACAGGCTCCACCCCTCGCGCAGCGCCTGGATCGGACTGACCGGCTCGCCGTCCAAGGCCGTCGCCGCCGTCGGCGCCTTGCCGCTGTAGGTCTGCGCCTCCTGCCGGTAGGCCCGCACCATGCTGGCGTCGAAGACGATGTCGGCGTCCATGATCTCGCCGGTCAGCGGATTGGCCCGCGACGGCCCCATGGCGAAGCCGCGGTCGGTCGTGATCCAGCGGAAGGTGTTGTAATTGATGTCTTCCGGATCGAAATCCTCGTTTTCCTGCTGCCGCACCTCGATGGCGTCGCGGAAGCCGATCTTCTCGAACGCCTTGTTCCATTCCAGGATGCCCTCGCGGACGTAAGTGCGGTATTCCTCCGGCACCGATTTTTCGATCCAGAACACGATCTTCTTTTTCGGGGCCGACAGCTTGTTGGGGTTTTTGGGGTCCACCGGCTCGGCCCGCTCCAGCCGCCAGCGGTTGACGTAGCGGACGAAGGTAGTGTCCTTGCTGTCGGTGCTGAAATCCTTGACGACGGTGAGGAAATGGCCGACGCGGTCGTCGGCGAGGCGCGGCTGGTAGCCGTCGTCGGGCAGCTGGCAGAGGCCGTAGTGAATGACGACCGTGGCGCCGCGCGAGTCGATGACGCTGCCGTCGCGCGGCCCGCCGCTGTAGGTGGCGGCCACTTCCAGCTCGATGTTGCGCGGGAACGCCTTGACCTTGTTCCACACGCTGCGGGACGGGTCGAACGGGCCGGCGCCGAGCTGGGCGAAGTCGGTCATAAAGATGTCGTTGAGATTGATGAGGACGCTGCCGCGAATCGGATGGACGCTCTGAATGTGCAGCGCCATCAGCACGGAATCGGTGTAGGTGGTTTCGACGGCCCGCGCCACTTCTTGGCTCTTCTTGGCCTGGAAGTGGACGTTGCGACGAACCAGATGGACCTTGTCGCCGACGCGGCGGAAGACGAGGACCCATTGTTCGTCGGTGTTGAGGGTATCGCCGCCCATGCCGAGTCCGTGGGCGACGGCGATCGGGCAGAGGAACGGCTGGTTGAACTGGTTCGGCATGATCTCGGCGTAGAGACGTTCGTCTTTCTGATAAAGATGAAAGAGGCCTTCATACTCCTTGGCGCCGCGGACGACCACGTCGAAATCCTCGAACTTCTTTTCGGGCTGCTGCGCCGGAGCAGCGGCGCCGGTCAGCAGCAGGGTCAGCGCCGCCGCCGGCAGGATGCGGAACAAGGTGCGGTTCATGGAGGATCCTTTCGAGGGAGGAATGTCGGAACAGGCGCCGTTGGACGGAGGGGCGAGAGGGCGCGGTGGAACCTCAAGGGTTTCGCATGGAGATTCCACCTTAACCTGCCGCATGGGACGGATCAAGAGGCGGGGGGGATGTCAGGCCGCGACGGGAACCGAATGTGCGATCTAAGGAGCAGGGAAATGGCGCTGCACGGCCCTGCGGATTTTGTGAGATCTCTTTACACGCCGACTGCCGTGATCGCACCGGTCAAGTCGGCGGCGCCGGGCGCAGGCCTGCCTGGCGCAGAAGGTCCTCGCACCAGCGCACGTCTTCCGGTGTAAGCCTTCCTGGCGGCGCATTGTCGTATTGGAGCAACTCGGGGTAAGGTCCCACGTCCCAGCAGCGCGTGAACGCCGCCTGGAGGTCCAGGACCACGTCGCTGTCTCCCTCAGCCAGCGGAACGGCGACGCGCGGGAGGCGACGCGCCAGCGGGACGGCGTAGATTTCCTGGCGTGACGGCCGACGCCGCCTCACCGCGACGAGATAGTACCAGGGGCGCAGCGCCGCCAACCGCCGCTGGGAAACCTGTACGGTCGGCCGCCCCGCGCGCAACAGATCGATTTCCACGAGGTTCGCCCCACCGGCCCGGTACTCCTCGCGCTTGCGGCGGTAGGAAGCCCGGCCTTCGCCGGCCGCCTTGTTGTCCGGGCTCAGGACTTCGATAGCAGTGACGACCCGATTGCCCGCCGCCGGTTCGACAATCTCGATATACGGCTGCCGAATCTTTTCCCGCCGCAACTCAAAGACGGCCGGCGCATCGGCCTCCAGAGTCGCCGCACCCCCGGCCGCCGGCTTCGGCGATGACGTGCGGATCACGGCGAGGTCGCGGTGAATCGGGCGATCCGACTCGACGACAAACAACCGATCCTGCCCGAGGGCCACGTAGCGCGGCCGCAGCTGGGGCTGTAGGGCTTCTTGGATAAACGTGATGAGGCGGTCGTGGAAATCCGGCCAGATTTCCGGCCGCTCGATGTACGGGTCCATTCCCGGAAACGGCGACGGCATGGCTGGCGCCTCCCTCAATCCACATAAATAAACTCATTCAACTCCATCAGCACCTGGCAGAAATCCGTCGTCGCCAGCCGGTCTGCGTCCGCCTTGCCGTCCTTGCGGTACGCCGCCGCCTGCTCCTGAATGAACTGCACCGCATCCGTCGCCTCCTGCTCCGTCGGCGGCCGGCCCAGCGTCAGCGCATAGCCGGCGCGGACGGCGTCGCCCGGCGGCGTCTCGGCTTTGGGTCGAATGCTCTCCGCCAGGTGCGTCGCGCAGTCGCGCATCAGGGCGCTGTTCATCATCAGAAGCGCCTGCGGGGCCACGGTCGTCGTCGGTCGGGCCTCGATGCCGACCAGCGAATCCGGGGCGTCGAACTGCGTCATCATCGGGATCAGCTGGCTGCGCTTGATCGTGAAGTAGATGGCCCGGCGCGTCGTCATTCGGTCCAGCGTGCCGGGGCCGTACATCGTCGCGTCCAGCTGGCCGCTCACCGCCAGCATGGAGTCGCGCACCGCCTCCGCCTCCAGCCGTCGCGGCGCGAAGCGCCACAAATAGCGATCGTCCACGTCCGCCGTCGCCTTGCTCTTGTCGCAGGCCGAGCTTTCCATGTAGGCGGCGCTCGTCATCATCAGCTTGTGGATGTGCTTCAATTTCCATCCGCTGTCGATCAGTTCCTTCGCCAGCCAGTCGAGCAATTCGGAGTGCGTCGGTTTCTCGCCTTGATTGCCGAAGTCGCTCGGCGTGGCGACGATGCCGCGGCCGAAGTGGTGCTGCCACAGCCGATTCACGATCACGCGGGCCAGCAGCCGGCCGGCGCCGCCGTCGACGTCAGTGATCCAGTCGGCCAGCGAACGGCGGCGGTACGACGTGCGCCAGCCGGGCGGCGGCGATTCCTGCCAGCGCTTCTCCGCGTCCGGGGCGTTCGGCATCAGCACGGTGAGAAAACTCTGCGTGGCGACGCCGTCTTTCTGATTGGGGTCGCCGCGCTTCAGGAAGTGCGTCTGCTCCAGGAAGTCGCCGCCCTGCGTGTGGAAACGGATGGCCGGGACGCCCTCGCTGCAAATCATCGCCTTCACCGTGGCCGGCTTCGGTTCCTTGCGAGCGTGTTCCTCCGCCTTGCCGTTCAATTCGCGCCATTGCGGATCAGTGGTGCGGAACCAGCGCAGCAGGGCGGCCTTTTCCGTTTCCGAGGGCTGACGCATCGGATCGGCGTTCAGCGCCGCCAGCGCGGCCAGGGCGTCGGCCGGCGCCGCATCGCCGTCCAGCGCGGCCGGGCGGGGAGCAGTGCTGATCGACAGCCGCGGCCGGCCGATGTTGTGGCCGTTGATGCCGTTGAATTCCATCGTGAATGTCAGCAATGTGCCGCCGTCGAAGCCGATGGCCGTTTCCGTTTCGAAGACGGCGGCGTGGTCCTTGCCGAACTGCGGATCGACCGCCCAGCCCGATTTCTTGTCGCCGTCGATGGCCGCCGCGATCGGCAAGCCGTTCTGCTCGAACGTCGCCTTGGGATTCACCAGCTTTACCGTGAGCGGGGCGCCTTGTCCGTTCAGCGGCGCCGCCGTCACGCGGAAGTCGGTCAGGTCGAAGTTGCCGTTGGCCGCGCGACCGGGGCCGCCTTTCACCATCGACGGATCAGCCAGTGCCTCCAGCCGAATCGCGGTGATCCCCTTCAGCGTCGTCTGGGCCGTGAAGGTGTAGACGTCGAAGTCGGCGTTCTTGCCGCCGGCAAGGATGGAGCCGTCGGCCAGCTTTGTGAAGTCGGCGCCGCCCTGCGATTTCGGCGTCACGTCGAGGATCGCCCAGCGCGGTTGCTTTGCCGTATCAGGGGGCTTACGCCCCCCGCTCGCCATTGACGACAGCCATTGATCGAATTTAGACGGCAGCTGGTCGGTTTCGTATTGCGTTCGCGCTGCGACCAGTTTGGCGTGTTCGGCGTCGAACGCCGCTTTCGCCGCCTTCGTCGCCTCGGGGTTGAAATCGATGTCCTGGTCCGATCGCACCGTCGTCGTGAACGTGGACAGCATCCGGTAATAGTCGCGCGTCGGGATCGGGTCGTATTTGTGGTCATGACAGCGGGCGCAGCCGATCGTCAGGCCGAGCATGGTCGTGCCGGTGGTGCGGACGATGTCGTCCAGCTCGTCGTAGCGCTCTTTTTCGACCTGGTTCATCGTGATCTGCGTGGCGTGCGTGCCGCAGCCGAGGAAGCCGGTGGCCGTCAGCGCCAGCGGATTGTCCGGCGCGAACTCGTCGCCGGCCAGCTGCCACTTGACGAATGTGTCATAAGGCAAATCCATGTTGAACGCCTTGATGACGAAATCGCGGTAGGTGTAAGCGTTGGGCCGATCGTAATCCTGTTCATACCCATGGCTGTCGGCGTAGTGGGCCAGGTCGAGCCAATGGCGCGCCCAGCGCTCGCCGTAATGCGGATTGTCGAGGAGCTTGTCGATCAGCTTGTCGTAGGCGTCCGGCGCACGGTCGGCGACGAACGCTTCCACTTCCTCCGGCGGCGGCGGCAGGCCGAGCAGGTCGAGATAGGCCCGGCGGATCAGCTTGCGCCGGTCGGCGGGGCCGTTCGGCGTCAGGCCCTTCTCCTCCAGCTTCGCCAGAATGAACGAGTCGATCGGCGTTCGCCGCCAAGTCGCGTCGGCGTCTTTCACCTTCGGTTCCGGAGGACTTTGCAGAGGGAGAAAGGCCCAATAGCGGCGGTCCTCGTCCGTCACTTGCTTGGGCTTCTTGGCGATCGCCTTGTCGAGGAGCGGCTTGTCGTAGGGCGCCCCGCAGTCGATCCAGGCGGCGATCTGAGCCACAGCGTCGGCGGAGAGACCGTCTTCCTTGGGCGGCATGAAGGGTTCGTCCAGGTGGGCGACGAAACGGTAGAGGCGGCTTTCCTTCGACTTGCCGGGGACCACGACGAGGCCTTTGTCGCCGCCCTTGAGCAGACCTTCGCGTGTGGCGAGGTTGAGGTCGCTGCGCGTCTTCTCGCCGCCGTGGCAACGCAGGCACTTATCCACCAGCAACGGCCGCACGGACTTGGTGAAAATCTCCAGGCCGCGGGTCATTTTCTCGGCGTGGTCCGGCGGGACCGGCTCGTCCGCCCATGACGGCGGCGCGGCCCACAGGACTAAAACCAGAACGGAAAGCAGCAGCGGGGCCGATGATCGCGGTTTGGCCATGAGGTTCTCCGATGCGCGGATGGCCCCGGCGGCGGGGCTTGCAAGGCGGGTGGGCGAAGGACGACGGCGCGATTCGTTTCCTAACAGCAGGCTACCGGAAGGCACGCGGGCGGGCAAGAAAAACCGCTCATTCGTCCATCTGGACCGCCTTGGCGTCCTTGATGGTATAAAGGAAATCTTCGGGGTCCTTGGCGTTGAGCTTCAGCGTGCCGGTGATGCGCAGCTTGCCGCGCGTATACTCGCGCGTCTTGCCCGCTTGCAGCTCAACCAGGACGATGCCCGTCACCTGCGGCATCTCGCAGTACCAGCATCCCACCGGGTACTCGATCAGCAGGAAATCGCTGCTCTCTTGCTGGTCGTCGGTCAGCGGTTGCATGTAGCCGGTTAGCTGAATCTGCTTGCCGTCCAGCTCTTTCAAATAGGGCGGAAAATCCGGGTGGAACTTGCGATCCACGACCGTCTCCGTGACCACGGTCCACGGCAGCACGTTAACGCCTTTGGGGTCGATCGGCGGCAATTCGACGAGGTCGGTTTTGTGAAGCAGCGGCCGCGACGATTTCGGCTTGAGCGGAAACGAGTTGGCGTCATGGGTCGGCTGGGCGTTGGGATCGCTGCTGGCGGCGAGGGCGTCGGCCGCTTGGCGCAGCATCTTGCGGTGCAGCCGCAGCTCCGGGCTGCGCAGGCCGAACTCGGTGACGCAGCCGTCCAGGATGGCGGCGGCCGTGGTCACGTCGCCGTTGACCGCGGCCAATTCGCCCATTTGCCAGAGCAATCGCCCGTCGGTCGGCAGCCACAGGCCGAGCTGCTGCACCAGCGCCGGGGCGTCGTCCGGCAGCGCTTTCCGCTGAGCGTCGTCGAGCCGGCCCATCGCGTATTTGCCGTCGGCGCCGACGTAGTTCACGCCGAACAGGTCGTCCACGTCTTTCCAGTCGCGCGGCTCGGTCCGACGCAGCCGGACCAGGCGGAGATGCAGCTTCTCGGCCCGCTGGTATCTGCCCGGCGCCAGCTGGGCCGACTGCTCCAGGCAGGCGGCCGCCTGGTCGAGGTCGCCGCTCAGCTGCCAGGCCGTGCCGAGGTTGGCGGCGATGCGGAAATTCTGCGGATGGTCGCGCTGGGCCGGGGACAGGACCTCGATCGCCTTAGCCGTTTCGCCGAGGCGCAGATAGACCGCCCCCAGATCGGCGATTTCATCGGGGCTTAATGTGCCGTTTTTTAGGCTCTTGGCCAGCTTGTCGGCCTCGTCCTGGTACCGCTTGCGGATCGGCGTCACCGGGTTGGCGTCGGTCGGCTTGACGGCGATGGTGCGCAGCTGGCGCTGGTCGATCAGGTAGCCGCGCCACTGCGAAGGCAATTCGGCGATCTCTTCGCCGGAGTAGTACAGGCCGGCGTGAACAAGGGTTGGAGCAAAGAGAAACAGGCCCGCGACGGCGGCGGTCAGATGCGGACGCATGGCAAGCCCTTCCGAAGAGAACGCAAGGCGGACGCCTCAGTTTATCAGAGGGCGACGCTTGCGGCGCGACAATTTCGGCGGTTGACGGCGACCGCCGCCCGCCGCATGATGACGGACAGGCGATTGGGGGCCGCGTGAGGAGAGCGCACCATGCGAATGAAGCTCTTCATCAAAGACAAATCGGCGTTCGTGGGCTGGATCCGCTTTCAGCACCAACTGGAGGATGAGATCAACGCCTGGCTGGCGGATAATCCCATTATTCGGATCGTCCATGTCACGCAATCATCCAACGGCGGCAGCTTCGACACGAGCAAGGTTTGGATCTCGGTTTGGTACGAAGAAGGGACCTATCCCTTCGGCGCCGTGGCGGAGGCCGCACGTGCGGCAGGCTTGCCGGCGAGTCAAGGCGTCACCAAATCCGTGCAGGCCACGGACAGATGATCTTGCAGCGGGGGAGATGGAGATGAAGCACAACTTAGTCGCTGTCATCCTGGCGGCGTGCGCGGCGCCGGCGTGGGCGCAAACCGAGGCTGACTTGCGCGGAGCGACCCCGCCGGCCAACGGCGTGTGGCTCGATGCGCTCGACCTCACGAAAGTGCAGCAAGAATGGGGCGATCCGCACGCCGGCCGTTCCGTGGAAAACCGGCCGCTGACGCTGCACGGCGACGTCTACCAGCACGGCGTCGGCACGCACGCCGCCAGCGAGCTGCTCATCAACCTCAAGGGGACGGCCGCCCGTTTCCTGGCCGTCGTCGGCGTCGACGACGAGAAGAAAGGCCGCGGCTCCGTCCGATTTCGCGTCGTGGTGGACGGCAAGGCGGCCGTGGAGACGGCGATCCTTCACGGGGGCGATATGCCCAAGCTGGTTTCGGTGGACCTCACCGGGGCGAAGCAGCTGGCCCTGACGGTGGACGACGGCGACGACGGCATCGACAGCGACCACGCCGACTGGGCCGGGGCCGTGCTGATCCTGAACCCCGACGCCAAGGAGAAGCCGGAGACGACGGCGGCGCCGAAGGAAGCGCCGCCGGAGATCGCCGGTCCTCCCGGTCCCAAGCCGGCCATCCATTATCCGCGCATCGTGGGCGCCACGCCGGGCCGGCCGTTTCAGTTCCTCATTCCCGCTACCGGCGACGGCCCGCTGACCTTCACGGCCGAGAACCTGCCGGACGGAATCGCGCTGGACGAAAAGACCGGCGTCCTGTCCGGCTCGCTGAAATCCGCCGGCAAAACGGCCGTGAAGGTCGCGGTGAAAGGCCCCGCCGGCTCAGCCGCGGCGACCCTCACCATCGTCGGCGGCGAGCATCAGCTGGCGCTGACGCCGCCGATGGGCTGGAACTCGTGGAACGCCTGGGGCGGCCAGGTGGACGCCGACAAGATTCGCGCGGCGGCCGACGCGATGGTCAAGAGCGGCCTGGCCGCGCACGGCTTCCAGTACGTCAACATCGACGATACATGGGAAGGCAAGCGCGACGCCGACGGCGTACTGCACGTCAACGCCAAGTTCAAGGACATGAAGGCGCTGGCCGATTACGTCCACGCCCGCGGGCTGAAGCTCGGCATTTACTCCTCGCCCGGTCCCAAAACCTGCGCCGGTTACGAGGGCAGCGAAAACCACGAGGAGCAGGACGCCAAAACCTACGCCGATTGGGGGATTGATTATCTCAAATACGATTGGTGCTCCTGCCGGAGCAAGGACCTGAAGGCGCCCTATTCGCTGATGCGCGGCGCCCTGGACAAGTCGGGCCGCGACATCGTTTACAGCCTTTGCCAGTACGGCATGGGCGACGTATGGACGTGGGGCAAGGACGTGGGCGGCAATTGCTGGCGGACCACCGGCGACATAACGGACAGCTGGGGCAGCATGTCGAGCATCGGCTTCGGCCAGGACGGCCATGAGAAGTTCGCCGGCCCCGGTCACTGGA
>Ga0307476_10000919_pt1 | contig 19708 bp, 9 predicted proteins | sample atmos_gasesECM2C_2_FD_203314 | JGI IMG/M metagenome (GOLD analysis project Ga0307476, IMG submission 203314) | Hardwood forest soil microbial communities from Morgan-Monroe State Forest, Indiana, United States - atmos_gasesECM2C_05 | ecosystem: Environmental > Terrestrial > Soil > Temperate... | reverse complement strand
AGCGCGTCCGGCGTGGTCACCGGCAACTACGACTACAACGCCGACGGCACGATCGCCGGGATCACCGACGCGCAGGGCCGGCGCACCGTGATCGCCACGTACCCGCTGCAGGTCCGCGTCACCGATTCGTTCGGCCGCACGACGACCTACAACTACACGCTGAACCACGAGCTTGCACAGACCATCGATGCCACCGGGCTGTCGCTGTTCGTCAATCAGTACGACGCGCAGCACCGCGTCACCCGCACCACCGACTGGATGGGCGCGAGTCTGGTGTTCGAGTACAACACGGCGCACGATCTGACCCGGTTCGTCAATCGCGCCGGCAAGGACACGACGTACCAGTACGATGCCCGCCACAACATCGTCCGGATGACGGACAGCACCGGCAAGGCGACCACCGCGACCTACGACGCCAACGACCAGCCGCTGGTCGAGACCGACGCGTCGGGCCGCGTCACGACGTACGCGCGCGCGGCCAATGGCAACCTGCTGTCGGTCACCGGCAACGATCACACCGTCGTCGCGTCGTACACCTACGGCTCGCACGGCGAGATGCTGACGGCGACGGACAAGGACGGCCGGCGGACCACGCTGGCGTACGACGGCTTCCTCAACCTCGTCTCGCACACCGCCGCCGACGGCACGCACCAGACGGCGACGGCGAGCCGGCTCGGCCGTCCGCTCACCCACACCACGCCGCTCGGCGAGGTGCGGTCGTGGTCGTACGACGCGGCGAACCGGCTGAACTCGACGACGTACGAGAACGGCGGCGTCGTGTCGACCACCTGGGACGTCGACAACCGGCGCACCGGCATGACCAACCTCGTCGGTGGAACGGCGGTGTCGTGGACCGCCAGCTACGGCAGCGACGGCCGGGTCGGCACCACCGCGCGCAACGGCATCGCCGATCAGACGGGGCCCGCCGATCTGTCGATGCCGCCGGCGCGGCCGCCGGCGTCGTGTCAGCCCAGCTGCGCCGGTCGCACGTGCGGCTCCGACGGCTGCGGTGGCTCGTGCGGCGCCTGCAGCTCCGGCGAGTTCTGCAACCTCGGCACCTGCGCGGTCGGCAGCGGCTCGGGGTCCGGCAGTGGCAGTGGCAGCGGCAGTGGCAGCGGCAGCGGCAGCGGCAGCGGGTTCGGCCTCGTCGAACCGGCCGCCGATGCGAACCGGATCTGCCGCTTCGTCGGCGATGGCCGCGGCTCGACGCAGGAGGTGCTGTGATGATGCGCATCATGATCGCCCTCGCCGCCGTCGCGGTCGCCGGCTGGCCCGAGCGCGCCCAGGCGTGTAGCGGCGACGGAACCGCGGCGTCCTGCCTGCGCGCCGAGCGCGAGTGCATGGAGAGCCTGTTCGGTATGTTCCGTTCGTGCGACTTCAGCTGCGGCGATTGCCCGGTCCGGCCGCCGCAGTGGACCCCCGGTCCGCCGAACACCGCGCCGATGTCGGAGTTCCTGCCCGCGGTGGGCGACACGATCGCCGCCATCCCCGGTGCGGTGGCCGCCGGGCTGCGCCAGGTCGGCAACGACGTCATGGCCTGCGTCACCGATCCGTTCGGTAGCCTGGCGTGCGTGCGCGTCGGCGTGGTCGTCGGCGGCACCGTGTGCGCCATCGCGTCCGCGGGGACCTGCGCACCGCTGGTGATGGGCGCTGGCGTGCTGATGTCGCTCCAGAACTGCATCTCGTCGTGCGGCGGCCAACCGGCCAACCTCGAGGCGTGCAAGCAGGCGTGCGCTGGGACCGTGGCGGCCGGCGGCACCGCGCTGGTCGGCGTTCGCACCGGCGCGTTCTCGCCGCGCCCGCCGATGTACCCGGGCGGCCAGCTCAGCCTGCCCAACCCGCTCAACCTGATGCCGCCGCCCGCGCTCGCCGGCGGGCCGGCTGTGGCCCTCGCGCCGCCGATCGTCGTCGCCATCCCGGCGGTGCCGGCGCTGGCGCCCGGGATCGCCGCGGCGCCGATGCTGATGAGCGCGCCGCCCGACGGCATGGGCGATCCGAACGACTACCGGGGACCGGGACCGTACCGCGACAAGTTCACCAACCCGGACAAGCAGGGCGAACTCGAAGCGGAGCACGTGCCGTCGAAAGCGCTGACCGAGCAGCAGGCCCCCGGGGTCAATCCGCAGCCGGTCGGCAAGGGCCCGTGGTTCAGCAATCGACTCAAGGGCGCCGAGACCAAGCGGATCATGGAGGCATGGCGCGCGTACGAACGGTGGGTGCGAGACATGGCGCTCTCGCAGGCCGAGAAGGAACGCCTGATCGAGGAGTTCTGGGCGCATGCACGCGAGGAGGACTGGAACAACCACAACGGCGGCGGCGCGATCCCCGTCGATCCAGACGAGCTCGATCTGTTCCCCGCGCCTGGAACCTGATCGCGGTGGGGCCGGCGGCGCGCGGCGGGCGCTTCGGGCGGTGTCCCTCGAAGATCGCTAGGAGCGCCGGGGCCCGAGTTCCGTTGCTATTGCGGAGGCAGGTGCTCCACGAAGGATACGCAAGCGCCCTGGTTCTGGAAGGTCGGGTTGGTGAAGGTCTTCCAGCCATCATTCTTGCACTGGTCCTTGCTGGTGGGGGCATTGGGCTTCGGCGTGATGGCGATGCCCTCCGGACCGACCAACCCGGGGATGATCGCGACGATGGTGTTGGTCGCCGTGTCGATCACGGAGACGTTGTTGCTGTTGAAATTCGCAGTGTACGCGAAGGCCCCATCCGAGGTGATGGCTATACCGGCCGGGGTGCGCGCCTGTGCGTCACTGATGGTGGCGATCACCGTGGTGGTTGCCGTGTCGATCACCGAGACCGAGCTGCCGACGAAATTGGCCACGTATGCGAAGGCTCCACTGGGGGTGAAGGCAATTCCAATGGGCTGGTTCGAGGTCGCCACGGTTGCGATCACGGTGTTCGTCGCCGTGGCGATCACCGAGATTCCTCCGACGGCCTGCGCGATGTTGTTCCCCACGTAGACGAGGGCACCATCAGGAGAGACCGCCACCGCGTCGGGAACGAGGCCGACCGGCACGGTCGCGACCACCGTATTGGTCGCCGTATCTATCACCGAGACGTTATTACCCCCTTCATTCGCGACGTAAGCGAAGGCCCCATCGGGAGTGATTGCCGCCTGGATGGGGAAGCTTCCCACCGGCACCGTGGCACTCACGGTATTGGTCGCCGTGCTTATCACGGAAACACTATTGCCTCGCACGTTGACGACATACACGAAGGCTCCACTCGGAGCCATCGCTACTCCGACCGGTATGGTTCCTACCGGCACGGTCGCGACCACCGTATTGGTCGCCGCGTCGACGACCGAGACCGTATTGTCACTGGCATTGGCGACGTACAGGAAGGCCCCGTCCGGGGTGATCGCCAGGCTCACAGGGGCCTGTCCTACCGGGACGTTGGCGACGATGGTATTGCTCGCCGTGTCGATCACGGAAACCGTGTTGTTGTTTGCATTTGCCACGTACACGTTGATAGCTGCCTGCGCAGCATGAGCGCGGGCGCCGGAGCTGAGCACCATGACCAGCAGCGCCAGTGCCGCCAACCGGAAAGCCCCGACCAGGACCGATCTCGACATGTTTCTTCCTTGCACACTCATTGTATATCCCCTCACTTTTGAATGTTTCCGCCAGCGAGGTTCGCTGGCGATACAACCACACCGGATGAATCTCTGCCCCCTTGAAATGGGTACAGATGATTGCGATATACTTACTATCTATCCGTAGTTCGAAACTTTCAGCACACTACCACCAGTCGAAATTGCTGAAAAGGATCTCTGCGGCGATTGCGAACGCATCTGAGGTATCGGTGGGGTAGCGACGACAATCATGATCGATGTCGCGGAGATACGTGAGATTCGGGTGATCGGCCCGACAATGATCTCCGTCGGTCGAGGGCCTCTCACGTACCCCGCGGTGCGCACGCCGACCCATCCGTGCCGCGTGACCGTGGTACAGCGCCGGCCACGAGCGCGCCGATCGCATCGTGCGCGCGTCACCAAGCCCGCCGCCGGTGACAGCGGCGACGACGGCGAACCGCCAGAATCTGAACCGCCTGATAGTCGGGGCCTACGTGGCGGCGGCCCACCGCAGACCGAACCGATCCTCGATCTGAGTTCGGCGAGCTCGGAGCCTTCGGGCCACCGACCGAGCCGATCCAAATTCTACGCGGACCGCGAGGCGCGCCGACATCCTGCCGCGCATCGGCGATCTGCGTCTCTGCGACGTCCAGCCCGGCCGGGCCGAGTTGGACGCGTTGTTGAGCTCGGTCGATTCTGCGAGCCGAAAGAAGTGCATGCCTCGCTCCCGGCCAGTACCCCATTGGGGCCGCAGTCTCGCCACGCTAGGGGCCGCGGCGCGCCGCTGTCAAGCGCGGCCAGTGCAGCCATTTGTTACACTCGCGGCGATGCGTTACCTCCTCTCTGATCTCACTCGCCGCCTGTAAGCCCGACGCGGGTCGTCGTGACGTGGTGGAGCAGCGGCGCCGGGACCAACGAGCGGATCGAGATCAAGGGCCTCTCTTGGCTCTGGCTCTGGCTCCCATGGACCGGACGCCCTCAGCGACCCCATTGTGGCCCACCGTACACTCCACCCCACGCCCCGTCGCTCCGTGGCTGTGCACTCCCGCAGGCCGGTCTCCGCCCACCACCGGCGAAACGGCGCTTGTTTTTCTTGGATCTGAGCGTTAACGCACATCTCACGAATCGAGCTATTGTGTATTGATAGCAATGTCTGCATTGTCTGACGCGGCAATGCAGCCGTTTACATTACCAGATTTTTACATGCCGTATCCGGCGCGGCTCAATCGCCATCTCGAGGGAGCCCGCGTCCACTCCAAGGCATGGGCGCGCGATATGGGCATCATCGGCGCGCCGTCGGGAGGGGTCGCCGGGGCGAGCGAAGACTTGATCTGGGACGAGCACGATCTCGATTCTCATGACTATGCACTTTTATGTGCATACACGCATCCGGATGCGTCCGCTCCGGAGCTCGATCTGGTCACCGACTGGTATGTCTGGGTGTTTTTCTTTGACGATCACTTTCTGGAAGTCTTCAAGCGCACCAAGGATATGGCCGGCGCCAAGCAGTATCTGGCCCGGCTGCGCGCGTTCATGCCGATCACGCCATCCGGACCACCGCCGCCGGTGACCAACCCGGTCGAGCGCGGCCTCGCCGACCTGTGGCCGCGCACGATCCCGGGAGCGTCGGTGGCGTGGCGGGCCCGGTTCGCCGCGAGCACGCAGGCCCTGCTCGACGAGTCGCTGTGGGAGCTCGCCAACATCCAGCGCGACCGGATCGCCAACCCGATCGAGTACATCGAGATGCGGCGCAAGGTCGGCGGCGCGCCGTGGTCGGCCAACCTGGTCGAGCACGCGGTCGGCGGCGAGGTCCCGGCCGAGATCGCGGCGAGCCGGGCGCTGCAGGTGCTGCGCGACACGTTCGCCGACGGCGTCCACCTGCGCAACGACCTGTTCTCCTACCAGCGCGAGGTCGAGGATGAGGGCGAGAACGCCAACTGCGTGCTGGTGCTCGAGCGGTTCCTCGGCGTCGCCCCCCAGCGCGCCGCGGATCTCACAAACGACATCCTGACCTCGCGGCTGCACCAGTTCGAGCACACCGCGCTGACCGAGGTGCCCGCGGTGTGCGACGAGCACCACCTGAGCCCGGCCGAGCGCGCGCGGGTCGCACGCTACACCAAGGGCCTCCAGGACTGGCAGTCCGGCGGCCACGAGTGGCACCTGCGGTCGAGCCGCTACATGAACCGCGCCGGCGCGGCCCAGGACGCGAGCCCGCTGGCCGGCCTCGCGAGCGGACCGCTGGCGCCGCTCGCGTCGCAGATCCGGCTGACCCTGACCAACCTGGGGGCCGATCGAATCAAGAGCTTCCGGTTCGAGCCGCATCGGCCGGTCGGGGCGGTCGCGCTGCCCGAGTTCTACATGCCGTACCCGGTGCGCTACAACCCGCACCTCGACGCTGCCCGGCGCAGCAGCAAGGCGTGGGCGCGTCGGATGGGCATGCTCGAGGAATTGCCCGGCATCCCCGGCGGCTACGTGTGGAACGACCGCAAGTTCGACGCCGCCGACGTCACGCTGTGCGCCGCGATGATCCACCCCGACGCCAGCGGTCCCCAGCTCGACATCACCGCCAGCTGGCTGGTGTGGGGAACCTACTTCGACGACTACTTCCCCCTGATCTACTTCCGGACCCGCGACATGGCGGGCGCGAAGGCGTTCAACGCGCGCCTGCTGCTGTTCATGCCGCTCGACGCCGCGCCGATCTCGCCGCCGCTCACTCCGATCGAGCGCGGGCTGGCTGATCTGTGGACGCGCACCGCGGGCGGGCTGTCGCAGGCCATACGCCGCCAGTTCCGCACGGCGATCTGGGACATGACGACGAGCTGGGTGTGGGAGCTGGCCAACCACATCCAGCATCGGATTCCCGACCCGGTCGACTACATCGAGATGCGGCGCAAGACGTTCGGATCGGAGCTGACCGCGAGTTTGTTCCGGCTGACCCACGAAGTCGACATCCCCGCCGATCTGCTCCGGACCCGGACGATGCGCGAGATCGAGCTGTCGACGACCGACGTCGGCGGCCTGACCAACGACATCTTCTCCTACCAGAAGGAGATCGAGTACGAGGGCGAGTTCCACAACGCCGTGCTGGTGGTCGAGAACTTCCTCGACTGCAGCCCGGCCGACGCGGTCCGCGTGGTCAACGACCTGATCACCGCGCGGCTGCGGCAGTTCGAGCAGCTGGTCGCCGACGAGCTGCCGATCGTGCTCGACGAGTTCGGCGCGGACCCCGCGGTCCGCGACAGCGTCCAGACCTACCTCACGGGATGCCAGCACTGGATGGCTGGCATCCTCACCTGGCACCACGCCGTCGATCGCTACAGGGAGCCGGAGCTGAACGCAGACCGCCGGCTGCCGGCGCCGCGGTTCGGTGCCCCATCCGGGCTCGGCACGTCGGCGGCACGGATCGCCGCGCTGTACCGGGCCCTTCAAGCCAATCGGGGTGATTCATGGCGATGACTACGAGACCGGGAAGCGACATCGAGAATCCGCAGACCAGCCTGGGCACCGATGCCGCGCGCAAGCTGGCCCACACCACCAAGTCGGTCCCCCAGATGCAGGGGATCTCGTCGCGGTGGCTGCTCCGGGTGCTGCCGTGGACCCAGGTCCAGGGCGGCGTGTACCGCGTCAACCGGCGGCTGAGCTACGCGGTCGGCGACGGCCGCGTCAGCTTCACCACCACGGGCGCGCGCGTTCAGGTCATCCCGCAGGAGCTGCGCGAGCTGCCGATGCTGCGCGGGTTCGACGACGTGGCCGTGCTCCAGGCGCTCGCCGACCGCTTCGTCCAGAAGGAGCTCCAGGCCGGCGAGGTCATCACCGAGCAAGGCCGGCCGGCCGACTCGATCTGCCTGATCGCGCACGGCAAGGTCAACCGGATCGGCAAGGGCAAGTACGGCGACGAGACCAAGCTCGACGTGCTCGCCGATGGCGACTCCTACAGCTGGCAGGCGCTGCTCGAGTCGCACGACACCTGGCCGTTCACCGCCCGCGCGGCCACGCCGTGCATCGTGCTGATCCTGCAGCAGGACGCGTTCGAGGCGATCGTCGCCCAGGCCCCGTCGCTGCGCGCCCACCTCGATCAGTTCAAGCAGCGCGCGCTCAAGAAGCAGGACGGAACCGGCCAGGCCGCGATCGAGCTCGCCGCCGGCCACACCGGCGAGCCGGTGCTGCCCGCGACCTACGTCGACTACGAGACCGCGCCCCGCGAGTACGAGCTCAGCGTGGTCCAGACCGTGCTGCAGGTCCACACCCGCGTCGCCGACCTGTTCAACGAGCCGATGAACCAGACCGAGCAGCAGCTGCGGTTGACCGTCGAGGCGCTCCGCGAGCGCCAGGAGGACGAGATGGTCAACAACCGCGAGTTCGGGCTGCTCCACAACGCCGATCTCAAGCAGCGCATCCACACCCGCAGCGGCCCGCCGACGCCCGACGACCTGGACGAGCTCCTGGCCACGGTGTGGAAGGATCCGACGGTGTTCCTCGCCCACCCGCGCGCGATCGCCGCGTTCGGCCGCGAGTGCAGCCGGCGCGGCCTCTACCCGACCAGCATCGACCTCGGCGGCCACCAGGTGCCGGCGTGGCGCGGCATCCCGATGCTCCCGTGCAACAAGATCCCGGTCAGCGAGTCGCGCACCAGCTCGATCCTGCTGATGCGGACCGGCGAGAAGAACCAGGGCGTGATCGGACTGCACCAGGCCGGCATCCCCGACGAGATCGAGCCCAGCCTGTCGGTCCGGTTCATGGGGATCAACGAGAAGGCGATCCTCTCGTACCTGGTCAGCTGCTACTTCTCGGCGGCGGTGCTGGTCCCCGACGCGCTCGGCATCCTCGAGAACGTCGAGATCGGCCGGGCTGATTGACCATGCTCGACGCCACTCGATCCGGTCCCCCCGGCGACGCCGAGCCGACCAGCCTGCCGACCGCGGGCGCCCGCCAGCTGGCGCACACGACCAAGTCGGTGCCCCGGATGCAGGGCATCTCGCCGCGCTGGCTGCTCCAGATGCTGCCGTGGGAGCAGGTCAACGGCGGCGTCTACCGGGTCAACCGCCGGCTGAGCCACGCCGTCGGCAGCGGCCGGCTGCAGTTCTCCATCGCCGGCGGCCGCGTCGAGGTCGTCGCCCCGACGCTCGCCGAGCTGCCGGTGCTGCGCGGGTTCGACGACGCCGCCGCGCTGGCCGCGCTGGCCGGCCGGTTCGTCGCGCGCGAGGTCGCCGCCGGCGAGCTGATCGTCGCGCGCGGCCAGCCCGCCGATCACATCGTCGCGATCGCGCACGGCCGGGCCCACAAGCTCGGCGCCGGCAAGTACGGCGACGACGCCATCCTCGACGTGCTGTCCGACGGCGATCACGCCGGCGACCGCGCGGTGGTCGGCCCCGGCGAGCCGTGGCCGTTCTCGCTGCGCGCGGTCACCGCGTGCACCGTGCTCGCGTTGCCCGGCGCCGCCGTCGCGCAGCTGATCGCGCAGCACGCCGGGCTGCGCGCCCACCTCGCGCAGCTCGCCGCCCGGGTCGCCCGGCCGCAGGACAAGCTCGGCCAGGCCGCGATCGCGCTCGCCGCCGGCCACACCGGCGAGCCCGTGCTGCCGGCCACGTTCGTCGACTACGACCTCGGGCCCCGCGAGTACGAGCTCGGCGTGGTCCAGACCGTGGTCAAGCTCCACACCCGAGTGTCGGACATCTACAACGTCCCGCATGACCAGCGCGAGCAGCAGCTGCGCCTGACCCTCGAGGCGGTGCGCGAGCAGCAGGACCACGAGCTGATCAACAACCGCGAGTTCGGCCTGCTAAACAATACCGATCTCAAGCAGCGGATCCATCCGCGCGGCGGGCCGCCGACTCCCGATGACATGGACGAGCTCCTGTCGCGGCGCCGCCGCACCGGGCTGTTCCTCGCCCACCCGCGGACGATCGCGGCGTTCCACCGCGAGTGCACCCGGCGCGGGCTGTACCCGACCCCGGTCGAGCTCCACGGCCGGCAGGTCGCGGCCTGGCGCGGCGTCCCGCTGCTGCCGTGCGACAAGCTGCCGATCAGCCGCGCCGGGACCAGCTCGATCCTGGCGCTGCGGCTCGGCGCCGAGCACCAGGGCGTGATCGGCCTGCGCCACGCCGGTCTGCCCGACGAGGTCGAGCCCGGCATCTCGGTGCGCCGGATGACGATCAACGATCAGGCGATCACCTCGTACCTGGTCAGCGCGTACTTCTCGGTCGCGGTGCTGGTCCCGGACGCGCTCGGCGTGCTGGAGGACGTGCAGATCGGCCGGTGAGCTCGGCCTGGCGCCGAGCGTGGTGCGCGTCGCGCCGCGGTGTCGGAAGTCCCCGACACCGATCGGACGGTCGTCCTCAGCTTGCGTGTCGCGCGGTTATCACAGCCCCGGCGCTCTCACCGGCGCGGACGGCATCGTGAGATCTCTGCCATGCAGATACCCTATGATCAGATGAGCTCGGCGCTCGATTGGAAGGATCTTGGCAGAACGCGGAGCACCGCATGTAACGTTGTGTTGGCTTGGCTGGACAAGGAAGCCGCTTTTATTCGGTTTGTCGAGCGCACCCCCGCAGGGTTAGAGCTGGGGTCCCGCGCTTGGAGGGAGCGATTAATACTGACCGTGATCAAATACCTAGCAAGAGAGCTGTTTCGGCGTGCTATGGACGAGACACGTAGCTGGGCCGTGTCTCGAGACGAATTGCGCGCTTTGCGCGCCGTCTTGCGCTGGCTTCACGAACGCTTGCAGCTGTGGTCCGTGGTGGAGTTGCCTGTCTTGCGTCCCTGGCGCGAAATGCAACTCCATATCGAGAGTCAGAGCCATGGAGAGACATGCAGGTTGCGATGATGCCTGCCATGATCTGGCAGCACTTGAAGCGGGAAGGCTTCCGCCCGGATGGCATTCGCCGCCCCTTACGCCCAAGGTCGCCGGTCACCCCGCAAGCTGGGCGGCGGGCGGCGGCGGGCGGCGGATCAGGCTCGGGCCGAGGATGACCGACACCGGCGGCTCGCCGAGCGCGAGCTGCTCCCAGACCGCGGTCCATGCCGACCAGCGCAGCGGCTCGCGGCGGAACACGGCGCGCTGGCCGGCGAGGATCGGCGGATCGCCGGACCATGGCGCGCCGCGCATCGCGGCGACCGGCTGGCGCGCGCGGAGGTTGTAGACCGCCTCGGTCTGGTAGCCCTGGCCGGGCCACACGACGAGGCCGTCGTCGGAGATGTCGTAGGGCGGCGGGTCGGCGTCGCCGGCGAGGGCGTGCTCGAGCTGCTCGCGGACCAGATCGATGCCGGAGCGCTTGTAGAACCCGGCGAGGGCGATCTCGAGGATCTGGCGCTGGCCGTCGCCGAGCCGATCGATCCAGCCGCGCTCGGGGAGGCTGGCGACGGTCCAGCCGGATTGCTGCTCGATCGCCATCCGGGCGGGGGCCGGGCCGATGCTCGGACACGCGAGATCGATGTGGACGCGGTTGGAGCCGATCGCGACGTGGGCGACCGAGACGTCGGTGATGCGGAAGGCGGGTGCGGAGTCGAGCATGGAGACCAGCTCGCGGTCGACGAAGGTGCGGATCGCGGCCTCGATGTGGTGCAGCTCCTCGCGGTGGCGGGCGACGGCGCGCTCGTCGGCCTTCCACGCCGCGCGGCGCAGCTTGGTGAACCGCTTGGGGATCGTGCCGGAGTGGAAGCCGGGCTTGAGGAACCCGACCATGGTCTCGCCGTGGTGGCCGATCGAGACCTCGCGCAGGGTCTCGGGGCGGGTGTTGCGATAGAGCCGCCAGTTCTCCTTGAGCTCCCAGACCAGGAAGCCGGCGAAGCCGGGCAGGATGAACACGGCGAACGCGGCGAACGATACGCCGAGGGTCGGGCCGACGAGCTGGCTGACCGGCGCCGCGATCGCGCTGATCATGGCCTCGGAGAACGGCAGGAGGATCTTGGCGACGACGGTGACCACCGGGAAGTGCTTGATGGGGTTGACCTCGGGTTCGATGAACAGGTTGATCGAGACCCGCAAGGCGTAGGCGACGACGGCCCAGACCAGGCCGAGCGCGCCCTTGGCGACCAGGGTCAGGCGCGACTGGCCGACCTTGAACCGCAGCCACTCGTCGACCCGGTAGATCGCGCGGTCGACGACCTCGATCAGCTCCGCGAACATCGCGAGCAGCCACTTGATGGCGCCGGGGACGATGCGGCCGGTGAGCTGGTGGCTCCACCGCACGATGGCGTCGGCGGCGATCTCCTGGGCGCGGCGGCCGAGGCGCGAGTTGAGGCCGATCGCGAACGCGGCGAACACCGCGGCGGTGAACGGCCAGCGCCAGATCGGCTCCCACACCGCGCCGGCGAACCGCCAGGCGATCGCGGCGGGGATCGCGGGCTGGACGAGCCAGCGCGCGAGCCGGCTGTCGAGGGCCCAGCGCACGACGGACAGGCGGAGCAGCGCGCGCGGCAGGTCGATCAGGACCAGGCGCAGGCCGCGGCCGAGCAGGCGGAGCGCGCCGGTGACCGCGCGGCGAAACACCGGCACGTGGAGCAGCAGGAACAGGAACGCGGCCCCGGCGTAGACCCGCCCCGGGGTCGAGATCTCGGGCTCGTGACCGACCAGGTGCTTGGCGAGCGCGCCGACCATGTGGTGCGCGCCCTGGAACACGATGTACGAGCCGAGCAGCGGCAGGATCAGGTACAGCGTGAGCAGGCGGCCGAGCGGGGTGCCGAACAGGATCGACGAGATCTTCTGGAGCAGGCGCAGGTAGATCTCGCCGCGCCGGTACACGCCGTCGAGCGAGCGCGACAGCGCGTCGTCACAGCGCAGCAGCTCGTCGCCGGAGCGCAGCCGCGCGCGGGTGAGGTCGGGGAGCTTGAGGTCGTTGTGCGAGATCGCGTCGCGCAGGTTGCCGAGCGACAGCTGGCCGACCTCGACCGCGCGGTCGAGCAGCTCGTCGACCAGCTTCTTCTGGGCGACCCGCTCGGGCAGGTTGCGGGGGTGGAGCGCGACCGCATCGAGCGCGGCGTCGATCCGGGGCCGCAGCACGACCCGGACGTGGCGATCGGCGCGCTCGACGATGTCGCGCACCACGGCGGCGACGCGCTCGTGGTCGCCGCCCAGCTTGTGGTCGGCGAGCTTGCGCGCGGCGGCGTGGAGGTGCTTGGCGACCCGGACCTCGCGGGTCGCGGGCAGCGAGCGGACCAGCGGCCGGCGCCGCCGCGACATCAGCCAGCCGGCGACGTCGACCGCCCGGACATCGCGCTCGGCGACGACGCACGCGGCCTGCAGATCGGCGAGCAGGCGCGCGCCCGGGGTGTAGCGCACGACGCGATCGGCGGCGACCGCCTCGGCGACCGGCAACAGCGCGGCGGCCCAGTCGGCTCCCGGCGCGGGGCTGCCGACCGCGCGCGCCAGGCGCTCGCACAGCGCGTCGAGGTCGTCCGCGGCGGCGTCGCGATCGCCGGCGCGCAGCTCGAGGATCGCGGCGCGGGCGCGGTTGCCCTTGTAGCGGGCGCGGCCCGCCCGCTTGCGCGCCGAGCGGTCGACCGCGGCGACGGCACCGGCGGCGCGCGCGGCCTCGCCGGTGGCCTGGCGCGTGCGCGCGGGGGCGGCGGGGGCCGGCTCGTCGGGGGCCGGGCGCTCCGGGGCGGCGGCCGGCCGCGATGCGGCGAGCAGCGCCGCGGCGTCGAGGTCGAGCGCGATCGCGGCGTCGACCCGCGCGGCGTCGAGGGTCGGGAACGTGCGGCCGAGCGTGCGCGGGGCGAACGCCCGGAGCTCGAGGTACAGCGCGGTGAACTCGACGTACGCCGCGGCGTCGCCGGCCGGCGGCAGCAGCAGGTCGTCCTGGCGCAGCACGGCGCGGATCTCGTCGAACTCGGTCTGGCCGATCCGGTGGATCCGCTCGCGGATCGACGCGGCGGTGATCGCGCCGGTCCGCGCCAGCGCGTCGAGCGCCTGGTGGATCCGGGCGTGGAAGATCGCGCGCCACGCTCGCGATAGCTCGGCGGGGTCGCCGGCCGCGAGCGCGCTGCGCGAGCCGCCGAAGATCACGACGTCGGCCGGCAGCGCCCCGGGGTCGATGCCGAGCTCGTCGCGATCGACCAGGCGCTGCAGGTCGGCGCGCGGCAGGGTGTAGCACCGCGCGTGGGGGACCTGGAGGCCGATGCCGGGCAGCTGGCGATGCTGCTTGATCACGCGGCGGACGACGCGATCCTCCAGGAGGACCGCCGCCACGCGTGCGAGATCGGCGTCGATCCCACGAGGGGCTCCACCCCCCGTCTCGTCGCTGGGCTCGTGGAGCTCGTCCATCGCCGGGTCCATAGGACTACCATCCGGCACACGCCCGGGCCATCGTCGGGCCCGCCATGGCCGACCCGCCGCCGTTCCCCGAGAGCCTGTGCCACCGCTGCCGTCACCTGCGCCTGATCCGCAGCGCGCGCGGCTCGAGCTTCCTCCTGTGCCAGGAGCCTTCGCTCCCCAGGTACACCGCGCAGCCGGTGCGCAGCTGCCCGCGCTTCGCGCCGCCGGACTGAGCGTCCGGAACCGGCCGCGGTACCCGGCTCCGGCTCCGGGGTCCGGGGGCCGGGGTGATGTGGCCGTGGCGCGCGGTGACTGGTGTCCTGGTCAGTCGAGTTGCTGGCGACCGGTCCGGTCGGACCATGGCCGGACACGCGGCGCGCAACCTGGCGAGACGACAGGGCGAGCGGATCGGCACGAGGCGTGCTCGGCGCGTCGCCATGAGATGCGCCGTCGCCGCGATCGCTGTCTGCCTCGAGCTCTCGGGATGCGCCGCCGCCGGAGCGGGCGACCTCGACGACGAGTGGGGGATGTCTGGCCCGCTGTCACCGGCGCTGTCGCTCGGCAAGCTCGACACCGAGCTGCGCCGCGGCCTGCCGGTCGCCACCGACACCACGCGCACGCAGGTGTGGACCGCGCGCAACCGCTGGGAGGACACCGACACGCCCGCTGCGCGCGCCGCCGGGCTGGCGTGGCCCGCCGACAGCGGCCTGACCTGGGATGCCAAGTTCAGCGCCTGGGTCGCGTCGCTGGCGTGGATCCCGTCGGTCGACGGCGACGCGATGACGGTCGAGCTGACCACGCCGTGGGGCAAGACCCTGTCGTCGCCGATGCTCGAGTGCGCCGAGACCTCGCTGTTCTTGTGGATCACCTTCGCCGCCTGGCACGAGCTGCCGCTGGTGCTGGAGACCCAGGACGACCACGGCCGCCTGGTGTACTTCGGCCACAACGGCGTGCGCACGACCGCCGGCCGCTACGCCCGGTCGCCCGAGTTCGCGGTCGCCTACCGCGACGAGACCGGCTCGTCCGGCTGGCGGACGAGCTGGCCGAGCGATCCTGTGCTGCGCGGCAAGCGGATCGCCGGCGGCGACGACGACCAGCCCGAGCTCGCCGACGACGCGCACTTCGGCGCGTACCTCGATGAGCTCCACCTCAACAAGCGGGCCGGCTACTTCACCGTGATGGTGCTCGACTACCTGGGCTCGGCCAACCTCGCCGATCCGGCCAACGCCTACAACCTCGTGCCCGACGCGGTGCGGCCAGGCGACTTCCTGCTCGAGCGCTGGCAGGCGGTCGGGATCGGCCACACGCTCGTGGTCAAGCAGGTCGACGAGCTGCCCGGCGGCAGCAAGGACGTCTCGCTGATCGCGGGCTCGATGCCGCGCCGCCAGGGCCTGCGCCAGGCCGGCGAGGTGGCCAAGCTCTACTTCACCAGCGAGGAGACCGGCGGGCCGGGCGCCAACTCCGACGGCATCCCCTACGCCCAGCTCGGCGGCGGGCTCAAGCGCTGGCGGGTCACCAAGAACATCGCCGGCTACTGGACCAACACCTGGATGGCCGGCGACGAGGCGAGCTGGATCAACGCCGGCGACCTGGCGCGGATCGCGGCGCGACCGGCGCGGTTCGAGCAGATCCTCGGCGAGGTCGCGCCCGAGCAGCAGCGCACCGAGCTGCTCGCGCAGATCGCCGACGCGCGCCAGCACCTGGCCCGGTACCCGGCGTCGTGCTCGGCGCGCGATCGCCGCGAGCAGGCGTTCGCCCAGCTCTACGCGCTGTCGGCGCGCGCGTTCGGCCAGACCCCGGCCGAGGTCGACGCCGCCAACCGCGAGCTCGACGACTACGTGTTCGCGCCGCTCGACTACGCCCACGCCCGGACCTGCTGCTGGGACTCGTCGACGCCGGCGATGTACGACATCATCATGAGCGCCGCGCGCGCCGACCTCGCCGCCGCCCAGACCGCGCACACCTGCGCCGCGCCGGTCGTGTTCGCGTCGCGCACCGACGGCTACCGGCGCTGGGCCGACCGCGCCACCGCGCTCGGGCGCGCCGCCGACTGGCCGGCGTGGAGCGAGGACGAGCCGTGCCCGCAGCGCGCGATCGCCGACGACGCCCGGGCGCCGTTTGGCGCCGCGCCGTTCTGCGCGCTGGGCCGGTGAGCCGCGTCGGCTGGCGTCAGTCGAACTTGCCCGTGCCCTGGAACACCAGGCTATCGCTCACCACGGCCGGATACGCCGGCACCGGGTTGGCGTTCTGCGCGCCGAACCAGATCGCGAGCTGGCCATGGCCGGTGGCCCCGGTGAACCGCCACAGGATGTCGCTCCGCCGGTCGCCGTCGAAGTCCTGCACGCCCTGGATCAGCCAGTTGTCGTCGGGGACCGCCGCGGGATACCAGGGCGCCGGATTCGCGGACTGGCCGCTCCACCACACCGCCAGCTGGCCGTGATTGACCGGGCCGAGATATCGCCACAGGATGTCGCTCCTGCCATCGCCGTCGAAGTCGCCGATGCCCTTGATCTGCCAGCCGTCGTCGGTGATCAAGCCGGGGAAGGCGGCCGGTGGCGAGCTGGACTGCCCGCCGAACCAGATCGCGAGCTGGCCGTGGTTCACTGCGCCGTCGTACCGCCACAGGATGTCGCTCTTGCCGTCGCCATCGAAGTCGCCGAGGCCCTGGATCTTCCAGCCATCGTCGCCGACGACGCCAGGCAGCGCGACGGGTCGCGATGCGTACTGCCCGGAGAACCAGATCGAGAGCTGGCCGTGACCACTGGCGCCGAAGTACCGCCACAGGATGTCGCTCTGGCCGTCGCCGTCGAAGTCGCCGACCGCCTGGACCTGCCAGCCGTCGTCGTCAACCACCCCGGGGAAGCTCGGCCCCGGATACGTTCCGCCGCCGTACCAGATCGCGGTCTGACCGTGCGTCGTCTGGTAGCAGGACGGCCCGGTGCAGCGCCAGAACAGGTCGCTCGCGCCGTCGCCGTTGAAGTCTCCGATCCCCTGGATCGTCCACCCGCTGTCTGGTGTCCCGGTGACGAGCTGGTTGCGCAGCGCGCCGCCGGCCATTTGCCAGAGGTTGACCGAGCCGTCCGTGCCACGCCAGACGACGCCGGGCTGCGCCGGTACGTAGGTCACGATGCTTCGCGCGGGCACGGTGACGACGCCGGCGAGCGAGACCGCGGGCTGCGACGACAGGCTCTGGCTGTCCGAGGTCACGTAAGGCGTCACCACACCCGCGGTGAAGCCCGACGCATGGATCTGCGCGTTGCGAGCCGAGGCATTCAGGTTGATCGCGACGATCACGACTCGGCCGGTGGCCGGGTCCTTGTACGCCGAGACCCGGAGCGACGAGTCGCTGCTCGACGCACCGATCCGCACGAAGCCGGGGCGGATGAACCTGCTGAAGTTGCCCAGCGCCCAGAACGTCTTGCTCACCGTGTAGACGGTGGCATCGTAATCGAGCCCGATCACGAACTGGTCGCGGTCCCAGTCGGCCAGCGCATAGGCCAGCCCCCACCATATCCACGCGCTGACCTGTCCGCCGGTCAAGCTGTCGTGGATCGCGCCAGCCCAGGCGAGCGCTCCGTCCATCGTCCACACCGGATGCTCGATCGAGCTCTCGGTCATCCAGATCGGCTTGCCGCGATCCAGTGCGCTCTGGATCTGCAGCGACGGCTGGCTGTGCAGGTACTGGTGTCCGGCGACGATGTCGAGGCGCGCGGTGGCCACCGGGTCGGCGTACGTCGCAGCGAGGAACGAGTCGACCGAGCCCCAGCTCACGGGCTCGGGAGCGATGACCTTCGTGGTGATGTGATTGGCCGCCCAGGTCGGGCTCAGGTTGTTGTGGAGAAACGTTGCGATATCGCTGCCGCTCCAGTTCGTGCTCCAGCCTTGCGCGGGATCGCACGCCGGCGTCGCGGAGTCTGGCTCGTTGGTCAGTGATAGCGCATAGATCGATACGCCGTTGTTGGCCGCGTACTGAGTGGCGTAGTGTGCCAGGAAGTCGGCATAGGTCTGATAACTCGTGGCCAGGACCTTGCCGCCGGTGATGCAGTTATCGGTCTTCATCCAGGCCGGCGGCGTCGGGACCGTGGCGACCAGCTTGACCGGGCCGCGACGGACGGCCTCATGCATCATCCAGACCTGCGCCGTGTCGGTGTCGTCCCAGACGCCCGGGCTCGGCTCCAGGCTGGGCAATACCTGGCTGCGGAAGAACGTCAGGCCGATCCCGCCGCTCGGCGAAAACGCCAGGTCCATGATCTGGCTGCGCTGCGGCTCGGGCCAGGCGTAGAGCGATGGCGCATAGGCGAGACCTTGCGAGGTGCCGAAACCCTCGATGGTCTGCTGGACATCGGTCGCCACCACGTTCACCGTGACGTTCTGTGCCCCTGTGATGGACGGTATTGTCAGGAGCGCGGTGCCCCCGCCGACGATGAGGATTATTCCACGAAAAATGCCTGATAGCATTGAAAGACCTCTTTTGCGAGATAGGATCTCTTCTCACAGTGTGTCCGTGTCATGTAACATGGAGTGTGACAGCTATTCAATGGGACGCTCTCGAGACGGAGACGCTGTATCGCTTGAATGCGGATATATCCATCGGTTATTCGCGACCGGAACAGGCGGAACCCGACCGGAACATGCACGACTGTTCCGCCCCTGGTCGGGCATTGCCGGCTGCGATCCGCCGATCGTGGCGCCGGGTCGCGGCCCGGCGGCTCAGCGGTCGATCACCGGCCGGCGGCGATCCGCGACAGCGCGGTCAGCGACGGCAGGAAGAAGTAGCCGCCGCCGAGGGTGGCGACCACGGTCGGGATCGAGGTCAGCCGGAGGCGGCACGGGTCGGCCGGGATCGTGAAGTGGCACGTGCCGGCGCTGCCGCCGATGATCGGATCGGGCTCGCGGTGCATGCCGAGGAAGCCCGGGTTGGCGAGCCAGGTCTGCTGGATGAACTCGAAGCCGCGCGCGATGCTCGACTGCAGGCAGAGGAAGTACAGGCCGCGCGCGGCGCCGTCGTCGCGGCCGGCGACCGCGTCGGCGTGGGGCAGGGGCGGGCCGTACGACCGGCCGCGCCGGAGGATGCGGTGACGGCCGACCACGGTGCGCGAGTCGGCGGCGCTGCCGCCGCGGGCGTCGCGCGGGTTGGCGCGCCGGATGTGCGCCGAGATCGGGCAGCGCAGCCCGCCCGGGTCGAGCTCGAGGTAGTCGAACACGTTGCGGCGCTCGGGGGTGGCGAGCGCCGGATCGTCGAGCTCGGGGGCGAGCGTGAGCGGTGCGCCGCTGCGCCAGCGGCCGACCAGCTTGGCGGCGAGCAGCTCGGTGAAGTAGTCGGCCGCGGCGGGGTCGTCCCCGGCGAGCCGGCGCGCGTGGCCGGCGAGCCAGCTCCACAGCCCGGCGACGTCCTGGCCGAGCTTGCGAAACACCAGGTAGCTGCCGTTGCGTCCGAGGTCGAAGTCGCCCCACCACGGCGTCATCGGCAGCTTGCCGTAGGCGTTGGGATAGCCGAGCACGACCTCGCCGACCGGGATCGGATCCTCGCCGGGGCGCGGCCGGAGGTGAAACCCGGGGACGTGCGGCTGCGACAGGCCGTCGGCGAAGCCGAAGTGCTCGAGCTCGCCGAGCGGCCAGCTGAGCTCGTCGGGGCCGACCGCGGCACCGGCGGCGACCAGCGCGTCGCGGTGGCGGGCGAGCTCGGCGGCGCGGGTCTCGGCGTCGCGGGCGTAGACCATGACCAGGGCGTCGAGCCGGTCGGCCGGACCGCCGAGCTGCCAGCTCGCGGGATCGGGGTCGGCGAGCACGCGGCCGCGCGACGCCATGCCGTCGGTGGCCTCGGGCGCCATCATGTCGATCACGTCGGCCGGGACGCCGAGCGCGGCGAGCCCGGTGGGCGA
>Ga0307476_10000918_pt1 | contig 19736 bp, 12 predicted proteins | sample atmos_gasesECM2C_2_FD_203314 | JGI IMG/M metagenome (GOLD analysis project Ga0307476, IMG submission 203314) | Hardwood forest soil microbial communities from Morgan-Monroe State Forest, Indiana, United States - atmos_gasesECM2C_05 | ecosystem: Environmental > Terrestrial > Soil > Temperate... | reverse complement strand
GAGATAGCCCAGCAGCGGCGCCGCGGCGAGCCCGGCCAACACGCCGCGCGTCAGCGTGACAGCCGTCGCCACGCGCGGGTCGGCGGTGTAAGCGACGAGGGCCAACCAGGGCAACGCCAGCAGCAGCGTCGCCGCCAGGCCCAGGCCGAGGGCCAACGCCTCGTTAAGAAAAACGCGGCCCAGGTCTGTTTTCAGCAGATGCAGCCATTGGCTCAGCGCCCGGCCGATGGAACACCGTTCTACGACGAAGATGGGCGGCAGCAGCAAAGCGAAGCCGATGATCGGCCACAAGGCCAGCTCCAGGATCATGCCGATTGCGGTTGCGGCCGCCGCAAGTCCGTCGCTGGCGGCGCCGCCGACGTGCTGATCGAGCAGCCAGCCCGGCAGCAGGCGCAGCAAGACGATGGCACCGCCCGCGACGCCGGCCGTCAGCAGTTGTGCAACGATGATGCGCAGCGTCGTGCCGAGCATCCCCGTGAAGCCTTCGCCCCAGCGAGCCGGCCGCATTTTCGACAGTTCGAGGAAAGTCATGCGCGTCAGCACCGCCGCTGTCGCGGTGACGATGAGCAGCACCAGGAAGCCGGCCGCGATCCAGCGCGCCCAGGGAGCAGCCGACTCAAACGGCAGCATCGGCAGCTGCGGCGCCGCCAGAATGAGGCCGGCCGCCAGCCCGGCCAGCGCCGCCGCCGCCAGCTTCCGGCGGACGAGCGTGGCGTCGAGCGCCGCCAGAAGCTCATGCACCATGCCGCGGACGCCGATGGTGGGCAGGCGAGTGCGGTCCAACCGCGCCGACAGTCCGCTTCCGGCGGTGGGCGCGCTCCGCTCGCCGCCGGGGTCCAGCTTGTCCTTGGCTTGCTCCGCGGCGCGCGGGGGCGGAAACTGATCCAGCAGATCGGCGAACTCGCGCGTCCATTCCAGGGCGGTCCATTCGTCGTCGGGGGACCGACGGACCGAGCTGGCGCGCGGGATTTTGCCGGAATGGATTTGCTGCCGGAGAACGTCGGTGCTGGCGGCTCGGTAAACGCGGCCGCTGGGCAGGAGGATGAACCAGGGATCGGAGACTTCGTTCATGGCGTCGGCTCGCCTGCATGGGCCAGATCGGCAAGGAAATGCACCCCTTTCAGATTACGACGTGTTCCGCCGTTGCGCCAAGCAGCACACGGAGCATTCCTCCCTGAGATGGCGTCGGTGGGTCGGTGCGTGCGGCGTTTTGGGAAGACCCAACCAACCCGCGGCAGGCGCGGCGCCCTTCGCAGGTCAATTCCGACCAAGCGGCGTTTGACCCGCGTGCGGCGCTCTGATACGCTGATTGGAAAGTGGGCAGCATCAGGCGCCAGTTACGAGGCTGCGGATTTCGCGGGGACGGCTGGACGCTTCGTAACGGTGCTTCTCTCCATTCGCAGCGGGCGATGTCGCCCCGGGGAGCCTATGGCGAACCCAACCCCGTCGGGACTGCCGCCGTTGAACCCGGAACAGCGCCGGATCGCGGTCAGCCAGTTCGAGCACGCCAACCAGGCCATCGCCTCCGGCAACTACGACTACGCCGTCAGTTTGCTGCTGCGCTGCTGCAAGCTCGACCCGGCGACGCTCGGCTATCGGCAGAAGCTGCGCGCCACCGAGAAGCTCAAATACAAAAACAACCTGCGCGGCGGCTGGTTTTCGTGGCTAACCGCCTGGACGGGCATGGCGCGCGTCAAGACGGCGGCGACGATGGGCGATCATCTCGGCGTGCTGGAGCACGGCGAGCGCATCCTGGCCCGCAATCCGTGGCACATTCCCGCCCAGATGACAATGGCTGTGTCGGCCGATACGCTCGGCCAACTCGATCTGGCCGTCTGGCTGCTGGAACAGGCCCGGCAGAAGTCGCAGACGAATCCGTCGCTGAACCGCGCGTTGGCCCATCTGTATGAGAAGCGCGGCAACTTCGCCCAGGCCATCGCGCTATGGGGCCTGGTGCGCAAGGCCCGCCCCTCCGACAAGGAAGCCGACCGCAAGCTGAAGGACCTGGCCGTCAGCGAAACCATCGCCCGCGGCGGCTACGAAGAGGCGGCCAGCGACGCCGCGGGCGCGCCCGGTCCCGGCGGCGAACCGAACTCCGACCAGGCCAAGAGCAAGGAATACCGCGTCGTGGTCGGCTCGTCGCACGTCGAGGGGACCGCCCCGCCGACGGACCGAACCGGCCGCGAAGCCGCCCCCATCCGCGCCCGCCTTCAGAACGATCCGACCAACGCCGGCCTGTACTTGCAGCTGTCGGCCGTGTATCGCCGCAACGGCGACCTGGAACAGGCGCGGGCGGTGCTGCAAGAGGGTTTGGGTCCGACCGGCGCCGCCTTCGAGTTGGCCGCGGAGATGACGGACCTGGAAATCGAACCGTTCCGCCAGAACCTGGCGCTGACGGAGGAACGCTACAAGGCCCACCCCGACGACGAGGAATTGCGCACCTTGCGCATCCGTCTTCGCAAGGAAGTCAACACACGCGAGCTGGAGCTGCACCGCAAGAAGGCCGACCGCTTCCCGACGGAGATGAATCACCGCTACGAGGTCGGTGTGCGTCTGCTGCGGGGCGGCCAGATCGACGAAGCGATTCAGGAATTGCAGGCCGCACGGAGCGACCCGCGGATGCGCTGGCAATCGCTGATTCAGCTGGGTTATTGCTTCAAGGCCCGCAACAACTGGCGGTTGGCTCAGCGCAACTTCGAGGAGGCGCTGCGGCTGCTGCCGGTGCAGGAGGCGCCGCGCAAGAAGGAGGTGCTGTTCGTGCTGGCGCAGGGCTGCGCCGAGTCCGGCGACCTCGGCCATGCGATCGACCTGGGCAATGAGCTGGCGAATATCGACTTTTCGTATCGGGAAATCGGGCGATTGCTGGACGAGTGGCAGTCGAAGCTGGAAGGGGTGGATGCGCCGAAGAAATAAACTGCCCTTGCTCTGCGCTCTCATCCGCCCACTGCTCTTGGCACAGTCCGCCCTTTCCGGGTAGGATTCCCCCCATCTTCCGCGACCGCGCCGGCTGACTGAAAGGATGCAGTCATGCGCCTCTGCCATTACGAAGACCGCGGCGCCGCCGACTTGGAGCCGCTCACGCTCACCCGGCCTGTTTTCGATCTCCTCTGCGGTCAATCGTCGCTCGTCGATAAGCAGGCCCGCTATTTCCAGGCCTCCGCACGCACTGCTGTGGTCCGGCCGCATCTGACCGGCCTCGTCTCTGTTGCAGCGCCGCAAGCCGTGGACGACGGATTGGTCGTCGTCGTCAACGGTCGCTGGCTGCCGCCTGCCGGAATCGCGGCCGATGCAGCCGGCCCCTGCGTCGCCCTCGTCGGCGACGAACCGGTGTGGGCCGCAGTGGACGCCGCGACCTTCACCGCGCGGACGCCGGACGCCGTCGAGGAGCAGATGGAGCGGTGGAAGGCGACGCTGCCGTGTCGGCCGGCGGGCGGACGCATGTTCCGGCATTTGTGGGAAATGGTCGCCCACAATGCGGATCAAATAATCGCCGACGACGAGGATGTGGAACACAAGCTGGAAGGCGCGCCGCCGGCCGTGCTGCCGGCGATCATCGGGTCACGAAAGCGGCTGCACATCCACCATACGGCCCGCATCGAACCATTCGTCGCCGCCGACCTGAGCGGCGGCCCCGTGGTGATCGGCCCCGGCGCCGTCGTGACGGCTTTTAGCCGATTGGAAGGGCCGTGTGTGATCGGCCCAAGCTGCCAGATTCACGGCGCCAAGATTCGGGCCGGCACGACCATTGGCCCCGACTGCCGCGTCGGCGGCGAGGTCGAGGCGTCCATCATCCAGGGCCGCAGCAACAAGTACCACGACGGCTTCCTCGGCCACGCGTATCTCGGCGAGTGGGTCAATCTGGGCGCCGGGACCCAGAACAGCGACCTCCGCAACGACTATGGCGAAGCGTCGGTGTTCGTCAACGGCCGGCTGGTGCGCACCGGTCAGACGAAAGTCGGCTGCTTCCTCGGCGACCACACCAAGACGGCGATCGGCGTGCTGCTGAACACCGGCACAAGCGCCGGCGTCTTCTGCAATCTGCTGCCCGGCGGTCTGCTGCCGCGCCGTTTACCGTCGTTCGTCCGCTGCGGCGACGGCCGCATCTCCAGCAATGACGATCTGGAATCGCTGTTGAGCACGGCGGCGAAAGTAATGGCTCGCCGCGGCTGCGACCTGTCGCCGGCCCAGGCGGCGCTGTATCGGACAGTTTTCGAGCAGACGGCCGCGGATCGACGCGCCGTCCTGACCGACGCTGAACGGCGCGCGCTGCGGCGCAGCGCCTAACCCAGAATCTGTGCCAGAAGGGAGGTTGTGGGACAGGATTCCAATCCTGTCCGGCAAGGCCACAGGATTGGAATCCTGTCCCACTGGCTTCCAGAACCGACTCTCACGGCAACCGTTCCGGCGTCCACCGCGCCGGCGGATGCCAATCGTCCAGGCGCAGATGTTCGTCGAGGAACGGAATCTTGGAATGGCCGAAGAAGAGGTCGCGCGGATAGGTGGCCGTCGGCCGCGTGTCCTCCGCGTCGCGCAAGCCGGCGTAGACGCACGATTCCATGACCATCTCGGAGCACCAGTAGCTTACCCGGTCGGGTCCGTGGACTTTGCCGAGGAAATAAGTGCGCAGCGGCCCGCGCGTGCAGAGTTTCGTCGCCTGGGCCAGCATGCGCCAGGTGGCGAACCGCTTGCCCTCCTGCTTCTCAGCGAACGCCGTCAACGCGGCCGATTGCTCCGGCGTCAGCGGCGTGCAGCGCCGCCGAATCCATACCCGGTCGCCTTTCTCGCAATGCTCGCGCAAGTGAGCGACGGGGTCGAGGCACTCGATTTTCACCGAATTGAAGGGGCCGGCCTGCAAGAGCGCCATCCGGCCGTCCGGGCGGAGGAACATGATGCCCGAATGCTGCACGCCCTGGCTGCCGACCCACCAGTGGCCGACCTTCGACCAGAGCGCCCCGTCGGACGCCAGGAAAATGTCGCCGGGTTGCGGACAATATGGTTCGGTAGGGCCGCGCAGCACGTCGTCCACGCAGAACGCGGGCTGGCAGAGGTAGGAACCGCAGGCGTCCGGCTGCTCGCACGGGGGCGCACCGGCGGCGGCCACGAGAAGGATCAAGCTGTTCATCCGGGGTGAATCCTGAGGGGATTTGGCTTCGTCCAAGTCCTCCGTTTTCCTATCCGCCCGGCGACGCCGGAAACTTGAGCGTCTTTTCGAGGAAATGCCGCGGCCGCCGCGGGCGAAGCCGGTTGCACCCGGTTTGCCCGCGGCGGCCGCAGCCTCTGAGGGGAGGGCGAACAGACGGCGATTACTTGGTCAGGTCGATGTCGCCCAGGTTGTCGCCCTTATTTACTTCGATGGTCAAGGTCGTGGTTTCGACTTTCAGGTACTTCGCCGGAAGGGCGCTCGGTTGATTCGAGTCCGGCGTCACGGTGATTTTGTACTTGCCGACCTTGACGTCCTTGAGGATGTAGGTCCCGTCGGCCGCGGTCTTGGCGCCGTACATGGGCTTCTCCAGCTCTCCGATCAACCCGATGCTGGCGCCGGCCAGCGGTTGACCCTGGAAGGTGGCTTTGCCGTTGACCGTGCCGGTCTCCGCTGGCCTGTCGTTGGACTTCGTTTCGTCCGGGGCCATTGGCTTGTCACCCGTCCCCTTTACCTCGACGATGTCCTTGCGCGTGCCCTCCACGGCGTCCATCACGGCCTTCACGTCCGCCGGCTTGATGTTGTTCTTCTCCAGGGCCGCCCGGAGGTCGGCCGCGCAGGCGTCAAACTCGGCATCCGAAATCTTCATGCCCTTGTGGGCGTCCTTCATGTCCTTGCCGGTGTATTTCAGCGGCCCGCCCGTGGTGGAACTGACGAACAAGACCAGCTTGGTCTTAAGCGCGGCGATTTGTTCTTCGCTCGGCTTGATTTTCGGATCGCGGTAGAAGTTGACCTTCTCGTCCGCAGCGGCGGCATTCACGAAATCGTCCACCACCTTGGCGACGCCCTTCTCGCCGCCGAGCCGCTCCCACAAGGTTTGGCCAGGCGGAGGCGGTGCCGGGGCGGGGGATTTGATTTCGACCTGCGTGATCTCGCCGTCCTTATCTATGCTGATGGTCACGGAGCTGTCTACCTTGGCATCCTGGACCTTGCCATCGGTGCCGTCGATAACGATCTTGGCGCCGGCCGGGATGGTGTAGTCCGCCTCCTTAATGTTGTCTGCATCCTTGACCCTCAGCGTGCTCTTATCGACCTTCGTCACCTTGCCGAGTATTTTCTTCTCAGCTGCCGGCGGACGGGGAGGCGGAGGCGGAGGCGTAGGACTTTTGGCATCGATCGTCTTCACGGCGTCATTCTGGGTCGTGATCGTCGCCGTGCTGTCCTTTTTCAGATCGCTAAGCTTGGCGTCGTTGCCGTCGATGACCACCTTGGCATCGGCCGGCACAGAATACACCTTCTGCTGCTCGCCGACGGCCAGTGTCAGCTTGCCCTTCTCTACATCGATCACCTTGCCGCTGATGACGGCGGTTTTGGGCGGCGGGGCCGGTGCGGCTGGACTGGTCGCATCGACCTTGGTTACGGCGTCTCCCTTGGTCGTGACGGTGACGAGGCTGTCCTTCTTGATGTCGTGGATTTTGCCTGGTTTGCCGTCGATCGCCACCGGGGTCTCGATGCCTTCTACGACGCCGACTTGGAATTTCCTTTCCTTTCCATCCACGTCCAGGACGAGGTTCTCAGCGCCGAATGATGTGGCGCTTTGGATCGGCTCCAAACGAACCATATTGCCCTGCGTCGTCTTTTCCATAGGCGGTGGAGTCGGACCGCCCGGCTTCAACGCGTCGCGGATCTGATCGATGACGGCGCGGAGCACGAAGGCGCGTCGGGTTGGATCGGGCGTGTTGCGGGCGTTCACCAAACCTTCGTCGATGGCTTTCTGCAAGTCGGGATGGGCCGCCAGGAACGGCCGCGACGTGATGAGGGCGCCTTCATAAAGGTGCTGGCAGCCGATGTAGTCGTGCTCGGCGTAGCCCCCCTCGGCGTTGTACATGTTGCAGCCTTCGTTGACCGCGTCCTTGAGCGCCTGGCGAACCAGGGCGTCCACGGCCTTGGCGTCCGGCGCCGGCGGATTTTCCGGGGCCGCTTGCACCGCGCGGCACGGCAGGGCAAGGGCGCAGAGGCACAGCAAGCAGGGCGAGAAGCCCCATCGACGCAGCAGTGACATAACCGATCTCCTTTTGGCGGCGCGAGGCGGCCGCCGATCCTGGCGCGACTTCCCGACGAGGCCAATCTTAGCGGAGCGCCCGTCTGTAAGAGAACACCTTTTAGCTGGACTTGCATGGTTTGGGCCGATGGCGATAATGGGGCGCGCCGTCCGGAAGACGCGCGAAACCGTATGACCCACGGAGGGGCCCTTGGCCGACAAATCCACCACCCTGATCCTCGGCGCGCTGGGCCGGGCGGCGGCGTCCGCCGACGGCGCCCCGCTCTTCGCCGCCCGCGGCGACGCCGGACTCTTCCCCGCCACGGCCGTCGGTCGACAGGCCGCCCAACGCTGCAAGGACGAAGGCTGGATCCGCGTCCTGTCCCCCGAGTGCGAAGCTTCGCCTGCTTCCAACGGGGCCGGCGATACGGCCGTTCTGGTGCGCAAAAAGCGCAAAACCGCCTCCGAAATCGGCATCTTGACGGAAAAAGGCCTGGCCTGGCTGTTGGACCAGTCCAGTCCGCGGCAGGTGCTGGAGGATTTCGTGCGCGCCCTGGAGGCGCGGCAATGCCAGGGCGCCGAGATGCTGACCGCGCTAAAGAGGATGCAGGCCGGCTTCGACGCGCTCAAAGCGGGCGTCGAAAAGGCGCTGGGTCGGCTGCCGGGACGAGGCGCCGCACCTTCGGAAAGCCTGACGGATCGCTTCCAGCATTTCCATCAGCAACCGGTTTGCGACGCGCCTTCGGTGCTGCTTGTCCGGCTGACCGAATGGCAAACGTCCGGCGCCTCGGAGGATTGTCCGCTGCCCGAGCTGTTTCGCCGGTCGCAAGCGGCGGCGCCCCTGACGGTCGGCGCCTTCCACGACGGCCTGCGCCGCCTGCATGAGTCCGGCCGCATCTACCTGCATCCCTGGACCGGCCCGCTGCACGCCCTGCCGGAACCGCCGTTCGCCCTGCTCGTCGGCCATGAAATCGCCTACTACGCCAGCCTGCGCCAAGGATGAAGGATGAATTAAGCTGTTTTTGATTCATCCTTCATCCTTCATCCTTCATCCTTCTCTTTGAGGAGGGAGCCATGCCTGCCGTCGCCGTTCGATCCCTGCCGGAACGCGCCCTGGAAGCGCTGCGCCGGGCCGGCAATCCATTCCGCGACTACTTCGCACGCAACCCCGACGACGAGGTCTGCGCCCGCTACCACGTCCCGGAGCTGTTCGCCAAAGAGCGCCAGCAGCTGCTCGCCGTCGTCGATCTCTACCGCTGCACCCCCGGCACGCACTCGGAAGTCGTGCCGATCCTCGGCAATAAAGGGTCCGGCAAGACGCATTTGCTGCACTCCATTAAGCACGGCCCCGAAGGGACCTGGCAGCTGCTGGTGACGCCGGGAACGTACCAGCGCGATGTGGATTTTCTGGAATATCTTTTGTTCCAGTTCATCGACACGCTGCTCGGCGGCGGCCGGCAGAAGGACGCCCGGCCGCTGGAATTCATCGGCGAACAGCTGCTGCGCGGCCTGCTCGGCAAGGCGCTAGACGGCCTGACGCCGCAGGAACGGTTGGAGCTGTTCCCGGCGGCGGGCCTGGCTCGGTGGGCGCAGCGCTTCGGCCTCGGCGGGTCGCAGGCCCAGGAGCGGACGCAATGGCTAATCGATCGCCTCGCCCGACCGGCGGCGCTGCCGTTCCAATCCGGAGGCGTTCGGCGGGCTTGCGAGGAAGCCGGCCTCAGCGCCGAAACAGCGTGCGATCTTGCCGTCGGCTATATCGATTTCAGCGAAGCCCACAACACGGCCGGGCTGATGCGCCGGCACATCCTGATCGGCTTCGCCCGGGCCGTCTTGATGGGCGACGAAGCGGAGCTGGCCAACTTCCTTACCTACGGCTTCGCCGAACTGGATTTCAAGGTGCAGCCCAGCCGGCAGGACCTTGTGCTTGCTCTGTTCAAGGTGCTGATGGAAGTGCTGCGCGGGCTGCGCATCCCTGTAGTGATGGCTTTCGACCAGCTGGAAGACCTGCTGCTGGCTCGCCGCTCCGACGACGTGCATCGCACCGCCGAGGCGTTCTTCGCCGGCGTCGTGCAGGCCATGCACCAGCTGGACGGCGTCTGCTTCCTCGTCTTCGCCGAGCGCGGGTTGTGGAACCGTTTCGTGCCGTCGCTGGACGGCTACATTCAGGATCGTCTGAATAACCCGATCCATCTGCCCGACCACGGCACGATCAAGACGCTGCGCCTGGAGGCGCCGCCGCCGGACCTGGTGCGGCGCATCGTCGAGGCCCGATTGCGGCCGGCCCTGGAACAATTGCCGGACTTCAGCGAGCTGCCTGCGATCTTTCCGTTCGCGCCGGAGCAGATCGACCGCGTGGCTCGCACCGAGCCGACGCTCCGCGACATGCTGCAGCAATTCCGCCATCAATTCGACCATGTCGTCTACGGCGAGGGGGACGAACGACGCACGCAGCTGACCGACGCAGCTTCGCAACCGGCCGGTCCGATCAATCGGCTGCCGGTCGCCGAGGTTTTCACGCCGCCGACGGCGACGCCGCTGCCGGTGGAGGTGAAATCGGTGGTGGTCGTGCAGTCGCCGGGGACCAAGCCGACGGGAACTCGATCGGTCGGCGACTTGTGGGATCAAGAAATGCGCTCGGCCCGGCGCAAGCTGGAGCCGGAAGGGGCGCTGACCGGCGCCACGCGCGAGCTGCAAGCGGGGCTGGGGGCGTTTTTGCAACTGTGCCATGAACACGGCGTCAAGGTGGGGCCGTGGCGGCTGTGCCATGTCGTGCCGGAATGGACGTTCGGCGAGCATCCGACTTACGGCGCCCTGACGATCGCGCACTGGGTTTGCAAAGACGGCCAGCCGTGGAAGGTCGGCGTCGGTCTGTTCCTCGGCCGCGGGCCGGCCAAGCCGAAGGACCTAACCACGAAGCTGTCGGCGCTAGACGTGGAGCCGACCGTGGTGGATCACCTGATTCTGCTGCGGCCGGAAGACGACCTGGGGCTGACCGGCAAGAGCAAAGCGGTATGGCAGGAAGCGGAGCGCCGCGGCCGACATGCCCGTCTGGAGCCGGCGTCGCTGGACGCCCTGGCGACGCTGTACGCGTTCCCGCGGCTGCTGGCGGCGATGCAGGAAGCGCTGCCGGAAGGCCAGCCGCTGCCGAATTTGGCGGATTTGCTCCAGGAAAAGTGCGAGAAGCTGCTGGAACAGGTGTGTATGCCTGTGCAGGGTTGAGGACGCAACGAAGCGAGCCCGCAGCGCCAGCAAGGGCGTCCCCTGCTGGCGCTGCGGGCTCGTTTCGTCTTTCTCAGCCGTCCATCATGCAAACTGGATCGTCCGCCGTTTTGTCCGGGCCGACCTTGCGGTCCATCGGCTGCTGCGGATAGGGGTGCGCCTGCATTTCGCTGGACGGCGCCAGCGTCTTTTCGGGCGCCGGCTTCGGCTGTTCCTTCGCCACATCCGTCGTCGGTTCCGGCGTCGCCGCCTTTGCCGATGGCGCGGCCGGCGCCGGGTTGGAGGCCGCGTTCCCGTCCTGCGGCGGCGCCAGCTTGGACATCGACGTGGCGCCGGCGCCGAGAACGAATGCCGCCAGGAGGACCACCGCGGCGCCTTTCACCTTTGCCAGCGGCATGGCGACGGCCACGCCCTTGGCCGCCAGGCGCATCGCCGCCCGGATCGTGGATTCCAGCAAGAAGAGCGGCACCACCGAAGCGGTGTTCCGAGCGGCCGACGGCGCCGGTTCGTCCGTCAGCAGAACGGCCGCCGTTCCCAGGCCGCGCCGCCCCAGCCGCATCCGCAGCATGTCCCGGGCGCGCGACAGCCGGGCTTTCACTGTGCCCGCCGGCCACTGCAAGGTCCGAGCCGCTTCTTCGTTCGTTTTGCCTTCCAGGTAACAGAGGACGACCGGTATGCGGTACTTGACCGGCAGCCGGTGGATCTCTTCGTGAAGGACGAAGCGAAGGTCCGGCGCGACCGGCTCGCCGACGGCCGGCACTGCGGACAAATCAAGCCCTGGCAGTTCACGGAGACGCCGTCGCTCCGCCCGGCCGCGCAATCGGGCCGCCACCTTGTAAGCGACGCCATATAACCAAGCGCTCAAGGACGGGCGTTTGCGGATGGTACGAGCGTTGCGGACCAGCACCAGAAAGGCGGCCTGAAAGGCGTCTTCCGCCTCTTGCGCGTCGCGCAGCATTTGCCGGCAAAGGTACAGGACCATCGGCCCGTGCCGCACCATCAGGGCGGCGAACGCCGGTTCGTCCCGCCGGGCGACGAAGCGTTCCAGCAGCTGGTCGTCGGTCTGCTCCAGCGGCCCTTGCAAACCGGCCGATCGGCCCATGCGGCGGATCGCATCGCCCAGTGGTTCGGTTGACACGCGCACCATCCTTTTGGTTGGTTCGCCCCTTAAGTAGTGCATCGGGGGGCGCTTCCGGGTTCACCAATCCGGCGGCGACTTTACTCGCCCTTTTTCACCAGCACGTAGGTCAGTTCGCCGGTCGGGACGCGCACCTGCAGCATCACGCCCTTGTCCAGCGACGCCGAGGCCAACTTGTCCTTCAGCGCGTCCACGCCCGTGATCGGCTGGTCTTCCACCTTCGTCACCACGTCGCCGCGACCCAGGCCGGCCAACGCCGCGGCCCCTTCGCGATTCAGGTCCGTCAGCAAGGCGCCCTGCGCGTCTTTGGCGTCCGTGTAGCCCAAACCCTCGGCCAGCCGCGGCGTCAGGTCCACCGCCTCGGCCCCGAGCTTGTCCAGCGCAACCGTGCTCTTGATGCTTTCCGGCATCCGCGGCCGGTTGATCTTTTCCTGGCCGAAATCCGGCGGCTGCTCGTCGATCGTAACAGCCAGCTTCTCGGGCTTGCCGTCGCGCATCACGGTGAGGTTCACCGGCTTGCCCTTGGGCGTGACGGCGATCACCGTTTGCAGGGTCCGCATGTCGCGCACGGGCTTGTCGTTGAGATCGACGATGACGTCGCCGGCCTTGACGCCGGCGCTGGCGGCTGGGGCGCCCTTGAGGACGCGCGTCACAATCACGCCGTGGTCGTCCTTGAGACCCAGATGCGCCGCCAAATCTTCGCTGTCGATGTTGTCCAGGCCGATGCCGAGATAGCCGCGGTGAATCTTGCCGTCCTTCAGCAGACCGTCCTTGATCGTCTTGGCCAGGTTGGACGCCACCGCCAGACCGACGCCCTGAAAGCCGCCGCTCTTGCTCTTGATGGCCGAGTTGATGCCGATCACCTGCCCCGCCATGTTGATGAGCGGGCCGCCGCTGTTGCCGGGATTGATGGCCGCGTCGGTTTGCAGGAAATCCTCATACATGTTCATGTGGAGATTGCGGTCCTTGGCGCTGATGATGCCGGCCGTGACCGTGCCGGCCAGGCCGAACGGCGCCCCGACCGCCAGCACGCGGTCGCCAACTTCCATCTGGTCGCTGTCGCCGAATTCCAGGTAGGGCAGCGGGTTCTTGGACGTGATCCGGACGATGGCCAGGTCGGTTTTCGGGTCCGAGATGATGTCCTTCGAAACGAACTTCCGGCCGTCGTTCAGGGTGACGACCGCCTCGTCGGCGCCTTCCACGACATGGTAATTGGTCATAACGACGCCGGCGGCGTCCACGAGAAAGCCGGAGCCGTAGCTGAGCGCGTTGTCCTCCGGCCCCTGGTCGCCATTGTCGTCGGGAGCAGGCCGCAGCCGGGCGCTGCTGACGGCGGAGCGGTTGCGCGCCTCGATGCTAACGACGGCGGGCAGCACCTTCTTCACGATGTCGCGGTAGGAGGTGAGTTCTTTGGGGGCTTCGGCGACGGCCGGGGCGGGGGCGGCCGCGTGCATCGTGGTGGGGACGTACCAGGCGGCGCCGGTCATTAGCAAAGCGCCAAGAGCGAACGCGGACAAAATCGCGGACCATCGTTTCATGACAGGAAAACCTCCTAAAAGGTTTTGAAAGTGCAATCGAAAGGGAAAGCCTCCCTCCTTTTTCATCATATACAGCGTCCCGCCGCCCGTGCGACGGTGAAACCGAAAAAATTAGGTGAGAAGCGACGAACCGGAATAGAGGCGGCATTCGGTCCGTTCAGTCGGCGTAATAGGCCAGAATCGCGCTGATGCGGCGGACGGCGTTGCGCACGCTGACGCCGTAGTTGGAAGCGATGTCGGCGGCGGCGGCGCGAACGGCCTGATGCTCCACGACTTCCAGCGGAATGCCCTGTTCGGCGGCCTCGACGCGCAGACCCGGCGAGCTGAGCACCAGGACGGCGCCATGAACCGCCACGGCGGCTTCCACTTCCGGCACGCCCTGGTTGGCCAGCCAGGCGTATTGCTGCTGCAGGAGGTTTTCGAAGCGGCGGGAGAATTGATCGTCGTTGAGTTCGCCGGCCCGATAGCGGCGGAGCTGACGGTTCAGTCGCTGGGCGAGTCGCGGCAGGACAATGTCCATCAGCTCATGGCTCATGACGACCCTCAAGCGAGGCAACTCAGGGTGCAGCGGGTCGGCTCCCTTACTTGCATTGTAGGGCGTGGCGGCGCGGCAAGCAAAAGTCCTTTTTCGCATCGGCACTTCCGTCGGCCGAAATGGGGCGCGAACGCGCCGGCCGCAACGATCGTTCCTGCGTCCCAGAACGAGCGCACAGAACCGGACGAGCCGGCGGCGTTATGACGCCGCAAAAAACAGGCCAGAACAAGCCCGGCGGCTCGCCGAAAGGCTATTCCTTGCTGACGATTCCCACGGGCGGCCCGGTGACCACGCCGTTGCTCTCGGCGCGGAAAATGGCGTCGATCTCGTCCCGCAGCAACTCCTCGTGCTGCAACAGCGCCTCCACCAGCCGCTCCATCTTATCGCGGTGCGCCTCCAGCAGCTTGTAGGCATGATCGTCGGCCTCGCGCAGAATCCGCTGCACCTCCTCGTCGATGATTGTGGCCGTCCCGTCGCTGAAGTCGCGCGGCTCCTGTATCTCCTTACCGAGAAACACGTGCTCCTCGCCGATCCGGAACGACATGGGCCCGAGTCGCTCGCTCATGCCCCAGTGGGTCACCATGTAGCGGGCCAGCTTGGACGCCTGTTTCAGGTCGTTTTCGTGGCCGGAGAAAGCCTGGCCGTAGATGAGACGGTCGGCGGCGCGGCCGCCCATCGCGGTGGCCAGCTGCGCCTTCCAGTAGTCCAGGCCGTGGTCGTGCCGGTCCTCATCGGGCTGGTACATCGTGACGCCCAGCGAGCGGCCGCGCGGTATGATCGACACCTTATGCGGCCGTTCCCCCTCGGGGACGAGCCAGCTGACCAGGGCGTGGCCGGCCTCGTGGTAGGCGGTGCGCCGTTTCTCCTCGGCGCTCAGCACCTCCTCGCGCTTGGCGCCCATTAGCACGCGGTCGGCCGCCTTAGCGAAATCGCGCCGGTCGATGCGGCTCTTCCCCTCGCGCGTCGCCACCAGGGCTGCCTCGTTGGCCAGGTTGCGCAGGTCAGCGCCCGTCATGCCGATCAAGCCGCGGGCGATCTCCTCCAGGTTCACGTCGTCGGCCAGCGGCTTGTTGCGCGTGTGGACCTTGAGAATCGCCGCCCGCCCCTGCCACGTCGGCCGGTCCACCGTGATGTGGCGGTCGAAACGGCCCGGCCGCAGCAAAGCCGAGTCCAGCACGTCGGGCCGGTTGGTGGCGGCCATGACGATGACCGACTCGGTCGGTGTAAACCCGTCCATTTCGCTGAGGATCTGGTTGAGCGTCTGCTCGCGCTCGTCGGAGCCGCCGCCGACGCCGGCGCCGCGCATCCGACCGACGGCGTCGATCTCGTCGATGAACAGGATGCAAGGGGCGTTGTCCTTGGCCGTCTTGAACATGTCGCGGACGCGGCTGGCGCCGACGCCGACGAACATCTGGATGAATTCCGATCCGCTAATACTGAAAAATGGCACGCCCGCCTCGCCGGCCACGGCCTTGGCCAGCAGCGTTTTGCCGGTGCCGGGCGGGCCGACCAGCAGCACGCCCTTGGGCACGACGGCGCCGAGGCGCTGGAATTTCTGCGGGTCGCGCAGGAACTCGACGACTTCCTGCAATTCGCTCTTGGCGTTCTGCATCCCGGCCACGTCGTCAAAAGTGATGCGGTTGCGGCTGCGCTCATAGCGCTTGGCAGGACTCTTGATGTAGTTGCTGAGGAAGCCGCCGCCCAGCGGATCGCGGAAGCGCGGCAGCACGAAGAAGAACAGAGCGCCGATCACCAGCAACGGCAGCACGATGAATAGGACCGTGCTCATCAGACCCGCGAAGGGGTCGGTCTGCTGGTCCCAGTGAAACGTCGGCTGCACCGGCGCGTCCGGCTTCGACTCTTTCTGGGCGTTCTGCAGCGCCTTCTCCTGCACGGCCAGCAGCGTCTTTTGCACGTCGTCGTCGGCGTTCACCTGAAAGCGATGCACCGTGAATGTTCCACTCTTGAGCTTGTCGGCGGCCAGGTATTGGAGGTCCGGCGCCGCTCCATGCTCCTTGTTGGTGAACTCCGCCAGGTTGACGTCGCCCTTTACCGTGGAGGCGTCGATGAAGGTGATGTTCTTGAGATAGCTGGCCGCGTTGGGGTCCTTGATGACGGCCAGGAACTCGCCCCAGGTGAGGGCGCCCGAGGAGTTCATGCTCATGCCCCACCACAGCAGACCGATCACGAACAAGATGACGGCGGCGACGAGCCAGTTCCCCCCCAGGCCGGGCGCGGGCTTCCGCCGCGGTTTGCCGGGCTGTTTGGGAGTGTTGGGGGGGGTGGGATCGGAAGGCATGAAATATCCTCGTTGGGCGATTGCTTCCTCGCCTGGCCCGCCAGGCCCTCCTTGGAAGGGGTCGGCGCTACATGTAAGATACCAAACGGCGGTGCGCCTGACTACGGCGATGGGCCGCCGTGGGGGCGGGGAGCGCATCATGCTTTGGGGTTGGTTTGGACGCGACGGCCCATGCAAGGCGTCCGCCGGCCGTCCTGTTCTATTCTATACGCGCCGCGGTTGCCATCTTTGCGAAGAGGCCTGGCAAGTAGTGCAGGCGGCCCAAAAAAAGCACGGCTTCACGCTGACGGCGGTGGACGTGGACGGCGACCCCACCTTGGCGGCGGAACACGGCGACTGCGTCCCGGTGGTGGCGATCGACGGCAAGGTGCGCTTCCGCGGGCGGGTCAACGCGGTGCTTCTGGAACGGATGCTGCGGAACTAGGCGTCACGCCGGCGGCGGTTGCGATTCGCTCGGCTGTTGCTCCGGCGCCGGCGTTTGTGCTGCGGCGGGCGCCGGCTCTTCTTCCTTCCTCTTGGCCTCCCAAAACGCGGCCAGTTCCGCGAATGTGCCGAGCGGCGTGGCGCCGGCCAGGGCCGCCTGCGACAAGTTCGGCTTGGGCGGCTGCCGGCGCGGTTTGCGCGGCGGGGACGACGGCTGTTGCGGCGCCGGCGCGGTGGCTGCGGGGGTCGCCCCTTCAGCGGGCGGCGCCGCCCCTTCGGTGGGCGGCGGAGCGGAAGCCGCCGGCTGGTGCGATTGGGGACCGGGGCCGCGCCCATGCTGCGGTTGTCCGCCCGGCCGGCCCGTGGTGCCGCGCGGCGTCCGTGGTTGATTCACCGCCAGCGGCGGCCGGGCGCCCCGTTGCGGTCCGCGACCCGAACCCGGTCCGCCCTGTCCGGCGCCCTGCCCCTGCCGCGGCGGACGGCGCTCGCCGCGCGGCGGCCCTCCCGCTTCCTGCGGCGGACGGCCTTCGCCTTGCGGCGCCCGACGGGCCGGCGGCGGACCTTCGCGGCGCGGCGGCTGCGGCCGTTTCTCCGGCGGTTTGCGCTCCGTTCCGGGCTGGATCATCGTCAGCGACACCCGACGCCGATCCTTGTCCACCGCCAGCACCCACACCCGCACCACGTCCCCCACCGCCGTCACGTCATAGGGGCTTTTCACATAGCGGTTCGCCATCTGGCTGATGTGAACCAGGCCGCTGTCCTTCAAGCCGATGTCGATGAAGGCGCCGAAATCGACCACGTTAAGGACCGTGCCCTTCAGCTCCATGCCGGGTTGCAAATCTTCCAGTTTAAGCACGCCCTTTTTGAAGATGGGAGGCGGCAAGTCCTCGCGCGGATCGCGGCCGGGGCGGGCCAAGGCGTCAAGGATGTCGCGCACCGTGGGCGGTCCGGCCTGGAGGCGCGCTGCCATCTCATCCGCCGAGACGCCTTTGAGCTTCTCGCGCAGTTCCTCCAGCCGCTGCTTGTTGCGGAGATCTTCCGGCGCGAAGCCGAGATCGGCCAGGATCTGGCGGGTTATCGGGTAGCTTTCCGGATGAATCCACGTGCCGTCGAGCGGTTCGCCGCCCTCGGCGATCTTGAGGAAGCCGGCCGCCTGAATGAAGCGAGCCTCGCCGATGCCGTTGACCTGCTTGAGCTGGTCGCGGCTCTGGAACGGCCCGCTGTTCTTGCGATGCTCGACCAGGTCGCGCGCCACCAGCTGATTGAGACCGGACACATGGCGCAGAAGCGGCACGCTGGCGGTATTCAGGTCCACGCCGACGGAGTTGACGCACGACTCGACGACGACGTCCAATGATTCGCGGAGCTGCCGCGGACTGACGTCGTGCTGGTACAGACCGACGCCGACATGCTGGGGATCGATCTTGACCAGCTCGCTGAGCGGGTCTTGCAAGCGCCGGCCGATGGAGATGGTGCCGCGGAGCGTGGCGTCGAAATTCGGGAATTCCTCTCGGCCGACGGGACTGGCCGAGTAAACGCTGGCGCCGGCCTCATTGACGATGACATAGGCCAATTCAGCCGAAGCGTCGGGTAGTCCAAGGAGCGGGTTCGGCGGCGGGGGAGGCGGCGGAGCGGGCGCTGCTTCCGGCGGCGCGGTCAGGGCGATTCCATCCGTCAGCGGCACTTCGGTTGCAACCGGCGCGGCGGCCTCCGCCGGCGGCGAGCCGGGGGCGTCAGCCCCCGGATGCGCGGGCGCAGCGGCTTCCGGCGCGGCGGCTTCCAGCGTCGGCGCCGGTGCAGCGGCCTCAGTCGGCGGCGGCGTTTCCACGACCGGCGCGAGCGCGGCAATCGGCTCCCCGGGCGCAGCCTCCGGCGCCTTGCCTGTCCGCCGCGCGTCGAGATCGGCGATCAGCTCCGACACGATTTCTTCGGTTTCGCGGCAGGCGGTGCCGTTGCCGATGGCGATGACCTGCACCTGAAACTTGCGCACCAGTTCTTCCAGCCGCACCTTGGCCTCGGCCTTGCGGGCGGCCGGCGGTGTATGCGGGTAAATCACTCCGTCTTCAAGCAAATTACCCGTCTCGTCCAGCACGGCCAACTTGCAGCCGGTGCGGAAGCCCGGATCGACGGCCAGCACCCGGCGGTTCCGCAACGGCGCCGCCAAGAGCTTGCCGCGCAGGTTCCGCGCAAACACCTCGACGGCGTGCCCTTCCGAGCGCTGCGTCAGCTCGCGGCGGATTTCGCGCTCCAGACTGGGAACCAGCAGCCGGCTCAGGGCGTCTTCGGTGGTCTTGCGCAGGAAATCGGTGTGGGGATGGACGCGCAGCGCCTCCGTCCGCGCGGCCCAAAGCGCCTGGGGATGGCGATGCGACGGCGGATGATTGGGCGCAGCTGACGGCGCTTCCGCAGACGGCGCGCTGGAACCGTCGGCAGCCGACGAGCCGGCGGCGTCCGTCGGAGGCACCGCCGCGACCGGCGCCGGCTGTTCGCCCGGCAGCGGCAAGGGCAAGCGCTCCAGGGCGACGCACCGGCCCGTCTCCTCGTCCCATTCCAGCTTCACCGTCAGGGCGTTTTCCTTTTCGCCGCGGTTGATGGCCAGCACGCGGTGCGGCGGAATGTGCCGAATCGGCTCCTTGAACTGGAAGTAATCCTTGTACTCCTGTCCCTGTCCTTCGGCCAGTTTCTCGCTCTTGGAAGTGGTCAAAACGGCGGTGTCCCACAGCACCGCCCGGACCACGCCGCGCACGTCGGCCGACTCCGCGATCACTTCGGCCAGGATGTGCTGCACGCCGCTCAGCACGTCCTCCGGCGCATTCAGCTCCTTTTCTGGATTGACCAGCGTCGGCAGCACCGCCGCCAGGTCGGCCACGGCCGGGTCGGAGTTCCAAACGGCCAGGGCCAGCGGTTCCAGACCCTTCTCACGAGCCGCCGTCGCAAGCGTGCGCTTCTTCGGCTTGTAGGGCAGGTAGAGGTCTTCCAGGCGCTTGGGGTTGTCGGCGGCGAGGACGGCGGCGCGAAGCTCGTCGGTCAGCTTGCCCTGGTTGTCGATGCTCTTGAGGACGGTTTGCTTGCGCTCGGCGAGCTGGCGGAGCAAGCCGACCCGCTCCTGGATGATGCGGAGCAATTCCTCGTCCAGCCCGCCGGTGCGCTCCTTGCGGTAGCGGGTGATGAACGGGATGGTGTTGCCCTCGTCGAGCAGCTGCACCACGCTTTCGACCTGGATTTTGCGGATCTGAAGGTCCTGCGCGATCCGCGATAGGTCGAGGCGCCCGAATTCTCCTGGCGACGTGGTTGACGTCTGCATGATGGAACGGTTTCACTTGGCCCCAGGCCTGCGCCGGGGTAGAGGGGCGCCTCTCCGGACAAGGGGAAAGGCGCCGGAAACAACGGAGCCGCTCCCCTT
>Ga0307476_10000917_pt1 | contig 19743 bp, 16 predicted proteins | sample atmos_gasesECM2C_2_FD_203314 | JGI IMG/M metagenome (GOLD analysis project Ga0307476, IMG submission 203314) | Hardwood forest soil microbial communities from Morgan-Monroe State Forest, Indiana, United States - atmos_gasesECM2C_05 | ecosystem: Environmental > Terrestrial > Soil > Temperate... | reverse complement strand
AACTTTACACCGAGACCGCCGCGGACGGTGTTGACTTCCACGACCAGATTCGCGACCGGCGCAAACTGCACATATTCGTATTCGGCGCGCAGGAAGACGTTGCGCGTAAGCGCGACGTCGAGGCCGCCGCCGACGGCGAAGCCAACCATCCATTCCCCGTTCTTTCCGGCAGTGCCGGTGAACGAGAACGGCACGCACGCCGGCGTCGGCGGACCCGAAGGGGTACAAGGCTGATTTTGTGGATTTTCTATCCCCGAAACGGTCGCCGTAATGTTGACGTTGGCATGCCCGACCGCGACGCCGGCAAAGCCGTAGGGCAGGAAATTTCCCAGCGCCCAGCCGCCCCGCGCACGCAAGGTGCCGAAATTCAGATCCGTGACGCTGCCGCTGCCGGTGACGGTCACCTCGTAGGTGTTGCCGCCGGCCGAGGTCAAACGCGAGATCGGAGAATTCGGCGCGATGAGCGAGAGATTGGCTTGGTCGTAATTGGCCTCGACGCCCAGCACGAGCTTTTCGAATTGGGTGTTATAGCCGACAAAGCCGCCGAAGCCCGTGGCGCTGTGATTGGCCTGACCGAGCACCGGCCAACTGGACGGCTGCTGCTCGCTCTCCAGCGTCAGATCGCGCAGCTGAAAAGCGAGCGGCGCCTGCGTGGTCTTGCTGAAGTCACCACCGGCGTTGCTGTAGCTGACCTGACCTCCGATATAGATGCCGGCCCAGCCGTTGACGACCGGCACATTGGTGGCCTGCGGGCCCGTCAGCCAACTCAAGTCGTCCGCGAAGGCGCTTGGCGCGAACGCAAACGCCAACAGTGCATATATGACGCGACGCATAGGACGCCCTTTCCCCTTGTTGCGGCGATCTTCGAGCGCGGACATTAAAGGGGGGTTAGCTCGTCCCTCGTCGTTGTCGCGGTTTAACTGTTCCGGATATTTAGGATTGCGACGCAATGACAAATCCGCTCAGGATTCTTCCTGATATCCGGCCAGAGAATTCTGTCGCGTTTTCCAGCACTAAGACGACGCGGCGGCGCGCGCGCATATTCTTGGCAATGATTGCGACAAGCGCGATTCAATAAGCGCTAACCGCAAATGATCTTAAAATTGTCGCTGATGCAGTAGGTAAAGCCACGCTGAATGCGCGCGCCACAATTCAGGTTACGGAACCGTTTGCGCGCTGCCGGCGGCCACCGCGCCGTCGGCGATTGTGACATGGTCTCTACTGCCGTTGCCGTGATCGCGAGTGCCGCCACGCCGACCCGCTGTGGTGCCGGCCAGCGCCGCAACTCGCGCTTGACGGCGCCAGCGCAAATCCTTAGTGCCAGAGACGGGACACCCCTCCCCAACGAGGGGCGCCTATCTGGAAGGATAGACCATGACCGTTGCAAAGCCCTCCGCGCGGCCAAGCGTGCCGCACTTTTCCTCCGGCCCTTGCGCCAAGCGCCCCGGCTGGACCCCGCAAGCCCTCTCGGACGCATTTGTGGGGCGCTCTCACCGCTCGAAACCGGGCAAGGCCAAGCTCAAGCGCGCCATCGATCTGACCCGCGAGGTGCTGCGCGTCCCCACGGATTATCGCATCGGCATCGTGCCGGCGTCCGATACCGGCGCGGTCGAGATGGCGCTATGGACGCTCCTTGGCCAGCGTGCGGTGACCATGCTGGCCTGGGAATCCTTCGGGGAAGGCTGGGTCAGCGACGTCGCCAAGGAGCTCAAGCTCAAGGACGTCACCGTGTTGCGGGCGCCCTACGGCGAGCTTCCCGATCTCGCCAAAGCCGATCCGGGAAGCGACATCGTGTTCACCTGGAACGGCACGACGTCGGGCGTTCGCGTGGCCAATGCCGATTGGATCGCGACCGACCGCGCCGGGCTTACCATTTGCGACGCCACCTCGGCCGCCTTCGCCCAGCCGCTCGATTGGGCCAAGCTCGATGTGGTCACGTTTTCCTGGCAGAAGGCGCTGGGCGGCGAAGCGGCCCATGGCATGCTGATCCTGTCGCCGCGCGCAGTGGCTCGGCTCGAAACCTATACGCCACCGTGGCCGGTGCCGAAAATTTTCCGCACCACCAAGGGCGGCAAGCTCAACGAAGGCATTTTCCTGGGCGAGACCATCAACACGCCGTCGATGCTATGCGTCGAGGATTATCTCGACGCGCTCGACTGGGCGAAGTCGGTGGGTGGGTTACTGGCGCTGCACGCCCGCGCCGACGCCAATGCCAAAGTCATCGCCGATTGGGTTGAGCGCACGCCGTGGATCGATTTTCTGGCGCGCGATCCGGCGCTGCGCTCCAACACCTCGGTCTGCCTGAAGGTGGTCGATCCGGACGTTACGCGGCTTGCCGCCGACACCCAGGCGGCGTTCGTCAAGGGCATCGCCGCTGCGCTCGACAAGGAAGGCGTCGCTTACGACATCGATGCCTATCGTGACGCGCCGCCTGGATTGCGCGTCTGGTGCGGTTCGACCATCGAGCGCGCCGACGTCGAGGCGCTGACGCCGTGGCTCGACTGGGCCTACGCGGCGGCCAAGGAAGCATTGGCGAAGGCGGCTTGATCGCTCATGTCTTCGGCTCACAAGTTCGCCGATCCTCTCACTGAGCGGCTGGCCTCGTTCGTGCGCAGCATCGGCATCGACGTGCGTACCGCCACGCTGCCGGAAAAGACGGTCCTGTCCGGCCTTGATATCTGGCATGACGCGATCCTGGTCGATGAGACGCGCATGACACATCCCGGCGATATTCTGCACGAGGCCGGCCATCTGGCGGTCACTGATCCCGCCGAACGCAGCGCGCCGACGCTGTCACCGAGCGGCGGCGACGAGATGACGAGTATCGCCTGGTCATACGCGGCGCTGCGCCATCTCGCGCTCGATCCGGCGATCGTTTTCCACGCCGACGGCTACAAGGGCGAGGCGGCGGCGATCATCGAGAATTTCACCGCCGGCCGCTATTTCGGCGTGCCGCTGTTGCAGTTCTACGGCATGGCCGTCGAGCCCAGTGGGGCTGCAGAGATGGCGGCCGAGCCCTATCCCCACATGCTGCGCCGGTTGCGCTGACCGCAAAGGAAATTTGCCATGACCGCCCGCGTTCTGATCTCCGATGCGTTGTCGCCGGCCGCCGTCCAGATTTTCAAGGATCGCGGCATCGAGGTCGAATTCCAGCCCAATCTCGGCAAGGACAAGGAAAAGCTCGCCGAGACGATCAACGGCTTCGATGGCCTCGCAATCCGCTCCGCGACCAAGGTCACGGCCAAGATGCTGGAGCAGGCCAAAAGCCTGAAAGTGATCGGCCGCGCCGGCATCGGCGTCGACAATGTCGATATCCCCGCGGCCACCGCGCGCGGCATCATTGTCATGAACACGCCGTTCGGCAATTCGATCACCACGGCGGAACACGCCATCACGCTGATGCTGGCGCTGGCGCGGCAAATCCCGGAGGCCGACGCCTCGACGCGGGCCGGAAAATGGGAAAAGAATAAATTTCTCGGCGTCGAGATTTTTTCGAAGACGCTCGGCGTCATCGGCTGCGGCAATGTCGGCTCGATCGTCGCCGACCGGGCGATCGGGCTGAAGATGAAGGTGATCGCCTACGATCCGTATTTGTCGGCCGAGCGAGCGGTCAATCTCGGCGTCGAGAAGGTCGAGCTCGACGAGCTGTGGCGCCGGGCCGATTTCATCACGCTGCACACACCGCTGACCGACAAGACCCGAAACATCATCAATGCCGAGACGCTCAAGCTTGTCAAAAAAGGCGTGCGCCTGATCAACTGCGCGCGCGGCGAGCTGGTCGACGAGACGGCGCTGTGCGAGGCGCTCAAATCCGGCCACGTCGCCGGCGCCGCGGTCGACGTGTTCCGCGAGGAACCGGCGACGCAGAGTTGCCTGTTCGGCCTGCCGAACGTGGTGTGCACGCCGCATCTCGGCGCCTCGACCATGGAGGCGCAAGAGAATGTGGCGCTACAGGTCGCCGAACAAATGGCGGACTATCTGCTCCGCGGCGCGATCTCCAACGCCGTCAACTTTCCCTCGATCAGCGCCGAGGAAGCGCCCAAGCTCAAGCCCTTCGTGGCGCTGGCGGACAAGCTCGGCTCGTTCGCCGGCCAGCTCACCGAAAGCGGCATCAGCCGTGTGCAGATTTCCTACGAGGGCGGCGTGGCGCAGCTCAACACCAAGGCGTTGACCTCGGCCGCGGTGGCCGGGCTGCTGCGCCCGATGCTCCAAGACGTCAATGTCGTCTCGGCGCCGATCGTCGCCAAGGATCGCGGCATCATCGTCGAGGAGACGCGGCGCGAAGCCGAGGGCGATTACGAGAGCCTGATTACGGTGACAGTGACCACCGACCGGCAGTCCCGTTCGGTGTCGGGAACGGTCTATGCCGACGGCCATCCGCGCATCATCAACATCAAAGGCATCCGCATGGACGCCGCCTTCGGACCCTCGATGCTCTACGTGACCAACCAGGACAAGCCCGGCTTCGTCGGCCGCTTCGCCACGTTGCTGGCGGGAGCCGGCATCAACATCGCGACCTTCCATCTCGGCCGCGAATGGCCCGGCGGCGACGCCATCGCGCTGGTCGAAGTCGACGGCCCGGTGCCGCCGAACGTGCTCGCCGAGGTGCAGCAAATCCCCAATGTGCGGCAGGTCAAGACGCTGCGGTTTTGACGCCGTCACTTTCTCGTCGCGATCGTAATCCCGCTGAAAACCAGCCCGTAGCCGACGGCGTGATAGAGCTCGAAACGCTCGCCCAGCAGCACGATCGCCAGCACCGAGCCGAAGACCGGCACCAGATGGATGAACGGCGCGGCGCGGTTGGCGCCGATGAGCTCGATGCCGCGGTTGAGGAACAAATAGCCGAGCAGCGACGGGAAGATGCAGATGAAGGCGAAGCTGAGAAAGCTCTCGGCATCGAACACCATCGTCCGCCCGCTGGCGATTTCAAGCACCACGAGCGGAATGAGCAGCACCGCGCCGCCGCCTATGCCGGCGGCGAGAAATGACAACGGATGGATCGGCGGCCGCTTGCGCAGCATGGCCATGTAGAAGCCATAGAACACCAGCGCGATCACGAACCAGACGTCGCCCTGATTGAAGGCGATGCCGAGCAGGATCGCGAGACTGCCGTGGCAGATGATGACGATGACGCCGCTGAGCGAGACACAGATGCCACAGGCTTGCCGCAAGGTCAGGCGGTCGCCGAACAGCGCAAAAGTCCACAGCGCGACAAACAACGGCCCGATCGATTGCAGCAGCAAGCCGTTGATCGCGGTGGTGTATTGCAGGCCGTAATAGGCCATCGTGTTGTAGGCGGAGAAGCCGGTGAACGCGAGCAGCGTCATCATCCCGGCTTGCTTGCGGATGACCGGCCAATCGCGGCTCAGATGGCCGGCCGCGAACGGCAACAGGATCGCGAACGCGCCGGCCCAGCGGCCGAACGCAAGCGTCATCGGCGGGATATGCCCGACAACGAAGCGCCCCAGCACGGTGTTGCCGGCCCAGAATAGCGAGGTCAGCGACAGCAGGAGATAAGGCTGGTCGGACAACCAGCCGCCGGCGCGGGCGGAAGCGGATGCAGGCGCACCCGGCATGGCGGCATTCCTCCTGTCGATCTTGGAACGACCGCACAGCGATCGAACGGCGGCCAGCTTTGTAGAAACTTCAAATCCGCGGCACCAGCGCGGGGGCGGCATGGCTGCGTTGGCCGCCTGCACGTTGCGTCAATCCGCCCGCCGGCAAGCCGCATTGTCGCCCCAGCGGCACGGCAAATCCGCAACTGGGCGGCAACGCTAACGGCAAACTCCCAGTGGAAACAATGGTTTGGTGGAAACCACCCGGCCCGGCAGCAGTCGCTTTTCCTTGCTTCGCGCGGTTTCATCCTTTATCCGGGACAGTCGGCTACGGCCGGCATCCGATTCATGTGATGGTTTCATCGATTTCCTGGGGTCAGTTCCTCATGGCAAATGTCGTCGTGGTCGGCTCGCAGTGGGGCGACGAAGGCAAGGGCAAGATCGTCGACTGGCTCTCCGAGCAGGCCGACATCGTCGTCCGTTTCCAGGGCGGCCATAATGCCGGCCACACCTTGGTGATCAATGGCACGACCTACAAGCTGTCGCTGTTGCCGTCGGGCGTGGTGCGGCCGGGCAAGCTCTCGATCATCGGCAACGGCGTCGTGCTCGATCCGCATGCACTGCTCAACGAGATCGCCACGCTGAAGAAACAGGGCGTCACCGTCTCGCCGGAGAATCTTCGCATCGCCGAGAACACGCCGCTGATCCTGCCCCTGCATCAGGAACTCGACGTCGCGCGCGAGAAGGCCTCGGGCAAGGGCGCGATCGGCACCACCGGCCGCGGCATCGGCCCAGCCTACGAGGACAAGGTCGGCCGGCGCGCTATCCGGCTGATGGATCTCGCCGACTTGCAGATGCTCAACGGCAAGATCGACCGCTTGCTGGCGCACCACAACGCGCTGCGCCGTGGACTTGGCATGGTCGAGATCGCGCCGCGCGCGATTTATGATGAATTGGCCGCGGTGGCGCCAAGGGTTCTGCCGTATATGGACTCGGTCTGGTCCCTGCTCGATGACCGGCGCCGCGAAGGCAAACGCATTCTGTTCGAAGGCGCCCAAGGCGCGCTGCTCGACATCGACCACGGCACTTATCCGTATGTCACGTCGTCGAATACGGTCGCGGCGCAGGCGGCGACCGGCTCAGGGCTGGGGCCCAACGCCATCGGCTATGTGCTCGGCATCTGCAAGGCCTACACCACCCGCGTCGGCGCCGGGCCGTTTCCGACCGAGCAGCTCAACGAGGTCGGCAAGACGCTCGGCGAGCGCGGCAAGGAATTCGGCGTCGTCACCGGCCGGCCGCGGCGCTGCGGCTGGTTCGACGCGGTGCTGGTGCGTCAGACCGTACGGACCAGCGGCATTCGCGGCCTCGCTCTGACCAAGCTCGACATCCTCGACGGCTTCGAAGAGATCAAGGTCTGCGTCGGCTATCGGCTCGACGGCAAGGAGATCGATTATCTGCCGGCGAGCGAGCATGCCCAGGCGCGCGTCGAGCCGATCTACGAGACCATCGCCGGCTGGCAGGAGAAAACCGCCTGCGCGCGCTCATGGGCGGAATTACCGGCTCAGGCCATCAAATACGTCCGCCGGATCGAGGAACTGATAGGCTGCTCGGCGGTGTTGTTGTCGACGAGTCCCGAGCGCGAGGACACGATCCTGATGCAGAACCCGTTCGAAACATGAGCGATGAAATTTAAGAAAGCCGAGCGTAAGCTTCATCCATGACCGACTATCAACCGCTCATAGCGCGAGCCATAGAGGGGCTTGGCAAAAGCACCGGCGAAGCCCGCCGGGCGCTCTATGAGCGGGCACGCTCGGCGCTGGTCACGCAACTGCGCTCCGTCGAACCGCCACTCTCCGAATCCGAGATCACGCGCGAGCGCCTGTCGCTCGAAGAGGCGATCCGCAAGGTGGAAGCGGACGCCGCGCGCAAGGCCCGTATGGAAGCGCGAACCGAGCCGCGCTTCGAACCCCGCCCGCTGAGGCCGCCAAGCCGCCCGGCCCCCGCCGCAATGCCGGCGCCGACGCCACCGCCTGCCGCGGCCCCACCGCAGCCCCCCGCGCCGCCAGCGCCGCCAGCGCCGCCCGCTGCCGAACCGCCGCAGGCGGAGCGCCTGGAGGCCCGACAAAGCGAGCCGCCCCAGTTACAGGAGGATTTCGACGAGCCGGAGCAGGCCGAACCACCGTTGCCGCCGCCGCTGCCGCCACGGCCTGTACCGTCCACGGCACGCGGCCGTTTGTTGAGCGCACGCGCGCCTTCGCTCGGCCGGGAAGGAGTCAGGGGTTTCCGCGACGTCGTGCACGAGGTCGACGATCTCGGCTCCGCCAGCGCCCGCGCCGCGCAGTCCGCGCGCGACACTCGCGACACCTACGAGCCGCAGCCGCGCCGCCTGCCGCGCGACGACGATACGCCGCCGGCTTCGTACGAGCCTGAGCTCGATCTGGATGACTTCGGCGCGCACGATGACGACGCGCGGCACCCGCAAAGCCTCGAACAATCCTTCGAGCTCGACGAGGAACGGCCGTTTTCGTCGCAGTCGGCGCGGGCCCGTTCGCCGCGCTCGCCGGGGTCTGAAGACGAGTACGAGCACGCGCCACCGCCACGCTCCTATGTCGGCCTCATCAAGCTCGCCGTGGTGGCGTGCATCATCGGTATCGTGGCGGCGATCTTCTTCTGGCAATGGCCGAACATGAAACACATGGTCGCGCAATTCGGCGCGCGACCGCCTGCCCAGACGACGCCGGCGCCGACGCCGTCCGAACCAAAATTTTCCGGCCGCGTTCCGCAGGAGCAAACGCCCGGACAGGCGCCCAATAGCGGCGCTCCCGGCAATCAGGCAGCGCCGGCTGTGGCGCAACGGGTCGTGCTCTACGAAGAAGATCCGAACGATCCACAGGGCAAACGCTTTGTCGGTTCCGCGATCTGGCGCACCGAGACTGTTTCGCCCGGGGCGGGACTGGCGCCGGAGCTCGCGGTCCGCGCGGATATCGAAATCCCGGATCGGCGGATGACCGTAACCTGGTCGCTGCGCCGCAATACCGACAAGGCGCTGCCGGCAAGCCACACCATCGAGATCATGTTCAACCTGCCGGCCGATTTCCCCGGCGGCGGCATCGCCAACGTGCCCGGCGTCCTGATGAAGCAGGCCGAGCAGGCGCGCGGCACGCCGCTTGCGGGACTGGCGGTCAAAGTCACCAACGGATTCTTCCTGATCGGCCTGTCCGCGGTCGATGCCGACCGGCAACGCAATATGCAACTGCTCAAGGATCAGGAATGGTTCGACGTTCCCATCGTCTATACCAATGGCGGCCGCGCCATCATGGCGGTGGAAAAGGGTCCGCCCGGCGACCGAGCCTTTGCCGACGCCTTCGCGGCGTGGGCCAAGTGAACGCAACAAGCAGGCGCATTTATTGCTATAGTCGGCCGGGCATGACGGCCGTGTAGCGGGAGTAGGTCTTTGGCGACGCGTGCGAACACGAGTCCAGCTGCCACAAGCCCGCACATCGCCTCGGCGCTGCGCACCCTCGACACCGAACGCGAGGGCGTCGCTGCGCTGGCAGCCGCCATGAGCGACGGGCTCGGCGAGCCCTTCGTCGCCGCCGTCGAAACCGTCCGCAGCGCCCGCGGCCGCGTCATCGTCACCGGCATGGGCAAGTCCGGTCATGTCGGCAGAAAGATCGCTGCGACGCTAGCCTCGACCGGAACACCGGCATTCTTCGTGCACGCCGCCGACGCCAGTCACGGCGACCTCGGCATGATCACGTCGGACGACGTGATGCTGGCGCTGTCGTGGTCGGGCGAGACCGAGGAGCTCAAAGACCTGATCAACTATTCCCGCCGCTTCCGCATTGCGCTGATAGCCGTCACGTCCAGCGCCGACAGCACGCTCGGCAAGGCCGCCGACGTCGTGCTGGCGATGCCGGAGAGCCGCGAAGCCTGCCCGCATAATCTTGCGCCAACCACATCGTCTCTGATGCAACTTGCCATCGGCGATGCGCTCGCGATTGCGCTGCTCGAGTCCAGAGGATTTACCGCCGTCGACTTCGGCGTGTTCCATCCGCGCGGCCAATTGGGCGCGGCGCTGAAATTCGTCCGCGACATTATGCATGAAGGCGCGGCCGTGCCGCTGATCAAGCGCGGCGCGCCGATGTCGGAAGCCATCGTCGAAATGTCCGCCAAGGGATTCGGCTGCGTTGCCGTCACCGACGGCAACGGCAAGCTCGCCGGCGTCATCACCGACGGCGATTTGCGCCGCCATATGCGCGGCGATCTCCTTCAGGTGCCGGTCGATGAGGTGATGACGGCGTCGCCGAAAGTCGTGCGGCCGGACCAGTTGGCGAGCGAAGCGCTGCAACTGCTCAACTCGTCGAAGATCACCGCACTCGTCGTCGTGGAGGCGGGGCGGCCGGTCGGCATCGTGCATTTCCACGATCTGCTGCGCGCCGGTCTGGCATGAGGTTGCGCGCCGGCCGAGCGCGGCGGTTAGTACAGGCCGCCGCGTCTGACCACCGCGCCGTCTTCGCTCTGAGGTTCGGCGGCCGCGGGAGGAGCAGCAGCCGGCGCACTCGCCATGGCGCCGGTGGCGGCGGGCTTCGCCGGTTCGGGATCGGGTTGCCGATGCGCAATGTAGTCGTCGTAGCCGGGCGTACCCGGCCGCGGCGGAGTGCCCTCGGGTAAACCGCCGGCCCAGTGCGGCCAATGATCGGCCGTAAATCCGGCAACGGGCCCGCACGATCCCAGCAGCAAGCCGAGACCGAGCAACATCAATGCCGCGGAGAGCCGTTTGACCATCATGCCAGCCGCAGGGTTGGGCCTCGACCTACTGGGACGTGCGCTGCTTTCGTGGCGGGACTGTGATGTCCTAAGCTTGCCCGCGGTCCCCATCACCGATGGCAGCGCCCGACCTATTGTTTGGCGCCCGTTTGCAAGCAGCTAAACTTCTATGGTCCCGGTGTGAACGATTTCCTAACCTGACGTCAATGGCGCCCACAACGTATCGACGATGCTCCGCGTTGCCCCTGCGGCACGCCCCGCAGCGGCTGGCACTCGTGCTGACAGTGGTTCTGCTGGCGGGATGCAGCAGCTTGGCAGGGCCGCAAGAGGGCGCGGCGGCAGCGCCCTTGAATGCCGATTACCTCGGCATGATCGCCGCACGCCTCAAAGGCACCTTCACCAAGTCGCCGCTGACCGGCCCGACCGAGATATCGAGCCCGCGATGGGTTCTGGCCAACAAGGGTTGGAGCTGGCAGGTGTGCGTTCGCTTCCAAGATCGCGGTCACCAGCGTACATATGCGCTGTTCTTCAGAGGCTCGGAATTTCTCGATGAGCGATACGCGGTTCTGACCGATGCCTGCGACGCGCAAACCTATTCCGAGTTCGATCTAGGCTCAGGTGTAAGGAGGCCGGGGGCTGTCGGCGATCCGGGGCCGCTGTATTAGATGCGTCTGATGGTCGGCGACAGGTCCGCGCGATGAACGACGGCAGCGGCAATTGGTGGCTCGTGGGCGGCACGGTCACCGTCATCTTCGCGGCGTTGACGAGCGCCTTATTGATTGTCGCGCTCTACCCGTGGCTCGAGCGCTATGCGCTGGCCAAGCCGAATGCCCGCTCGTCGCATCGCACACCGACGCCACAGGGTGGCGGCATCGCCGTCATCGCCGCGACACTAGGCGCCGTCGGTATTGCGCTGGCAATTTTCTCGCGGGGCGCTTTGCCCGACTTGAGCCTGCCAAAGGTCGTCGCCGCGGTACTGATCATGACCTGCCTCGGCGCGATCGACGACATTCGGCCGCTTCCCGCCGGCCTGCGCTTGATCCTGCAGACGATCGTGGTCGCGGGGGTCATCTATACCCTGCCCGATCAACTTCGCGTGGTGCCGCTATTGCCGTGGTGGTTCGAACGGCTCTTGCTGCTGATCGGCGGCTTGTGGTTCGTCAATCTGGTCAACTTCATGGACGGCATCGACTGGATGACCGCCGCGGAAGTGATACCGATCACGGCTACCCTCACGGTGCTCGCAATAGCCGGCGCGCTGCCATCCTACGGCACGGTGCTGGCGCTCGCGCTCGGCGGCGCCATGATCGGATTTGCTTATTTCAATCGCCCGACGGCCAAGGTTTTCCTTGGCGACGTCGGCAGTCTCCCGATCGGTCTCATCCTCGGTTGGCTGCTGCTGCAGGTCGCAGGCGGCGGCCACTTGGTCGCCGCTGTCATAATGCCGCTCTACTATCTCGCCGACGCCACGATCACCTTATGCCGGCGCCTCATCCGGCGCGAGCCGTTCTGGGAGGCGCACCGGAGCCATTTCTATCAGCGCGCCACGGACCGAGGCTTTACCACCATGGCTGTGGTCGCGCGCGTGTTCGTCGTGAACATCGGCCTCGGCATTCTGGCGGTCATATCCGTGGTCGTGCCGGGCAGGCCGTGCGAGATTGCGGCGCTGACCGCTGCTGCAATTCTCGTCGCCTGGCTGCTCGCCGTCTTCGAGCGGGGGCGGACATGAGCCGCGTCCTCGTCACCGGCGCATCCGGCTTCATCGGCGGCGCCGTCGTCGCGGCCCTGGCCCGAGACGGCCGCACGGTGCGCGCGGCGGTGCGGCGGCCGCATCTGTCGTTCCCCGATGGTGTCGAAGTGGTCCAACACCCGGATTTGACGGAAGCGTTCGACTGGCAGCCATTGCTCCAAGACATCGATCAGGTCGTTCATCTCGCCGGCATCGCCGATGGCCACAGCGCCGACGCGGCGTCATACGATCGCGTCAATCGGCTGGCGACGGCGCGATTGGCGGCGGCCGCGGCGCAAGCGCACGTCAAGCAGTTTGTTTTCATTTCCTCGATCCGCGCGCAAAGCGGGCCGGCCGCCGATCACGCATTGACCGAACACGACCCGCCGGCGCCGACCGAGACCTATGGCCGCTCAAAGCTCGCCGCCGAGGAGGCCGTGCGCAGCTCCGGCGTGCCATTCACGATCCTGCGCCCGGTGCTGCTTTATGGCCCGGGCGTGAAGGGGAATTTGTCGCTGCTCACGCGCGCCGCTGCGACGCGGTGGCCACTTCCGGTCAAGGATTTCGGCAACCGCCGCTCGCTGCTCGGCATCGACAATTTCACCTCGGCATTGGCCTTCGTGCTGGCGACACCGGCCACAATCGGCGAGACCTATGTGATCGCTGACCCGGGAATTCCGCCGCGGCTGGCCGACGTTTTTGCAACGTTGCGCCAGGCCAAAGGCCGCCGCGCGTTCTTCTTGCCGATGTCGCCCGCCTATATCGAGCTGCCGCTGCGCTTGTTCCGGCGCGCCGACGTCTGGCATCGCATCGGTGGCAATTTGCGGGTTGATGCCGGCAAGCTGATCGCAGCGGGCTGGCGGCCGGCACACGATACCCGGGGCGGCCTCACCGCCATGGTTCAGGCCGCGGCGCCGCGAAAGTCGGGCACGGCATCGCGCAGCACGCGGTAGATCGCCTCGCGTTCTTCCCGCGCCAATCCCTGCTCCAGCATGGCGAGCCAGCCGCGCATGGCATCGAGCGGCGGCTGCACCGGACGCGCCGCGACGATGCCGACGAAGCCGATGTCCACCATGGGTTCTTCGCGCGCGAACAGGATTTCCTGCATCCGTTCGCCCGGGCGCGTACCGGTGAACACGATATCGACATCGCGGCCCGGCTCGAGCCCGGCGAGCCGGATCATGCGTTCGGCGAGATCGACGATCTTCACCGGCTGGCCCATATTGAGCACATAGACCGAGACATCGGAGCGGTCGGGCCCGAGCGCGTGGCTTGCCGCCGTGACGACAAGGTCGCACGCCTCGCGAATGGTCATGAAGTAGCGCACCATGTCGGGATGGGTGACGGTGACCGGGCCGCCGGCATCGATCTGCGCCTTGAACTTCGGCACCACCGAGCCGGTTGATGCAAGCACGTTGCCGAACCGCACCGCGATCAGCCGCATGGCGTGCCGGTCAACGGCGCGGCACGAGAAATCGGCGTCGAGCGCCTGACAGTACATTTCGGCAAAGCGCTTGGTGGCGCCGAGCACCGAGACCGGCTCGATTGCCTTGTCGGTCGAGATCATCACCATGGCCGCGGCGCCGGCTGCAGCGGCGGCGTCGGCGACATTGACCGAGCCGAACACGTTGGTCTTGATCCCCTCCTCCCAATTCGCCTCAAGCAGCGGTACGTGCTTGAGCGCCGCTGCATGAAAGACGATGTCGGGCTTGAAGTCCGTCATCAACCGGAACACGCGTTTGCGGTCGCGGACGTCGGCGATGCGGCCGTCGATTACCGGCCGCGCCTGCTTGGTGGCAAGGGCTTCCAGCACCGCATGCAGCGCCGGCTCGGAATTCTCGATGATGAGTAGCCGTGCCGCGCCGAACGCGATGACGCGGTCGCAAATCTCGGCGCCGATCGAGCCGCCGCCGCCGGTCACCACGACCGATTTGCCGTGGAGGAAGGTCTCCAGCCGCGCATAGTCGATCTTGACGCTCGGCCGCAGCAACAAATCCTCGACATTGACCGGCGCCAGCCGCGGCATTTCGCCGGCGTCATCGAGCGAAGGCAGCCGGCTGACCGCGAGACCGAGACGGCGCGCATGCATCAAGGTCGCTTCGGGCTTGGCATCCGGCTCGAACGCCGACGGCGTGAAGATCACCCGCGAGATCGCGGTGTCGCGTTGCGCAAAGTCGTTGACGATGGCGTCGAGCGCCGAAAAATAGCCGAGAACCGGAATACCGCGGATCGACTGTCCTTGATCGCCGGCGGACTGCGACAATACGCCGACCGGCCAGATCTTCTTCACCGCGCCGCTTTCGATGGCACGCAGCAACACCTCGGCGTCGGCAGCGCGGCCGAGCACCAGTGCCGGATTGGCGGCTTCCGCACGGGCGTGATGCCGGGTGCGCGTGTAGCGGAAATAGCGATAGGCAAGCCGCGGTCCGCCGAGGAAGACGAATTGCAGGACCCAATAGAGGACGATGGTGATCTTGCCGAAGAAGAATTGTCCGAGCACATTGGGCGCGACCAGCACGTAATCGAGCACCAACAGCGATATGGCCAGCACCGATGACGCGCGCAGGATGTTCATCAAATCCGGCAGCGACGCGAACCGCCACTTCGCCTCGTAGAGATGGAACAGATAGTAAACGATCCCGGCATAGGCGACGAAGCCGGGCAAGAACAGGAGCAGCGGCTTTTCGCGCTCCATCAAGCCCAGCGCCTCGAAGCGGATGTAGAAGCTCGCGACGACCGCCGCCGCCGTCATGACCAGGTCATGGGCGATAACGAGCGTTCTGCGCGGGCTTATGTGCAGTCCGAGCATCCTTGAATCCGTGCCGGGGAATTATCCCGGGTTTTCAATACCGGGCTTTGTACCGCGGCGCCACCCCGGCAGTACCGCGCTAGGCCGCCTGGCGTATCGCAAGTGCTTGATCCACAGCCGTTAATACCTGAGCGGCGGAAAGCTCGTCGAGGCACTGGCTGAAGCTGTCGAGGCGGCGTTCACAGCCTTCGAGTTGGCACGGCAGGCAGGGCAGCGGGTTTTGCACCAGCCACACATTGCCACGTTGCTGGATGGTGCCGGCAGCAGCCCAGGGCCGCTCGAGGCCGCCCACCGGCCAAGGCCCCCAGAGGCGCGGATCGGTCGGTCCGTAGAGCGCCACCGCCGGCGTGCCGGTAGCGGCAGCGAGATGGGTGATGGCGGTGTCCGGCCCGACATAAACTCGCGCGGCGGCGATGGTGGCGGCGAGTTCCGGCCATTCCAGTCTGCCGTCGAGCCGCGTGACGGCACAGTCGCGCCAGACTTCGTCGAGATAGGCGCGGTCCCCTGCGGCTCCGCTGGTGACGACGGCGAGGCCGCGCTGGCGCAGCGCCGTGGCCAGCGCCCGCCATCCGTCCATAGTCCAGCGCTTGTAAGTGAACATCGGCGCGGCGTGGACGACGGCAAAAGGCTGCGCCGGGATCAGGTTCGATTGCATGCCGCCCGCCGGACATACGATTTCCGGCACGGCCGGAATACCGAGGAGTTCCGCCAGGCGGAGCACATCGCGCACGCGATGCTGTTGCCGGTCGGCGACATATGAACGGCTCAGCGCCAAGCGCTTCACCCTCGCCGACAACCCATTCGGTTCGATGGGACCGGCGCTTTGCCGCCCAGCGATCCACGCCAATGTCGTCGGCCGGTCGCCGGTCTGGGTGGAGAGCGCAACGTCGTAACGCCGCGCCAACCGGCGCAGCAACGCAAGAGTTTCGCCGGCGCCCGGACGCTGCGGTATGGCGATGACTCTGGCGAGGTCGGGATTACCGGCCAAAATTCCTTCCGTGCCGGCGAACACCAGCGCCTCGATCGAAGCGGCCGGGAATGCGCGCTTGATGCTGCGCATGAGCGGTGTCGTCAGCAGAACGTCGCCAAGCCGGCGCAACGCCACCACCAGCACGCGGCAATTGCTCGGCAAAGCAAGCGGCGTCATGGCACCACGCCGGGCGATGCAGCAGGCGAGGCATCGGCGTCGCGCAGCACGGTGCCGCCGACGATGCCGACACCGAATACATAGACCCAGCCCTGACTGAAATCGAACAGATGCGAGTTGACCAGCGACGACAGGAAATTCTGCACGACGATGATGGTGCCGATCCAGGCCATCAGTCCGGCGCCGCGAAACAGCAGCACATGCGCGGCCCACATCGCCAGCAACACCGCGGCGCCGACGGCACCGAGCTCGATCGCCACGGCAAAAATCTGGCTGTGCGGATTGACCGAGGCAACCGCCGAAGCGGAACCGGCGTCGCCGGATGCCGCCAGACGAAACTGCTCGGCAATGGAGCCCGTACCGTGGCCGATAATGGGCGCCGCCGCGGCGATTGCCGCCGACTTCTTCAGGAACTCCATGTGCAGTCCGGTTGAATTGAGTTCATCCGTGTTCAGATAATTGCGCAGCTCGGTGAATGAATGCATCACGCGCAGGTGCAAATAAGGCGATGCGGTCAACGCCAAGCCGACGAGCGCTGCCGCAACGATGCCGGTAAGTGCAAAGCCGCGCCAGCCGAAATAGCGATAGCCGAGCACAATGGCGAGAAATGGCGCAACCACGACCGTGGTGCGGCCGGCGGCAACGAAGACGATATTGGCAAGGAAACAGGCGGCAAGACAGAGCAGCGCCGCTATGGTTCGCCATCGAGTTTCGCGCCAGCGCTCGCAAGCCGCGCCGAGGAGTCCGAGGGTACAAATCAAAAAGATACCGCTCTGCAAGATGTAGTCCTTGACCGGCACGCCATACTGTTTGACGTGCCCTTCAAAAAACGGCACGTGCGCAAAGGCCCACGACGGAAATAGAGCATAGAACCACGACAGCGCCATCAACACAGTCGCCGAAATGACAAAGCCGTAGCAGGCCGAAGGCCCGTATTGCGAGCGGCGGAATTGCGCCAGCAGCAGGGGGAGGGCCAGCAGACGGTGGAAGCCGCCGAGGCCATCGATGCGCTCGGCCCAAGACACGTCGGCCCATAACATGCCGACGGCGGCAAGCACCCACAGCAAGACCGGCAAGCCGCCCGCGGCGGTCAGGAGTTCGCGCCGCATGTCAGCCACGGACAATGTCGGCAGCGCGGCCACAACCCAGAGCACGATCAGAATGACGCTCGCCGACGTCGACCACGGCAGCGACACGACGACAGCCAGGGCGAGCCAGTCGGCGGCCTTTCGCAAGCTGCGCATATCGAGCGTCATAGCTTGAGCCGCAGCATCAGGTTCTTGTGCCGGCTCAGCGCGACAAGCTCATAACCGCGTCCCTGCATGGCCGACATTAAATCGACTTTCCAGCTTGGGCGCGAATCCTCGATGATCACGAGCCGCGGCCACATGTGCGGCGGCGCGTCGCGAAAAAACGGCGCAAGGATCACATCCTCCAGGCCTTCGACGTCGATCTTCAAGGCATCGACGGCATCGACACCTTCGCCGGCGAGCACGGCCAATAGCGTTTGCGATGGCACACGCACCGTTCCAGTTGACGCCCCCGCCTGATCGATATTCTTGGTCCGGGTGCCGCCGCGATCGCGCCGGTCCAACTCGACTTCAACGATACCAGCTTGGTCGCTCAAGGCTTTCGGGATGATCGTGATCGGCAGTCCCGGATTGGCGCGGACATTGAATTCCAAGCGGCGAAGATTTCCCGGTTCCGGCTCGATGGCGAGAATGCGCGCCTCTTGTCCCGCGCGCGACGCGACGAACAGCGAGAAAAGCCCGACATTGGCGCCGATATCGACGAAGGAGAAGCGCCGCCCCCGACCTTTCGCTCGGGCAATGTCGCTTTCCAGTTCGGCGAGCTCCTCCGGCTCGTACATCCGCGGCGTGAACAACAAATTCTTTTCGCAGCCGTTGTCGCGCGGATGCAGCCGCATGCGAAGGCCCCAGCGCTCGACATCCAACGCGCCGTCGGGATAGGCCAGACGCATGGTGACGGCGCGGCGCAGCAGGATGGCAAGGCGCAGTCCGACCCAATTGTCTGGCAGCGGTTCGGTCAACGCCATGACCGTCCGATCCAGCCACCCCGGTGCCGATGCGCCGAATGCCTGGGTATTCATTGTCGCAATGCCGATAGCCCGCGCTCGGCGCGGATGCGATTGCTGACGAGGATGGCGTCGAGCCGGCGCTCGTTGTCCGGCAGCCGCGACCGATCGGCCTCGGCATGCCACAAATGCAAGACGCCGGTCGCCATGCGGCCGTCTTTGCGCCGTACGCCGGCACGCATCAGACGCACCAGAAGATCGGAATCTTCCCGGCCCCAACTGGCAAAGCCACCCTCGAAACCGTCGACGGCGACAAGGTCCGAGCGCCAGATGCCAAGATTACAGCCTTGCGCGCCGCGCCAGTCGCGCAAATGCAACCCGCGCAGCGGCCCAAGCGGCAGCGAAACGAGAGGCATAAAACGTTTGATCTCTTTGGCACGCCGCGCCCGCCACCAATCGGCAAAACTCCAGCTTTCCGGCTCGAGTTTCTCTTTCAGGATGCGCTCCGAAAGCGCCCGCGACAACAACAGCCGATTGCCGGTCACAAACCAGCCGCGCTTGGCCAGCGCGCGATGTGCGGCGACGAAATTGGTTCGCGCGATGCAGTCGCCGTCGAGGAAGACACAATAGTCGCCGGACGCGGCAAGGATGGCACGGTTGCGGATTTCGGCGAGGCGGAAGCCGTCATCGGGTTGCCAGACATGGTGCAGGCGGCCGTTGAACCGCTTTTGCCATGCCTCGATGAGTTCTTTAGTCGGTTGCGTTGAGCCGTCATCGGCGACCAGCACTTCGAAGTCGGGATCGGACTGGCGCACCAGCGAGCGCAGCACCGCATCGAGCGCGCCGGGCCGGTTATAGGTCGCGACGATGACGGAGATGCGTTCGGCCACGACGGCACTGCTCCAAAATAATAGTCAGCGGATTCGGCCGAGCGCGGCTCGGAATTTTTCACGCCGTTTCCGCTTGGCCTCGCGCAGATGCCGGAACGGAACGCCGAGATAGTGCTTGCGCAAGAATTGCCAGTGACCGAACGGGCTGACCGTCATCGGTGAACCGGCCGGCACGTACCAGCCGTTGATTCCGGTGCGACGCACCCATTTATAGCCGCGCGCCGTCAGCAGCCGGTGAAGTTTCAGGTTCAGCGCCAGATCCTCAATCAGGATCAGCCGCGGCTGCCACCGCGTCAGCGTCAGGCCGCTCAACACGTCGACCTCATGGTTTTCGACGTCGATGGAGAGAAAATCAATTGGCGCCGGCGCCTTCGCTTCCTCGAGAATATCGTCCAGCGTGCGCGCGGGCACTTCGATCACGTCTTCCCTGCGCATGCCGGCAACGAAGAAATCCGGATTCAGCGAAGAATGAATTCCGGCCGCGTGCAAGCGCAGCATCTTGCCGGCATTGGCCGGTGAGGAACAGGCACAAGCGAACACCTGGGCTTGCCGCTGCTCGCGGAGCTTCTGCGCCAGTGCCGGCTGCGGTTCGACGAGGACGCCGCGCCAGCCCAGGCGTTCCAGGTGCCATGTCTGCGACATGTCCTTGGGGTCGTTGGCGCCGACATCGACGAAATAACCCGGCCGCGCGCCGAAGAATTCTTCCTTTAGCGCGTTCTCGGCGGTATCGGGAAAGATCGCGCGCTGTCGTGCGAGCATCAAAGCGCCGCTGATCATGATGCGGATTCGGCCGAGCGGCGGACCAGTC
>Ga0307476_10000916_pt1 | contig 19757 bp, 17 predicted proteins | sample atmos_gasesECM2C_2_FD_203314 | JGI IMG/M metagenome (GOLD analysis project Ga0307476, IMG submission 203314) | Hardwood forest soil microbial communities from Morgan-Monroe State Forest, Indiana, United States - atmos_gasesECM2C_05 | ecosystem: Environmental > Terrestrial > Soil > Temperate... | reverse complement strand
CGAAACCACTTTACGGATCCTTAAGGGAGAGGGAATCCTGAAACGTTCCACACAGAGTAACACTTAGTTGCTGCAGCAAGAAAGCTAGTTGTGAACATAATGAATCACCCGAGGATGCAGCAATTCGCAGGCCTTTAAGGTGGCAGATCGTCCGCGTAAACAGATGAAACGAAATACTTTCTCGGTTTTTTGGGGAGCAAAAGACTGCCCGGAACTCAAGATATGAAAAGAATTGCGACAATGGCTAAAGCAAGTTCCCACCCGGCCGTAAACCAGGTCGTGGGCGACCTGGCGGATCCACCTGAACGCATCTCTATGAGGAGTTCGACCAGGAGTTCGAGGTCATCATCGGGTTGAGGTCGGTGGGTTGAGGTCGGTGGGTTGAGGTTAGCGGCTTGAGGAGTGTCGGCCTCCGGACCAGTCGTTGAGCTTGCAGTCCTGCCCGCACACGCAGAGAGCGGCGACGTAGCCAGGCCCAGCCGGCACTTCCCGGAGCAGCCAATGTCCTGCTTCTGAACCATCGGGCCGCGTTGCCTGCAGCGCATTTGCTTCTCCAGATTCGAGGGAGACATCGAATTGGTTCAAGGGAAGCGATAAGCCGTCCCCGATCGCTTTGATGTAGGCCTCTTTGCGCGTCCAGCAACGAAAGAAGGCGTCCACACTTTTCTCAGCGGGCAAATCGGCTAGTTGTGTCTGCTCTTTTGCGGAAAAGAATCGGCGAGCGATCGCCTGTACGTCGAAATCTCTGCGAACCTGTTCTACATCGACACCGAGTTCTCGACCGCGGGTAAAGGCTAACAAAGTGATTCCTCCGGAATGAGAAATATTGAATTTGACATTGCTTCCTTCATGCGCTGGCCCCAGAGAAGGCTTACCGTTTCTGGAGTAGGAAAAGTTCACCCTGGCTGGGTCAGTTGCGAGATAGCCGGCCAGGAGAATCCTCAACAGGGATCGAGAGGAAGCGAAGCGCTGGCGGTCACGCGGAAAATGAAAGCGGGAAGCGCGGTCCAACTCGTCGGAGGAAAGCGTCCTTTGCCAGTGGGATTCGTTGGCGCCGACAGCTTCCAGGTCGATTCGCCAGAGTTGCGCTTCGTCTTCGGGTAGCGAGAGAGGCGCCTCGACCTCGAAACCTGAATCGGTGATGTTCATGCTCTGGCGCATCGTGCTCCCAGGTCTGGCACATCATGCTCTTTCGCCTTAGGGTCTGGCTTATCAGTCCTACCGGTCGGCCTCACGCAAGCCGTTTGAACCGTCTAGTCCACATGCAACTTGTCCGGGGGGGTGTGCGCCGCCAGCGAGGTGGCGTCGGGCGGCAGCGCTTCCTGACGTGCGGTTGCGGGTTCGGTGAGGCAGTACTTTACCAGGCACCAGAGTGCGCGCACGCCATCCCTCCACTGGATTTTCTTGCCCTCTTCATAGGTGCGTCCCCAGTAGCTGATGCCCACTTCGTAAATGCGCAGCTTGCGCTTGGCGATCTTCACGGTGATTTCCGGCTCGAAACCGAAACGCTTTTCTTCCAGAGGAATGGATTGGATGACCTCGCGCCGGAAAACTTTGTAACAAGTCTCCATGTCGCTGAGGTTAATATTGGTAAGCGCGTTGGAAAGCAAGGTAAGAATCCAGTTGCCGACGGAATGCCAGAAGTAAAGCACGCGATGCGGGCGGGCGGAAAGAAAGCGCGAACCGTAGACAACGTCGGCGCGCCCTTCCATCAGAGGTTCCAGCAGCACCGTGTACTCTGCCGGGTCATACTCGAGATCGGCGTCCTGGATGATGACGAAGTCCCCAGTAGCTTCCTTGATTCCCCGGTGCAGGGCCGCGCCTTTCCCCATATTCTTCGGCTGAAGCAGTGTTCGAATCTGCGGATACTCCGCCTGCAATTGCGCAAGGATCTCGCGGGAGCCGTCTGTCGATCCGTCGTCCACGCAGATCAATTCAATCTCCAGCGAAACCGCAAGCACTCTTTCCACCACTTGCCGCAGCGTGGCGCGCTCGTTGTATACCGGCATGACGACGGAAAGTTTCATTGCTTTGAACTCTGGTTTGAAACGTAGTGTAGCGGGGAAGTGTAGTTCAAGTCCAAGCTCGAAGTGGTGCTTGCTCGCGGGCGCTGCAATCCGGTTTAGCTTCCCTGGTTTCCTCGGGGTTGCCGGGCCGGCTCGCAGGTTTGTGAAAATCCCCTCAAGACAGCCAAATTTTCGGGATTTCCTCAAAACACGCGGTGTATGATGAATTTTCCAATAAGTCAGCCCAGAGTCCAAGTGGAGCAGGCCGGAGGGGTGGGCGTCGAACTGTTGTGATTTCGATTGGTGCCCGCACCCGCAAGCGTCGGGGGAGACAAAATGAGAAGGAACCAGGGATCTTTACTTTGGTTGGGTATCTCAATTCTCGCAGTGCTAAGTTTGTCCACGGCATTACTGGTTGAGGCGTCCCCGGATTCCGAGAGGGACGGACCCGTAACCACCGACTGGAGTCACCACCATCTTATCTTCTCCAGGCCCGCCACAGCAGAACGAGCCGAGCGCGTAGCACAGGATCCTCGGTATTGGCAGCAGCTCCGTCGCCAGTTTAGCGCATCGTTGCCTCAAGTAGAAGTAGAAGACATGGCTTCCCAGTTGCAACCTGACTCAGCCGCATTGTCCCCCAGCAAGACTCAAGCATTAAAGCCGGACTGGGCTGAGGACATGGGTACCACCGCGACTGCGGGCGCCGGGAACTATGCCGCGAAGTTTTCGTTTTCGGCGAAGACTGCGAGCTGTGCCGACGATTTCGTCGTGTACAGCACAGGGCTGGGTGTGCCCGGCAAAGCCAAGATTGTGGCTTACAACAATATCTATTCCGGCTGTACCGGTCCGGTGCCGGCGGTTTATTGGGCCTATGACACCGGCGGACAGATCGTGACTTCTCCCGAGTTTGGCCGCGGCGGTACGCAGCTTGTCTTTGTGCAAACCAGTGGGGGAGTTGCAAGTTTGGTCCTGCTGAAATGGAAGGCTTCAGACGGAACCCTCGGCAGCCCGGTTACCCCTGCGTCGGTGTCCGGCGGTTCGTATACCAGGTGCACCATACCCTGCATGACAACGTTGCCGCTCGTACACTCGCTCGTAGCGGCCAAAGACAGCAACTCATCCGCCTTCTACGACTACGGCAACGACGCAGTCTATGTGGGGGACGACTCGGGCTACCTTCATGAGTTCAAGCCAGTATTTTCTGGAACTCTCGCCGAAGTGGGCGGAGCGTGGCCGGTCAAGTTGAACTCGAGCGCCCCAACCCCTCTCACCAGCCCGGTTCACGATTCTGTGTCGGGAAATGTGTTTGTGGAGGACAAAGGTGGCTACCTGTATCGGGTCAACTCCGCGGGCACCGCAACCCAGTCCGGCCTGTTGGACCACTCCACCGCGTTGGATGCTGGCCCCGGCATGGTGCAGGGCCCGATCGTCGATTCCTCGGCTGGACTGGTCTACGTGTTCGCGACCAGCGATGGCAGTGCGGCTTGCGCCCCCGCCGGGCATGACTGCAGTGTCGTTTACCAAACCACCACGAGTTTCGCGGCCAATGTTATTCCGGCGAACAAGGCGCTCGTTGGAAGCAGCACGGTTCACGGGACTGCGCCAAACCCCCTGTATATCGGCGCTTTTGACAGTAGCTATGAAAGCTCCACGGACCCACCCACGGGAAACCTTTATGTCTGCGGTGATACGGGGGTCGCCCCGATTCTGTACCGGGTGCCAATCACGGCCGGAGTTTTTGGCGCGGTTAAACCCATTGTGACGCCGACTCCCCCCGCGGATCATCCAGCGTGTGCTCCCGTGACCGATGTCTCGAACCCGAATACCAGCGTAGGTACGCTCGAGCGGGTGTTCTTTAGCGTGCAAAATAATGGCCTCCCAACTCCGTGCGGGGCTGGGTGCGCCCTGAGTTTCGTGAATACGCCGTGGCAAGCCGCGACTCCATACAATGTGGGTCAGGAGATCCTGGCCCTCCGGGGAAACGGCACGCCATGGATCCAGGTGGCGATCGTGGCCGGCACCTCGGGGGCCACCGAGCCCGGGTGGCCGGGTGTAATCGGTGGGACTACTACCCCACCCGATGGCACCGTCACGTGGCTGACCCAGGGACCCACCACACTGACCCCGCTGCCGAATTGGGCAAGCGGCATTCGCTACGCCGTGCACACCCGCATTCTTGACGATAAAGGCAATGTTGAAATCGTGACAGTACCGGGCACTTCCGGCGGCGGTACTCCTAACTGGAACACAACGGCCGGCGGTCTTACGCTCCCAGACGGAGGCGTGACTTGGATCAATGCCGGAGTGTTGCCCAGCGCTGCTCTGGCCGCGAGCGGAGGGACGAGCGGATTCATCATCGACAACGTCGTGGGCTCGGGAACGCAGGTGGGAGCTTCTCAGGTCTACTTCTCCACTCTGGGCAGCCAGGCTTGTACGGGTGGAACCGGCGGATGCGCGGTGCAGGCATCGCAGGCGGCACTGCAGTAAGCGGTCGCTGGTCCGATGGAATTTCTAAGCGAGGCCGGCGGGCTGGAGGTGTTTGTGGAGGATCGCAACGATCCTTTCAGCCGCCTTGCCGTCCCAAAGCGGAGGACGCGCGAACGGGCCCGCGGGTTTTTCGAGGACGGATTTTGCAGCCGCAAGAATGCGGTCCGAATCCACGCCGACCACTTGATTCGAGCCTTGCTCCACCGTTGCCGGCCGCTCCGTGTTCTCCCGCAGCGTAAGGCAGGGCACGCCGAGGACGGTGGTTTCTTCCTGGACTCCGCCGGAATCTGTGAGGACAATGCGCGCCTGGTCGTTGAGTGAAAGGAAGTCGAGGTATCCGAGCGGATCAAGAGGCACGATTCCACTGTCGTTTCGGCCTGCCGCGTTGGCCAGATATCGCAGCAAACCAAAACTCTCGATATTTTTCCTGGTTCGAGGATGAATGGGGAAGAAGACCGGAAACTCCGCAGCCAGAGTGTTTACGGCACGAAGAATCCCCTGAAGCGTTTCGGGATCGTCCACATTGGAGGGCCGGTGCAGAGTGAGCACTCCGTAGGAGCGGCAGCCCGAGCCATTTTGCCGCAGGCCAAGCCGGTCGAGAATGCGGGATCTCCCGGCCATCTCGCGGTGCCGGAGCAAGCTGTCGATCATGACGTTGCCGACGAGAAAAATTTTCTCAGCCGGCACGCCTTCGTGCTTTAGATTCTCGACCCCACTGTGCTCTGTCACAAAAAGCAGGCTGGAGACGGCATCCGTGAGTTTGCGGTTAATCTCCTCCGGCATCGTCATATCGAAGCTGCGCAATCCGGCTTCGATGTGAGCCACGCCGATTCCGAGTTTAACGGCAGTAAGTGCGGCGGCAATCGTAGAATTCACGTCGCCTACGACCAGCACCATTTGCGGTTTGTACTCGAGCAGAACCGGTTCGATGCACTTCATGATTTCGGCGGTTTGCACGGCATGGCTGCCGGGCCCAGCTTCAAGATTCACATCCGGCTCGGGAAGACCCAGATCGGCGAAGAAATTACCGGAAAGCAGTTCGTCGTAGTGCTGCCCGGAGTGCACCAGGCAGTGTTCGATGGCAGGATGTTTCTTCAGTTCCTCGATAATAGGCGCGATTTTCATGAAGTTCGGGCGTGCGCCCACCACACTCAGAAGCCTGATCATCGGAAGACTCCGGCCGCGATCGCCTCAGCCTCGGTGGACCTTCGTCGAAGGACGTAGCCGCTTGTCCTGTTGAGGCTGAGAAGTGGAAGGTGTGAGAGAGAAAACTTCATTCAGGCAACAGTGTAGAGCACTTTTGCTCGAATCATCGGGCTTTCCGTGAAGCAGGGCTTTAATGCTCTCAGATTTGTCGAAGTTTGGCCTCGGACCTGCATTAGCTCCCTTGTAGCCCTTTCGTCTAGGGCAGGTCATGTAAATTGTTCAGGGCTCTTGCTTAAGGCATGGAACTTTCCACATAGGGTGTTAACCTTAGTTTGCGGGTTCCAGAGTGCTTGCCACTCATGCCCGCGAGAGCCCTTCAAGGCCCTCATGTCGGCATCGAGGGCCGGATTCGGCAGGAGTCGACCGGGCGCTATCACTGCGAGAACGTGCATGATCCATATCGCGGGATCAAGTTAGGGCTGACTTTACGCGCCTTTTCTGGCTACGGCCTCGTGGTTTGACGGCTCGGCGAGGGGTCTAAAGACGACTTTTCGAGGCCGAATCCCGGGCTCTGAGGTGCGCTGTAGTCCGTGCAAGTGCCTGTGGAAATGACTGTTCGTCGGTCACAGCTATTTTCGTCTCAAAATGGCATTGTGGATGCTACGCAATATGGAAACATCCCAAGACTGTCGAGGTCTTAGCGCGTTGGCAAACCAAACCCAGGGGGCAGTGATGGCGTCGCAGTCCGTTCGGCTGGGGCCCCGCGAAGAGCAGGTTGTTGAATTGCTTTTACAGGGTTGTGACAACGCCGAGATTGCCAGCCAGCTCAAGATGGCGCGCAGAACCGTGAAGGCTCATTTCAACCGGCTTTTTCTACGTTTTGGAATTACTGGCGGAATCAAGCGAGTGAAACTCGCGACCCTGTTATACCGGAGGCAGTTATGTTTGCAAACGAGCGCTATGGAACCCGCACCCCCAGCGAGCGCGAAAGCCGCGTCATCGAGCTCGTCGCCCAGGGCATGAAGAACCACGAGGTGGCTCATGAGATCGGCACTACGGAACACGTGGTGAAGAACTATCTCCGCGTGATCTATGACAAGCTTGGACTCTGGAATCGGGTAGAACTTGCCTTGTGGTATGAATCGCGAAGGAATGAGCCGCAATTTCCGGCCTGAGTAGTGGGGAGCCTTTGTCTCGAGTGAGGAGCTTACTCACAACCGGAGGCTTGCAGATTCCGCAATCGTTCTGCAGCCGCCTTCGCTCCTTTTCGTGCGGCCGCATCCAGCAGCAGACGCGCCTGATCACAGCTCTTAGGCACGCCGTCTCCCCGTACATACAAATCAGACAGAGCCAGGGTGGCCTCAAGGTTCCGCTTAGCTACCGCCTTCCATAACCACTGCGCAGCTTCTGCGCTATCGCGAGACGTGCCGGGGCCGCCGTTCAAGTATTTCTCTGCCGTGGCCAGCTCTAGCCCGCCACTCTGCGCAACCACGGAGGAGCTTGCCGCCGCGGGCGGGGCCGGGGGCGCAAATCGCGAATCGGCAGCCTGATCGCTTTGCGAACTCGTATCAACTTGGTTCTTGTCTTGAACCTTGGGGGAAATCGGAGCGCTGGTCGGTAAGGCACTCCGCGTCGCACTCGGCGGCTGCGTCGAGTTAGCGGGCGCAGGCTGCGTATGTGGGATGGCTCCTGCCGATGGCGTGGCTGCCGTGTCCGAACCAGCCTGCGATCCACGCCGCGCTGCGTAGCCCAGTACGAACAGAAGAATCGCCAGCACCGCAGCGATGTAGAGTCGGTAACGGTAGAGTCCGTAACGATAGGGAAGGGGCTCGGATTTCAGCCTGCGACGCGGAGATCCTCTTCCCGGCAGCAAGCTGCTCAGTTCGGCAGCATCACGTTCACTGACCGCAGTGGGGCGGACAGCGGGTTCCATCACATCTTCGACGGGATTAGCTCGCAGAGGGCGTTCATGCTGACCGTCTCCCGCGATCGACGCAGCTTCCGCGACTTGCGTTACGCGCGTCTCGGGAGAAACTGGCAACGGCAGCCCGCACATCCCGCAAAATTCGTGGCTAGCTTCATTGTAGTAAGCGCACGCAGCGCAGGTGCGGCCAGGCTCCAATGCGGATGAAGGCAGGTTCGGCGAAGCCGCGATCTCCGTCTTTTTCTCCCGGCTCGGGTCAGGAAAGCTTTGAACATTAGAGGACTCCGGAGCAGAAACCTTTTCCAGTTCCCGAAGCAGCTCAGAAACCGCCTGATCGCGCTTCTCGGGTGGGTTGGTGAAATACACCTCTGCCCATCGTCCCATGTGCGCCGCCAGTAGCGGATTCACGAGGGGATTTAGTTCGGGATCCGGCGATGGGTTTGAGTCGGACTTGTCCCTGAGGTCAGACACCGGTGTTCTCCGGAGAAGGGGCGGCAGTTATGATTGCACTACCAGGAAGCAAGGTTGTCAAATCCGCCTCTGTGGAAGTTAGCTTAGCTCTAGTCGAACCCAAGAAAGTCACTCGCACGCCTTGCGGTTGGCGGGTTCGAACTGGTCCAACTGTGCGTCGCGCTGGCTGGTGAGCTTGCCTTGCGGTGTCTTGCCGTAAAGATCGGAACCGGGGCAGTAGTACAGGGCGGTGTGCAGGTCGACCCAAACCTGAGTATAGGGATTGCCTTTGTAGCTGGTAGTCTCGGGAGCTTCAGCCAGTCCAAGACCGACCAGGATCTTGTCGAACGTGGAAAGATCGGAGTCGGGGGCGGGCTGCTTCCCTCGATTCGCGCTCCCGGAAACCGCCGTTCCGCGGCCCGTGGCACCCACCGGGTGGTTGGACCAGATTCCCCACCGGATCACAACCAACACCAGAATGACTGCGATCGCAAGATAGAAATCGCCGCGGCGGGAACGCCAGAATCGAGTCAGAGCGTTCGGACCGCGGGTCGCGGAGAGCGATTCCAGAAAGTCTCGTGCTCGCGCCGCGGAACTCCAGATGAGATCTCCCTGGTGCTTTACCAGAGAACTTGACGGTGCGGGGACAGGGCTCTCGTCGAGCTGCAACTCGGGTGGCAGCGATGCTGCCATCGACTCCTCGTTCGCGCTCGCGGCTAACGACCGCGTGGCGAGTGGATCACTCTCCTGCAACTCCGGCAAGGAGAACCCCGCGGACAGAGGATCGCCGGCGCTCTCTTCCTCAAGGTCGGCCTCGTGTTCAGGCTCATGCCCCGCAACCCGCGCCATATCGGTGGGAGACAAGCTTCTGCCGAGAAGCATGGCAGCGACCGGATCCTGGTCGTTCGGCTGCATACGCCACGCCGACGCCAGATTTCTCTGCAGGCTGGATAGTCCGTCGCTGGAACGGGAAGCGCCGCACTTACCGCAAAACTGTTCCTCTGCGAGCAACTTACCTCCGCATTTCCCGCAAACGGATTTTGCCGCGGTCGGCGTGCTCGCCGCCGGACTCGGGCTGGCGGTCGCGGCGGGTTCATCCTTGGCCCAAGCTGCCAGACTGGGTTGAAGCCTTTCGATGGCCGCCAACATCGTAGATCGTTCTGCGGCCATGGACTTCTTTAACGTCACCTGAGCGTCGCGGCCAATCGCTTCGGTCACCAGGCCGGCCATCAACTGGCAGGTGTGGATGTCCTGTTCGGCGAAGCCGTGAGACTTGTCAAAGTAGAGTTCCAGGGCTCCTATGATGTCGCCCTCGCGGTAGATCGGGACCGCCACCAGCGATACGATTCCCCGATGGCGGCACAATTCCGGGTCGAACAAAAACTCCAGATTCACATCCTCGCAGCGGATCACCTGCCCGGTACGGAGACTGGCGGAGCAAACCGCCGTTTCCAGAGGCGCTTCGCTTCCCAGGGGCAAAGCGGAGGCGCCGGCTCCCGCACGATAATGCACCGTTCTTCCCTCCAGAAGCCCGATCCCTGCGCCGCTCGCCCCCGTGATTTTTGCGACTCTCTCGACCACCACGGCCATCGCCTTATCCAACTCGAGGTGGTGCATTTGAATCTGGCGCTGAGCCTCGACAATCTCCGCCAGAGTGAGCGTGTAGTCGCTGTTGGTGCGCGCAGTCTCTTCCGATTTTGCTTTGCCTTCCTCGAGCGGAGCTTGAATCGCCGACTCTTGTTCCCGGAGGCGTGCGCTCTGGGATTCCATTCTTTCTTCCAGTTCGCGCATTTTGCTGTTGTGCTCTTGCAGCACATAAGCCGCTTCCAGCAGCCTTTCAAAGGTCTGCTCGTCGAGTACTGGTTTTTTTTCCTGGTCGGTCACGATGTTTCCTGCGCGCCTTCGAGGCCAGCCGGCGGGAGGCGGACGTTACCCCCAGCTAGAGACTATCCCTATTCTAGTGCAATTCCTCCACCAAAGAACCTTGGGAATCACCTCGACCCGTGGCGTCGCCCATCTCAGAGAGGGCAAAGCTGCTGCGCTGCCATGACAATCATGAGCGTGCAACCACACTGAATTCAAGTGGCTACAGGGACCGAGTCCGAGAGATCCGGCACATTCAGATTACGCAGGACGCTAGTTCGACGGATTACTGTCGTAAGTTTTGCAATAGGATGCAACGGTATGCACACTTGGTTGCGGCACACTCTCTTCGTTCTCGCCACTCCTCAATATGCGCGCGCTGTGATTTCATGAAGAGGTTTTTTCGCCGGCGATACGACTGTGTCAGGGCCCGTCGTCTCCCATCTCTACTTTCCTTTCTTTCCATGTCTTGATCTGGATCCTGCGGCTGATTGTTTTGGGCCACGCAGTGAGCCTGTGCAAAAAGTAGGTGCCTGCGAAACCGCGAGAGTCAAAATGGACAGCCCCACGGCGTTCTGATTCCATTTTGGAACTCTGCGTTTTCTTACTGCCGAGATCAATCGGGCAGTTTTCAAACCGCTCCTTGGCGAGCTCTCGATCAAGTTGAGGACATACCCAAAAGTCTGAAGGGAAAGGCTTATCTTGACCAATCGTGCGCTGCAGTCGCGATTCTCCCCGGGCAAAATTCGCTCGATTCGGAACTCTTGACGGGAATCCGTCGGTGGCAACGCCGCCATCTCTCCCTTCCTATTCGGCCCGATTTGGAACGAACTCATCCGCGCAACGTTTCTTTGGTTCATACGGAAAGCGCAGTCCTTGCCCCTAAGTGCAAGCCTGTGCTGGCCTTAGATCCTGGCTACGGAGAGGAGAAGGTTTGGCGAAGAATGTGCTTGACCATGTGTGCGGATCGCAATCGGAATAATGCAAGAAAAATGCGAGACCCAGGAGAAATGACATGATGGACCTCGACCGCATGAAAGTGACGCCAAGGGATCAGCAAGTTCTGGATTTGCTGGTTCAGGGTTGCAGCAACAAGGAAATTGCCGGCCAGTTGAGCATCAGCCCGCGCACGGTAAAGCAGCACTTGCGCACGCTTTTTCTGCGTGCCGGAATTCGCGATGGCCGCAAGCGGGTGCGGCTGGCTACCGCCGTATTCGAAAGGGCGGAGGTGAAGCCATGATGCCGCGCGAGCGTCTGACCCCCAAGGAAATTCAAGTGGCTACCCTGGTTTGGGAGGGCCTGACCAACCGGGAGATTGGCAAGCTGATCGGCACATCGGAGCAGGTCATCAAGAATCGCCTGCGCAGTACCTTCGACAAACTGGGAGTCTGGAGCCGGCTCGAGTTAGCCATGTACGTCGCCAGCCACGGTGGCAAGAACTGGCTGGAAGAGCCCGAACGGGTAGGCTTCGCACTGGCTCGCGCGGCAGCGAGCTAGGAATGCAGACGAGTCTGAACCGTGGCGAGATCTTGCATTCTGCCCGGGCGGTAGTACATCTGCTGCAAAAGGTTTGCACTTCGAACCCCGGGCCAGATTTGAAACCGCCCGTAAGACATTGAAAAAACAATGGCTTCTGTCCAACCGGCGGTCGGCCTGTAAATTGCACCGGTGGAGCTGACCCATAGAGCGGGCTCGCGAGCAGCCTCGAGTCAGCTCCGCAATCTCTGGGCGGGGCGGCCATGGACTACAAAGAGACTTTCTGGATGGCTTGCGACTCTACCGAGCAGTTGCGGGCGGAGTATGGCCCGTTCCACACTCGCGCCGAGGCGGAAGCCGAAGCCCGCAAACTCGGATTCAGCTATCTTTTGCGTTACGAGCACATGCTCGACGAAAACGAAGAGATCCAGGAAGTCCGCTGCATCTTTATCGAATTACCCGGTGCAATTATCGTCGAGGCTGCTTCCGTCAGCCTGCACACCCGTTGTGCCACTTGCGGCAATTCCGCCACCCACGACAAGACCTGGCAGGCGGAAGTATGGGCGGACATCCATGAGTTTGAACACTCCCGTCATCGCGTGCGCCTGTTCGAACACGCCCGTGGCAAGGGCTTGAAAGAGATCGGCGGCTGGAGAGGATAGGCTCCCGCAACAGCTGACTTCGCCCGAACCAGCACACCTCCTCAATCCAGCGCTAGCAGGTATCCGGGCGTTCGACCCAATCGCCCCCCAAAGGCTTGCGCATCCAGCACGGCCATGTCCCACGCGGTCCACGAAACCGGCGCGAGTCGGATTGTGACATCGTCAAACGATTCGAACACAGGACCGACGTGAGGATCGGAAATCGCCGCCGCACTCATATATCGGCTATGGATGCGCCGGTTTATCTCTCGCGACTGGCTGCCTGAAATCAACTCCGCTCTTCCTGCCGCGTTCACCCCTCGCTCGCTTGCAGGCCGTCGCGCGTCGATCATCAGCGAAGCTTTCGGCCGCGCCCCGATATTGCGCGCCTTCCGGCTCTTGGAAGACGTCGCTATGAACAACGAACCGTCTTCGAAGAGATACCAGACCGCAGTCAGGTGGATGGTTCCATCGGCGTTCTCGGTCCCAAGGGTCGCGATGTAGCGTCCCTGCACGAGTCCCTCGAAAGTCGGGTCCAGTGTTTGAGTCGGCATTTTGTTCTCCGCTATGTTTTGGGTAGGAGGTCTGAACGCCCCTTTACGCAGCCGTTGACAGTTCGCTGGCGGCAGCTCGATCCACAAACCAGATCAGTTTGCCCTCGCGTGGTTGAACTAATTTGGATGGATACTTCTCGGCCGGGGCGTTGCCTTCCAGAACTTCATGCAGCGCCGCCGCCTTGTCCGTCCCACTCACCAGAAACGCCACACAACGGGCTGAATTCAGCAAGGGCAGCGTGAAGGTAATGCGGCTGCCTCCTAATTTCTCCACCCAGTTGGCCACGACAAGCCGCGATTTTTCCTGCAGCGCCGCAGTTTCCGGAAACAGCGACGCAGTATGTCCGTCCGGCCCCATACCCAGCAGGATCAGATCAAAGCGCGGAAATTCGCCGGGCGCTACCGCAAAAAACTTTTGCAACGTCTGCTCGTAGATTTCCGCTACTTCCGCGGCGTCTGGGTTCTCAGCGGGAACGGGGAAAATGTTGGCGGGCGGAATGGGAACCTTCGACAAGAGCGATTCCTCAGCCATGCGATAGTTGCTGTCCGGACTGTTCCGGGGCACATGGCGTTCATCTCCCCAGAAAAAGAACATCTGATTCCAGGGCAAGGTGGCGCTGGCGTTGGCTGCGATCAGCGTGTACAGGTTTCTGGGAGTCGATCCTCCGGAAAGCGCGATGGTGAAGCGCCCGCGCTGCGCGACCGCATCGGTGGCGCTACGGATGACTTCCTCGGCCGCCGCCTGAAAAAGATCCTGCGGCGTGGTCAGTCTACGCAGTTCGACGGGCGCACTCACAGCACGCCCGCCCGGCCGTTGCTGGACTTTGTGGCCGCGCACCGCGCCGCGCCTAGCAGAGCAGCCTTGTCATTGGTGATAACTTGCACCGGGATCTCTTCGAGCAGCGTCCGCAATCTGCCTTTCTCCAAAAAGGCGCGCATAAACAAAGGCCCCGTCAGCTTGGGAAGAATCTTCGGCGAAATTCCGCCCCCGAGAAACATTCCGCCGGTCGCCATGGTTTTAAGAGCGAGATTGCCGGCCTCCGCTCCGTAAACCGAGATCCACAGATCCAGCGTCTGTTCGGCCAACGGATTTGTGCCGTTCAAAGCAGCGTGGGAAATCGCCGCCGCGGCGTCTCCCTGAGAAAGTTGCGCGGCAAATTCAGGAGGCTCGTCTCCACATCCTTTTTCGCGAAGAAACTCGTACACATTCACCAGACCCGGTCCGGAGAGCACGCGTTCGTAGCTGACGTGTCCGTAACGGCTCGCCAGGAAGCGCAACAGTTCAATCTGCAGATCGCCTTGAGGTGCGAAATCCGCGTGTCCGCCTTCGGAGGCGAAGATTTGATGTTGGCTTCCATTCCAGAATAACCCGGCTTCTCCCAGGCCGGTTCCCGGTGCGATGACCGCCTGATTTCCCACCGACGGCCCGATCCGGTTGAGAGGAATCAGATCCTGCGGGCTGAGAGCCCCAATGCCCCACGCATTGGCTTCGAGATCATTGATCAACAAAGTGGCGGGCAACTGAATCTGTTTTGCCAGGCGGGACTGTTCGATGATCCAGGGAAGGTTCGATGTCTCGACGCGCCCATTGTGCACCGGCCCAGCAATTCCAAAACAAGCAACCTCGGGCCGGGTGGCAGCGTCTTCGAGGAACTGCGAGACAATCTCACCCAGTTCGCTGTATTCGCGGCTTGGAAAGACACGCTCGGAGATCAGCCGGAGATGGCCGTTCTGCGGCTGAAAATAGGCGAGTCGAGCGTTGGTTCCCCCAATATCGCCGGCCAGGATCATTTCTCGAAGTTCCTCCAGCGCCGGCCGTCGCGCTCCAATAACTCGTCGGCCTCTTTCGGTCCCCACGTGCCCGAAGCGTAATTCGGGAAGTTTCGCGGCGGCAGCGCCTTCCACAGATCGAGCACCGGGTTGACCACGCTCCAGCCCGCCTCCACCATGTCAGCCCGTTGAAACAGCGTCTGATCGCCGATCATACAATCGTGCAGCAGCCGTTCATAGCCGGTGCTGGGCTGCTTACCGAAGTATTCCTGATATTCGAAGTTCATGTCCACTGTTCCCAGGCGCATCACCGGGCCGGGCACCTTCGCGGCAAATTGCAGCGAAATACCCTCTTCCGGCTGGATGTGCAGTACCAGTTGGTTAGGCATCAAGTGTTCCACGGAAGTATCCCGGAACAAAACGAACGGCGCCCGGCGGAACTGGATCACGATGTGAGTGTTGCGCGCCGGCATCCGCTTCCCAGTTCGAAGATAGAAGGGAACGTCGGCCCAGCGCCAGTTGTCAATCAGCAACTTCATGGCGACAAAGGTCTCGGTTCGCGAATCCGGCGCGACGTCGGGCTCGGAACGATACGCCAGAACCCGTTCTCCATCCATCGTCCCTTCCCCGTACTGCCCGCGTACCGAGCGGGTCAGAACTTCCTCGTCGTCGATGGGCTGGATAGCATGCAAAATCTTGGCCTGTTCGTCGCGCACGGCATTGGCATCGAAAGAAATAGGCGGCTCCATCGCGGTCAGGCTGATCAGTTGCATGATGTGGTTGGGCACCATGTCGCGCAGCGAACCGGCATGCTCGAAATAGCTGCCGCGGCCTTCCACTCCCACCGTTTCGGCCACAGAGATCTGTACGTGATCGATGTAGCGGCGGTTCCAGATGGGTTCGAAGATTCCGTTGGCGAAGCGGAACGCCATGATGTTCTGCACCGTTTCTTTGCCCAAATAATGGTCGATGCGATAGATCTGGTTTTCCGTGACGAGCTTGAGCAGTTGCTGATTGAGGGCCTTGGCCGACTCCAGGTCGTGGCCGAAAGGCTTTTCGATGATCACCCGCCGCCAGTGGTCGTTGTCTTGCTCCACCAATCCATTGGCGGCGAGCTTTTCGACTATGGGTCCGAAGAAACTCGGAGCCGTCGCCATATAAAAGAAGACGTTTTGATGAGTGGAGTAATCCTGATCGATCTTGGCCAGGCGATCTTTGATCTTCGGATAAAGCTGGGCGTCGCCGAAATCGCCTGCGAAATAATAGAAGCGGCGCGAGAAACTTTCCCAGGTGGCGTCGTTGATGCAATCGCCGCAGTACTCTTTTACATCTTCCAGGACTTGCTTGCGGAAATCTTCGTCCGACAACTGCTTCCGGGCCACGCCCAGCACCGCGAACTCCTTCGAGAGCAGGTCCGCCCGGGCGAGGTTATACAGCGCGGGAATCAACAGACGCGCCGTCAAGTCGCCGGCGGCGCCGAATATTACCATCACACAAGGATCCCCTTGTTTACCGATGCGCGGTGGGGCTGCTGTGGGCTGTTCCGCCAATTGAGCCATAAATCAAATCCTCAGAATTCTCCGCTGAAATACGTTCTGGTTACGCGCTCTTCTTCTTTGAGCTAGTTTGGACTGCGCCGGCCTCGATGTGCCCGCCGAACTTCTGCCGCATCGCGGAAAGCATCTTCTCCGCAAAGGTGTGTTGCTGCCGCGAGCGAAAGCGCACATACAACGCCGCGGTCAGAACCTCTGCGGGTACAGCTTCTTCCAGCGCCGCCTGAATCGTCCACCGTCCTTCGCCGGAATCCTGCACGTAACCTTCATACTCTGAAAGAGTAGGATTCTCGGTTAGAGCCATCGCCGTGAGGTCCAGCAGCCACGAGCTGACTACGCTGCCCCGCCGCCAAACCTCTGCAATATCCGGCAAGTTCAGATCGTAGCGGATATCTTCCGGCAAGTCTTTACTGGTGGCGTTCTTGAAGATGTCGAAACCCTCGGCATAAGCCTGCATGATCCCGTATTCGATTCCGTTGTGCACCATCTTCACAAAATGGCCGGAGCCCGAAGGACCGCAGTGAATGTAACCTTGTTCTGCCGAGCCACCAAGCTTTTCCCGGCCCGGGGTGCGCGGAATATCGCCGATGCCCGGAGCCAGCGTCTTGAAAATAGGATCAAGCCGCTGCACCGCTTCTTTCGGTCCGCCAATCATCATGCAGTAACCGCGCTCAAGACCCCAGACGCCGCCGCTGGTTCCCACGTCTACATAGTGAATGCCTTTGCTCTTGAGTTGGCCCGCGCGCCGCACGTCATCTTTGAAATAAGAATTGCCGCCGTCGATGATGACGTCTCCGCTTTGCATGTGCTGCGCCAGCTTCTGCACCGTCTGCTCGGTAGGGCCGCCCGCCGGCACCATGACCCACGCCGCTCGCGGCGGTTTCAACTTGCTGACCAGGTCTTCCAGCGAGGACGAACTGCCGGCTCCTTCGCCTGCAAGCTGCTTCACCGCGTCCGCGCTCAGATCCGAGACCACGAGGTGATGTCCGCCGCGCATCAAACGGCGCGTCATGTTCGCGCCCATCTTGCCCAAGCCCACCATTCCCAATTGCATGCGTTACTCCTTAAACCCTAGCGCCGAAACCACACCGCTCGACCGTAGCGCCGGCGTCCCCCCGGCCTTTGCCGCGACTATCCCAGCGCCTTTTGCACCGCTGCCGCCAGCGTCACCAGACCCGCGTCCACATCGTGCAGATGCACCCGCAGCGCGCGTCGCCCGCGCTCGGCCAACACCTGGAAATCACCACGAGCCTGCGCCGCCTTCACTACGCCGAACGTATATTTCTGTTGCGGCACCGGCAGGTCCAAAGCATCGTCGCAGGTCACCTGCAGGAACACTCCAGAATTCGGGCCGCCTTTGTAAGCCTGTCCAGTCGAATGCAGAAAACGCGGCCCGAAGCCGAGGCAGGTCGCGACATGCTTCTTGTCGCGTACGGTGTGCCGTATTCCCTGCAGTTTTTTCTCGTGTTCGGCGTTCATCTGGATGAATCCCAGCACTGCAAAGTAGTCGCCTGCCTTGATGCGGCCGAGATGAGCCTTCAAATATCCGGCGAGCGATTTGTCCCCGCCCGCGGCCTTCGCCAACTCCGCGGCATTCTTCTCGTCGGTGAACAGCTTGATGCCGCCGTCTTCCACGACAGGCTTTTCCGCAGGCAGGGAACCAGTCTTTTCGTACTCGGACGTCAAATTCCGAGTTGCAATCTTGCTGGCTTCCACATCGGGCTGGTTGAAAGCATCGATCCCGATGATGGACCCGGCCACTGCCGTGGCAATCTCCCAACGAAAAAACTCCGCTCCCAGGTCATAGATGTCGGCCATCGAGATTCGCACCACCGCGTGCCCGGCTTTTTCCAGCGCCGCGAGCTTCGCATCCTGCTTAACATCGATCCCATGTTCTGTATGGACGTATGCAAACACGCGATCGTTACCGTAAATCTCTGGCGCCGCCAGTTCTTCTCGGTCCACCGGGATGATGCCCTTCCCAACTTTCCCCGTGGACTCGGCCAGCAGTTGCTCAAGCCACGCGCCCAGGTCGGAAATATCCGGAGAAGTGATGATCGTGACTTTATCGCGTCCGCTTTGCGCCGCCGTACCTAGAATGATTCCCAGCATCGCACCGGGGTTTTCTTCAGTCGCTGCGGCAGGTCCGCATGCCCGCACCATTTCTTGCGTGCGGTCGAGAAACTTCTTAGTGTCCACCCCCATCGCCGCCGCGGGAATCATGCCAAAATTTGAAAGCGCCGAATAACGTCCGCCAATGGACGGCCGTCCAAAAAAAACCAGCCGGAAGTGATCTGCTTCCGCGACCTGCTGCATCTTCGATCCCGGATCGGTGACAGCAATAAAATGGCTGCCTGCGTTAGCCGCGCCCACCGCCTGCTTCGCGCGTTCAAAGAAATATTGTTTGAAAATGTTCGGTTCGAGCGTGCTGCCCGACTTGCTGGAAACAATAAAAAGCGTGCGCGCAATATCGATCTTGCTCTCGAACGTCTTCACCTGCGCCGGATCGGTGGAATCAAGCACGTGCAGGTCAGGATAGCCCGCAGTCTTGCCAAACGTCATCCACAAGACTTCCGGACATAGGCTCGACCCTCCCATGCCCAACAGAAGAATATCCTTGAAACCAGCACTCCAGACTTCCTTCGCCAGACCGCGCAACTGGATCGGGTGTGCGATCTCATCTTCTGTGATGTCCAGCCATCCCAGCCACTTGGCCTCATCGTCACCGGTCCAAAGTGTTGCATCGCGCCGCCAAAGGCGCTGCATCTTGCCGCATGTCTTCCAATCGCCGAGCGTGGTTTTTACCGCCGCCGCCAGGCTTTCTGGCAACGAGGCTCGCAGACGGCTCAAGCAGTTTTCCCTTTGGACTGAGTGCTCTTCTCCACCGCCGCCAGCAGCTTGTGGAACGCATCCGCAAACAGCTTCACGCCGTCATCCGTCAGCTTCGTCGTGACTTCCTTGATCGAGATGCCGGTCTTCGCCAGATCGTCCATCACCTTCTGTGCGCCAGCCACGTCCTCAGTAAGGCTGTTGCGCAACTTTCCGTGATCGCGAAACGCGTCGATCGTGGCCGGAGGCATCGTATTCACCGTGTCAGGCCCAATCAATTCCTCAACGTACATCACGTCACGATACGCTGGATTCTTCGTACTGGTGCTCGCCCACAACACGCGCTGGGTCTGCGCTCCCTGGGTGGCCAGCGCCTGCCATCTCGGACCACTGAAAATGCGCTGATAACGCTGGTAGGTCAGCTTTCCGTTAGCAATCGCAACTTTGCCCAGCAGGCTCTTCAGCAGCGCCTGCTGTTGCGGGTCGCTGGTGGTCTTCAGCTTGTCGTTGATCAGCGAATCCACCAGCGAGTCGATGCGGCTAATGAAAAAGCTGGCCACGCCTCCAATCTTCTTCAAATTGCCGCCGCGCTTTGCCAGATCTTCGAGTCCGGCGATGTGCGCCTCCGCCACCTTCTCGTAAACGTCCTGCGCGAACAGCAAAGTCACATTGACGTTGATGCCTTCGCCGATCGCCTGGCGAATCGCGGGAAGTCCCTCGGTCGTGCCCGGAATCTTGATCATCACGTTCTCCCGGTTCACGGCTTTCCACAAGCGGCGCGCCTCATCGATCGTCTCCTGAGTTTTCAGCGCGAGCAGAGGAGAAACCTCCAGGCTGACGTACCCGTCCCGGGACTTCGAGCTCTCATATACCGGACGCAGCACGTCGGCAGCATCCTGGATGTCGCGAATCGCAATCACTTCAAACCGGCCGGTCGCATCCAGATCACTGCGCGTAGCCAGCGTCTTCAGTATGTCGTCGTAGAGCGAGCTTTCGGCGATTGCTTTCTCGAAGATCGACGGATTCGAAGTCATGCCTCGAAGTCCATCCTGTTGAAT
>Ga0307476_10000915_pt1 | contig 19770 bp, 15 predicted proteins | sample atmos_gasesECM2C_2_FD_203314 | JGI IMG/M metagenome (GOLD analysis project Ga0307476, IMG submission 203314) | Hardwood forest soil microbial communities from Morgan-Monroe State Forest, Indiana, United States - atmos_gasesECM2C_05 | ecosystem: Environmental > Terrestrial > Soil > Temperate... | reverse complement strand
GATTGCCCTCGCCGACCCCGGGTGAGAACGGGATGAATGGAAATAGCCGCGCCATGCCGCCTGCGCTTTCCGTGGTCTTGCCGAACTACAATCATGCGAAATTCGTCGGCCGCGCCTTGGCAGCGCTGTTGAGCCAGGAGCGCGCGGCCGACGAGATCATCGTCATAGACGACGGCTCGACCGACGACAGCGTTGCCGTCATCGAGCGGATTGCCGCCGCCGTGCCGGCGATCCGCCTGTTGCGCAATCCGAACAATGTGGGCGTGATTGCGACATTGCAGCGCGGGCTGGAAGCGGCGCGCGGCAAATATGTTTATTTCGCCGCGTCGGACGATTGGGTTTTTCCCGGCTTTTTCGCGCTGGCGCTGCGCCGGCTCGAGGCCGATCCCGACATCGGCCTGTTTTGTGGCGAAGCAATGTTGGTCGATGGCCGCACCAACCGGGCGTTCGCCGTGCGGCCTGCGGTGCGACCGTTGATGCGCGCCGGGCGGATCGAAGCCGGCGCCGTGCAACATCTGCTGCGCTCGAGCGACAATTGGATCCTGACTGGGAGCGCGATCTTCCGCCGCGATTGCGTAATCTTGGCCGGCGGGTTCGATGCGCGGCTCGGCTCGTTCGCCGACGGCTTTATCGCGCGCAAGGTGGCGTTGAAGTATGGCTTCCGGTTCGAGCCGGAAATCGTCGCCAGCTGGATGGTGTTCCCCGACAGCGTCTCGCGGAAGACCGCCCTCGACCTGCAACGCACGAAATATATTCTCGACGTTGTTCCGACCCTGATCGCAGCCGATCCCGGCTTCCCGTCCTGGTACGCCGACGCGTTCCGCGACCGCTGGCGGTTTTCCGCGTGCCGCCTGGCGCTCCAGGCCGATCCGATCGAGCGCTCGGTCCTCCTCGAACTGGGTGCGCCTTCGGCCGCCGAGAAGGCCAGATTGGAGTCGATTTTGGCCTGGCCGCACCGGAACTTGGCACGCTTAGTGATTCTGGCCCGGCTATGGTATCGGCTGCGGCCGACCTCGCTCTCGGCGCTATTGCGGACGATGCTGACGATGCGACGCTTGCGCCTCGCTTTGCGCTTTCGGTCCGGGCAAATACCCGTTATGACGGCGGCGCCGGGCGACCCAGGCGACGCCTGACCCTAGCTTAACCTTCTAAAGGTCATCGTTTCTGCAATGCTGACGCAAGTTAAAAACGCGCCCTCGATGACCGCACCGGCCGGTTCCCCCGTCGATTTCGTGTCGCAATCGAATCTGGCTCTCAAAGCCAGGATCGCACGCACGATCTCCGAAGAAGTCGTGGCCGGATTCCGCATCTGGCGGGTCTGGGGGATCATGGGTTGGGACGACATCCGCCAGCGCTACCGCCGCTCGGTGCTTGGCCCGTTCTGGATCACGCTGAGCACGGGCATCTTCATCCTGCTGCTCGGCATCATCTATAGCCGCTTGTTCCATATGGAACTCGAGCATTACATGCCGTACCTCACGGTCGGCTATATCGTCTGGGGTTTCATGTCGGCGACGGCCAACGACGGCTGCGTCGCGTTCATCGATCCCAATCGCATCATCAAGCAGATCAAGCTGCCCTATTCGGTCTATGTGCTGCGCATGGTGTGGCGAAACTTCATCATATTTCTGCACACCATCGTCATCTACATACCCGTCGCCATCGTCTTCAAGGTCGAACCGAACTGGGCCATGCTATTGGCCATACCCGGCCTCATCCTGGTCTGCGTGAACCTGATTTGGCTGACGACCGTCATCGCTATACTGAGCACGCGCTATCGCGACATCCAGCCGATTATCGGGACCGCCTTTCAACTCGGCATGTTCGCAACCCCGATCATGTGGCCGATCAGCTCGCTCGGCGACGCCAGGATTGTTGCCGAACTCAATCCGGCTTATCACCTGATTGAGATCACGCGGGCGCCGCTGCTTGGCGAGGTCGCGGGACTGCATTCGTGGCTCGCCGCGACAGCCATGGCAATTGTCGGCTCGGTCTTGGCGATCGCGCTTTTGGTGCGGGCGTCACGGCGTATCGTCTTTTGGCTCTGATTGCGAGAACGCCGTGGCAGCAATATTCCTAAAAAACGTCGGCGTGGATATTCCGATTTACGACGTCAACCATGCGTCGCTGAAAAAAGCGTTGCTCGGGCGCACCATCGGCGGCCGCTTCGCCCAGTCCGGCGCACACCTCACCGTGAACGCGCTCAAGAATCTCGATTTCGAAGCCCACGACGGTGACCGCATCGCACTAGTCGGCGACAACGGCGCCGGCAAGAGCACGTTGTTACGGGTCGTCTCCCACGTCTATCCGCCGACCAGCGGCACGGTGCATATCGTCGGCAAAGTGTCGCCGATGTTCGATACTACGCTTGGCATGAGCATGGATGCCACGGGCATGGAAAATATCCAGATTGCCGGCACCATCTGGGGTATGTCGCGCGCGCAAATCAGAAACAGCACTGACGATATCGTTGAATTCACCGAGCTCGGCGATTTTCTGAAAGTGCCGGTTCGCACCTATTCCAATGGCATGCTTATGCGTTTGGCGTTTGCCATCACCACCATTCGCGAACCGGAAATCCTGCTGATCGACGAAGCCATCGGCGTCGGCGATTCGGGCTTCTTCAAGAAAGCCTTTGCCCGCCTGACGCAACTCGTCGAGCGGTCGCGCATCCTGATAGTCGCATCGCATCAGGACGAGACGCTGCGCCGCCTGTGCAACAAGGCGGCCTGGCTCGATCACGGCAACCTCATGGCTTACGGTGAATTCGAGACCGTGCTGAGCGCCTATCGCAATCCGAATACGCCGGCGCAGCAGCCGGCTACGGCTTAAGCAAAAACCCGCACTCACACCGCCGCGCGGTTGTGTGCTAAGAACCGCCGGCAGCAATGACGAAATGCGGGCGATGAGCGGCCGTCTCTTGATACCGGTGATCATGTGCGGCGGAGCCGGCACGCGGCTATGGCCGGTGTCGCGCGAGAGCATGCCCAAACAGTTCGTGCCGCTTGTCGAGGCGCGCTCGACGTTTCAGCAGGTGCTCAGCCGTATCCGCGACCGGACAATATTCGACCGGCCGATCGTCATTACCAATTCGGATTTCCGCTTCGTCGCCGCCGAGCAGATGCGCGAATGCGCCATCGAGGGCGATATCGTGCTCGAGCCGATGCGCCGCGACTCCGCCATGGCTGTCGCGGTGGCGGCCGTGCTTGCCGGCGCGCGCGACCGGGCCTCGATCGTGATCGTCCTTGCCGCCGACCACGTGGTGCGCGATCAGGGCGCTTTTGCGCAGGCCTGCCGTGAAGCGATTGCCGCCGCGGCCGAAGGCCGGATCGTCACCTTCGGCGTCCAGCCGACATTCCCGGCGACCAATTACGGCTATATCCGACCCGGCGCCAAGCTCGGCGGGGGGGCCGCGCTTGCGGTGGAGTCTTTCGTGGAGAAGCCGGATGCCGCGACCGCGGGCCGTTACATTGCCGAGCGCTATCTGTGGAACAGCGGCAATTTCGTGTTCCGCGCCGATGTCATGCTGGGCGAGATCGAGCGCTTCGAGCCGGAAATCGCCAAGGCGGCGCAAGCCGCCGTCGGCGGCATGGCGAAGGATCTCGATTTCCTGCGCCTGCCGGTCGAAGCGTTCGCAGAGGCGCCGAAAAAATCCATCGACTATGCCGTCATGGAGCTTACCGGGCATGCCGCCGTAGTGCCGGTCGATTGCGGCTGGTCGGACGTCGGCAGCTGGAGCGCGGTCTGGGACGCGCTCGGCCACGACGCCGACGGCAACGCTGCCGCGGGCTCGGTCGTTTTCCTCGACAGCCATAACAGCCTCGCTCATTCCGACGAAGCGATCCTGACCGCGGTGGTCGGCGTGGACAATCTCGTCGTGGTCACGACGCCCGACGCGGTGCTGGTGACGTCGCGCGGCAAGGCCGAACAGGTCAAAGGGCTGGTCGAGCAGCTCAAGGCGCAAAACCGTGAGCAGGCCGTACGGCACTTACGGGTCTATCGGCCGTGGGGCTATTACCAGGCCATCGACAACGGCTCGCGCTATCAGGTCAAACGCATTGTCGTGAAGCCGAACGCCATGCTGTCGCTGCAAAAGCATGCCCATCGTTCGGAGCACTGGGTCGTGGTGCGCGGCACGGCGGAAGTGACGATCGGATCGGAAATCCTCACCATTCACGAAAACGAGTCGACCTATATCCCGATCGGCAGCGTTCATCGACTCGCCAATCCCGGCAAGATCCCGCTCGAATTGATCGAAGTTCAGGTCGGCAGCTATCTCGGCGAAGACGACATCGTACGCCTCACCGACCAGTACGGCCGCAGCTAGGCCGCACTCTCACTCCGCCGCGGTGGACTGGCGTTTGCGCTGGTCGAAGCGGCGGTCGAACACCTGCTCGGCGATGCGGTTTTTCAATATCTCCACCGAGCCGCCGGCGATCATCCAGCCGCGGGTGCGGCGCATGCAATATTCGACCAGAGTCTCGCGGGAGAATCCCATGGCGCCCATGATCTGCACCGCCTCGCTCGCCACCTCGAAGCCGGCCTGGTTGCACGCCACTTTGGCCATGGCCGTCTCGTAGGCCGACGGCAGGCCGTTATCGGCATGGGTCGCGGCGCGATAGAGCAGAAGCTGCGCGCTCTCCAGCTTGAGCGCCATGTCGGCGAACTTCCACTGCAAGCCCTGGAACTCGCACAGCGGCCGGTCGAATTGCTCGCGCGTCGCCGCATAATCGCGCGCCGCATTGAAAGCATAACGCCCGCAGGCCAGCGCGCGTGCCGTATTGCCGAGCCGCTCGACGTTGAAGCCGGCCATCTGCTTCTTAAAACCGCCGGGGCCGAGCAGCACATTCTCCGCCGGAATGCGGCAATCGGCGAAATGCAATTCGCACCATTCCTCGCCGCTCATGAATTCCGAAGGCGCAGCGATGGTGAAGCCGGGCGCGCCGCGCTCGATCAGCACCGAGCCGATGCCGCCGAGGCCGGGTCCGTAGCGCACATAGATGAGAAAAATCTGCGCATCGGGGCTGAAGGTGGAAAACACCTTGCTGCCGTTGATGATGTAGTGCGACCCATCCGGGCGCGCGCTGGTTTTCAGATCGGTCACCGCGGAGCCGGCGTCGGGCTCGGTCATGCCGAGACTCATGACCATGCGCCCGGCCAGGAGCTCGCCGAGCCAGCGCTTCTTCTGCGCCTCGCTGCCATATTCGGCGAAGACGCGGATCGGGCCGAAATTGCCGAACTGCACCACGTCGGCGCTGCGCGGGCACACCGCCGCGACCTGCTCGATGGCGATTACCGCATCCATGAGCGTGCCGCCCTGCCCGCCGTCGCGCTCCGGCAGCGCGATGCCCATCAGGCCCTGCTTGGCCATGAGCCGCGCCACGTCGTACGGGAAACGCGGATCGTGCGCGCGCGCGAGCGCACCGGAGGCGAGATGAGCTTGCGCGAAGCGCCGCACTGAATCGGCAAATTGCTTTTGCTCGTCGGTGAAATCGAAGTTCATGACCTGCTCACTGCGCCTGCACGCCGGTCTGTTTGATGATGGCGCCCCATTTGGCTTCCTCGCTGGCGATGTCGGCGGCGTAGGCCTCCGGCGTCCCCGGCAGCACCTCGGTGCCGTCGGCGGCAAGCCGCTGCCGGAGATCGCCGTCGGCGAGCGCATTATCGAGCGCGGCGTTGAGTTTAGCGATGACCTCGGGCGGCGTGCCGGCGGGCGCCACGAGACCATAGTGCAGCTCCGCCGCATAGCCGGGCAGCCCTGACTCCGCCACGGTCGGCACATCCGGGAACAGCGGCGAGCGCTTGGCCCCGGTCACTGCGATCGCCCGCAAGTTGCCGCCGCGTACCTGGCCGACCACGCTTGCCATCGGACAGAACATCAGCGCCACCTGTCCGCCCAACAGATCAGTGACGGCCGGCGCGACGCCCTTGTAAGGCACCGCGGTGAACGTCACGCCGGCCATCATGGCAAACAGCGCCGCTGCAAGATGGGTGCTGGTACCGGTGCCGGTCGAGGCGAAATCGAGCTTGGCCGGCTCATTCTTGGCGAGCGCGATCAATTCCGCGACCGAATGCGCCGGTACTGAAGGGTTCACCAGCACGAAATTCGGGCTCGTCGCAATCAAACCGATCGGCGCAAAATCTTTTTTCGGATCGTACGCGACATCGGGATAGAGCGATGGATTGATCGCCAATGAGCTCGTGGCAATCAGCAGCGTGTAGCCGTCAGGCGCGCTTCGGGCGACGTCGCGGGTGCCGATGGTGCTGCCGGCGCCGCCACGGTTCTCGATGACGATCGGCTGGCCGAGGGTTTGGCTCATCTTGGCGGCGACGAGGCGCGCAATCACATCGTTGCCGCCGCCGGCCGGATAGGGAACGATCAAGGTGACGGGCCGCGCCGGATAATCCGCGGCCATGACACGTTGCGGCAAGCCGGCCGCGACGACGGCGAGGATCGCAACAAGGGTCGCAACCGTCACGATGGTGGCAACGCGGGTACGCGCTGGTTTCGGCAAAGTCATCTCGGCTAGAGCTTTGCGAAACTTTACATTGCCGTTCGCGTAAGTCAAAGGATGCAGCCGATGACGCCTGATCGACCGCGATTCGCCTTATTGACGTATCAGACGGACAATCTGGGCGATGAAATTCAGAGCATTGCCGCGCGGCAGTTTCTCCCCGCCACGGACCTTTTCATCGACCGGGATAGCTGGCAATCGGGCGCGACGTGCGTGGCCGGCACGTACAAGATCATTCTCAACGGCTGGTTCACCCACGCTCCGGAACGATGGCCGCCTCCGCCAATCTTGGATCCTCTGGTCATATCGTTCCACCTCACGAGTGAAATCTACAAGCTGAGCACATCCGGCTTGGTTCCCTCCGATATATTGGTTGCCGGAGAGAACCTTGCCTATCTGCGCCGGCATCAACCCATCGGGGCACGCGACCTGCGAACGCAGCAATTGCTGTCGCGACATGGCATCGACTCGTACTTTTCCGGATGCTTGACATTGACCCTCGGCCAAGACGCGAACGCGGCACGGGCGGACTACGTTTGCGCCGTAGACCTCGAGACGCCGCTATACGAGGCATTGCGGGCTCGAACGCAAGGCCGGACGATCCGCGTCGGTCACAGCGACAGAAACGGTGGCACGTTCGCAGAACGCGCCGCCCTGGCATCCAGCCGCCTCAGTCTTTATTCCCACGCCAAATGCGTCGTGACGACACGATTGCACTGCGCATTGCCCTGTTTGGCCTTGCAGACCCCGGTCCTGTTGATATCAGCGGCTCCCGACACGTACCGATTTAGCGGGCTGATCGATCTCCTGCATCACTGCTCGGAGGAGCAACTCATGTGCGGCGGCGTGGATTTCGACACCAACAATCCGCCGCCGAACAGCGACACTTATCTTGCTCTACGACATCATCTGATTGAACGCGTTACGCGGTTCACCGGCCACATGAACTCTTTCCGGCCGGCACCATCCTCCGCATTACGCGAATGGCTCCCGGAAGGGCTTTGATGTCGACCGGACGAACGCAGCGTGCTTACAGCGTCAGCAGGTGATCGAACCCGCCGAAATGAAAATACGGATCGTCGCGCAATGCAAACCCCGCTTCGGCAATCTCGAAAGCGCCCGATGGATCGAAGCACACCAGATCGAGCGCATCTTTTAAACTGTCATCGTCGTAGCGAAAGATGAGCGCGTTCTCGCCGTGCCTGAAAAGCTGCCGATTGATCCGGTTGTCCTCGATGATGTTGACTGAGCCGGCATTGATGCCGTTCAGCGTCCTGTCGTGAACCTCGTCGTTGGCATGGACGACACTGACCACCGAGCGTGAACGCTGCATGCGCGAATTCGTTTCGGCCATCGGCACGTTTTCTTCCAGCCTTGCCAGGCCCGTAACGGAAAAATAACGCGACGCGATATCGGATTGCATCAGCACAGGATAATTTCGCGCGACCTCGAACACCTTCAATCGGCGCTTTATTTGAACCGCGTCCTCGATCAATCCCACGCACCTGTGCAGCATGACACGATTGTCGAGCAATTCCGCCGCCGCGCCGTGGGAGAGGATTTGCGACTCGATGGGCGATTCAAGATCAGAAAAGGTCAGTTCGATACTCTCGACGACGAGTTGGCGCAAATGAGTTGGGAGAGATTCGATTTGCGCGGCGACCTCCTCGCGGCTTCCGGCGAGTCGTCGAAGATTCAGCGGTATGATGGCTGGAATTTCGCGGGCGTGGAAGGCGTCTCTCGATAAGTCGGCGGCCCGCGATCTATGGTTGGGGCCCACTCCAATCGTCCGCCCGGATCTGCATCCCGGCATGATATATTTTTTGAAATAGGCTTCGGAATCATAGGACAGAAAGACGAAGCGGGAATTCTCGGCGTTTGCACATTCGAATTGCGGCCAACGCGCGCTGGGGTGGTCGAGCATCCAATGGATGACGGGCACGCCAGCCGCTTGGGCCAGGTCCAAAAACCTACGGTCGCCGACCCGGGAATGATCGAGATTATAGTTCGGACTCACAAACACCGCGGCATCGGCAATGCAATTTTCCAAATCGCAATGACTGGTATCGTTGGAATTTAGAATGATTTCGCGTGCCGGATGGCCGATCTCGCCGCAGAATTCGAGAACGTTTTCGGCGTAAACGGCGTCGTTCGGATGATCCGGCCGTGCAAAATAAAGAACTTTCTTCTCGCAGCTCATGACCCCTGACCCACCGGACCGGACACGATTAGCGACTACGGCCATCATACGGACAAACGGCGTGGCGGTCGATAAATCCACCGTAACAATCCAGACCCTAAAGCTTCTTGACCCCGGCCTGGTCGATGATCTGCTTGAACACCTCGATTTCCTTGGTGACGCGCGCCCAGGCGGCATCGGCGCCCTGCGGCCGCACCAGGAAGCCTGACTTGAACAGCTTGTCTTTCATGTCCGGCGTGCTCAAAACCTTGAGCGTTTCCGTCTCCAGCCACTTGACGTTTGCGGGCGGCGTCTTCGCCGGCGCCAGCAACACGCAATCGACCGCGAAGACGAAATCCTTGTAACCGGCCTCCTCCATGGTCGGCACATCGGGCAGATCGGGCCAGCGGCCGGCGGCGCTGACGGCGAGGCAGCGCAGCGTGCCGGCCTGGATATGCGGCAATGCCGGCGCCAGCGAGCCCGAACTGAGCTGCACGGTACCGCTGAGCAGCGCCGTAATGGCGTCGCCGCCGCCCTTGAACACGACGTCCGAGAGCTTCGGCAATTTGTCGCGGATCTTGAGCAGCTCCAACTGCAGCTGCGCCGTCGTCCCGATCGGCGGCGTCGCGCAGTTGTATTGCTCGGGATTGCCGCGCGCGAGCGCGATGAAATCCTTCATGGTTTTCGCCGGCAGTTCCGACTTCACCACGAACGTGTTCGGCGATGTCGCGAGCTCGCTGACGCCGACAAAATCCTTGTGAGGATCGTAGGGCAGCTGGTTGTAAAGCCCGTAATTCACCGAATAGGCGTTGGTGGCGAGCAGGACGGTGTAACCATCCGGTTCGGCATGGGCCACGTATTCCATGCCGATATTGCCGCCGGCGCCGCCGCGATTGTCGACGATGAAAGTCTTGCCGGTCGATTGCTCGAGCGCCCCGGTGACGAAGCGGCCGACGATGTCGGACGGACCGCCCGGCGTGTTGGCGACCACAAATTTGACGGGACGGTCCGGATAAGCGGCATAGGCCGAGCGTACGCGCAACACCGCCGGCGCGGCGATGCCGGCGGCGAGCACGCCGGCGGCCGTGACGATGCGGCGACGTGACAGTCCTGCTGTGACGGTGAATTTCGTCATCGTGCTACCTCAAGTTGGCGGCGTCGGCTTGCTTTTGTCCCGGCGGTGGAAAAACGCGGTAGCGATTGGTCGATAGCAGGCTGCGAGGTCCGGTGCTAGTGCCTGCCATGGTGGCCGTCCCGGACAAGCAAGACCAACAGGACCCGGACCGCGCCGAAGCGGCGGCGGCAGTCCGCGCCAAGAATGAGATTGCGATAATCCGTGCACACAAAAAAGAAGTCGCCGAGCTTCAACAACAACAGCGTGCCGAGCGATAGCGCGCCGAGCGCAGTGCTTATTGCCGTGGGGGGACCGCTGAATCGCCGGCGGCGGCACGTCGAAACCTTCAAGAACTCGATCTGTCCTCCATAGCTCGGCCGCCCTCGAATGCCGGGAATGTCTCGAGCGACGTTGAATTCGCAACCGGACGGATGGCAGACCGCCCCATCGGCCATGGTGAACCGGATCTTGCGGCTTCACGCCCGGCGGCGCCCCATTGCCGATTTGAAGGGGTCGAGCTTTTGGGCTAACGTAGGCTGACCGTCAATCGAACATTGATCCGCAACGGGGATCGCCGGACAAAAGCGAAGAAAATCTGGACATGGATGATCAAGAATACAACATTCTCAAAAAGATCACGGCTGCCAATCGATTCATCCCGGTTCCACCTGAGAGTCGGAATTTCGTCGGCGGCAACTTTTGCGACTCGGAGAAATTCTTGGCGCACGCGTGTCTCCAGCTCGACGCCATGCGGCGTTTTGGGATCATGCCTACGCATTCTGTGCTTGAGCTCGGATGCGGGATCGGGCGGCTGGCAACGATCCTGACGCAATACCTCGACGCCACCGGCTACTACCTCGGGGTCGATATCAACCTCGGCGGCATCGCCTGGTGTCATGAGAACATCCATCAGCGCTATGGCAATTTTGATTTCGTGGTTGTGAACGCGAAGAACGATCACTACCGGCACGCGCACGAATACGGGCAGCAAGAATTCACCAACGCGGAGATACCGATTCCTGCGGGGCGCACGTTCGATTTCGTGACGGCATATTCACTGTTCACCCACCTGCAGTGGGAAGAAACGCAGCGCTACTTCGCCATCGTTACCGCGTTGATGAAGCCGGGCGCAGTATTTCTCAGCACTTGGTTCTTGATCGATGATGAAGCACGCAAAGCGACCGCCGATGGAAAGCCGCTGTTCACCTTTGATCTGAGTACGAGCGGGCCTGTCCATTTACTCGCCGAATCGCCGCACTACTCACGAGCCATTGCGTGCGAGGAAAAGTCGGTTTTGGAGCTCGCCGCACGGCATAGCCTGACCGTCGAGGAGGTCATCAAAAGTCCGTGGCGGCAGGGACAACTCGCGCAGGATGTGGTGGTTTTGCGGAAAGGATTTGACGCGGCGTAGCCGGATTGGGTCCGGGCTTAGGATAACGGAGTTTTGAGCGCTCGCCGGCTCAGGGGGATGACGGCAAACCGTGAAATGGCTCCATGGATTGCGGCGATCTCGCTGGTGTTTCGCGAAGCGTCACGCAAACCGGTGCCGATATTTTGTCGAGACGGATTGGCGCCAGATTGAATGATTTATTTCTATTCCTTGCGTCCGACCACGATCGCTTGATCGACCGGCGGAGCGCTGGCATCGAACCTCACCAACTTGAAGTGACGCGCCCAATTTTTTTCCATCCACTCCCGCGGAACGAGCGCGTCTCCATAAAATTCCTTTCGCAGGCCCTCGTCGTCGTTGGTGACGAGATACAGATACTCGCCATTCGCATACCGCGACCGTAGGTCCGCAAGCATTGGCTTGTAGCGTGACAGCAACCGCCAACGCTCGCCGTGATTCTCAATGCCCTCGATTTCGAAGTTCTTGAGGAAGCTGCCGTCCTCGACGGTGAAGACAATGCTCGCCCCTGGAGCGGCGACGCGCGATATTTCATCGATGAGGGATGAGGCGACCGTCTCCGGGAGATGGGTGAATACCGATGCCGCGACGATGCATGAGAAAAATCCGTCGGGAAACGGCAGTCGGGCGCCAGGCTGCGTCTGAATGAACTGCCCAGGCACGCCGAGAAATTGGCATAACACGATAGCTCTCGAGTCGATGTCGACGCCATGGATATTCTCTGGAGCAAAGTCGCGAGCGAAGAACCGTGTGATACGGCCCCATCCACAACCTATATCGAGAACCCGGCTATCCTTGGTCGGGCGATTGCCAAAAGCGCGCCAGTAACCCTCGGCGTAGAGCCAAAAGCCGTGCGCGCGCAGAATACCCTCCGCATCGGCGGCGCCATTATAACCCATCTGGACGAACGAAGCCGGAAACCGAGGCAACTCAACGCCGTCAATGTAAGGCTCTTGGACGCTGCGCTGGAGAATGGCGAGCCATTCGTCGTTGGTCTTGCCGGCGAAGGCGGTGTTTATCGACATATTCCGTTCCTGCATGGAGCTCCCGGCAACGGGCACGGCGCGCCAAAGCTTGTTGCCGCTCCAAAAAGAACGGATCGCTCCGGGGAGCCATTCCCACGCGGCCAATGCTTTGAGGCGCGACATTGGAAGGTTCCAAATCGATGTTGGAGTGAAGAATAACGGATGTCGCGCCTTTCTTGCAAATCCCAATGCGGACATAAATTCTTCTCGATCGACTGCGACGTGACCCGGCAAGAGTTCGACGTTGTTTGATGTGCAAAACCTGTAATTTTTGAGCCTGCCCGTCGAGATGACGACGCCAGCGTATCGTCAATACTTGGATCGTTGTCGATGAATATTAATATGCCCTATATATGAAGGGGGCGGTTGACGACTTTCCGGTTGAACGGGTATTGACTGCGAAAATTCAGAAAATCGATGAAGTCGAAGTTTTCTAAGGAAGACGCGTTGAGGCTATTCGCCTGTCTTTTGTAGGAGTGCCTGTATGAAAGCGTTTTGGGATGAGTGGCCGAAATGGGATACCGAGCATTCTTTTCGCACTCCCCGCTTTCGATTCGACTGTTCGCTAACTGATTACACCGGCAAGACGAGTCAGGACAAGATAGCCCTGCTCAAGGATCGACATCTCCTTGAAATCTATCGTGATTTGATGGTCGAAGAGCGGATAGGATCGATTTTTGAAATCGGCTTTTTCCAAGGCGGGATGCCGCTTTTTTTGGCCGATATGGCCGCGCCCAAAAAGATTGTCGCGGTCGACCGGCATCCACCGTCGGATGAACTCATGACCCTGATCGCATGCAACAACCTTTCTTCCTCGATCGAGTTGATAGGTGGCGTCGATCAGGCCGACACGGGACGCATCCGATCGATCCTCGACGCCCAATTCGGCTCCGAGCCCCTTGATCTGATCATCGACGATTGTTCGCATTTTTATGCCCAGACCAAAGCCTGCTTCGAGGCGCTATTTGGCTACCTTCGACCCGGAGGCAGATATATCATTGAAGACTGGGCATGGACGCACTTGCCGGGGGCCCAATGGGGGAGTTACTTTGACGGCAAGGAGTCGATGACAAACCTCGTTTTCGAACTCGTGATGGCGCTTGGAAGCAACTATGGCATGATTGCCCGGGTCGATATCGTGTCTTGTTTCTGCATGATCGTAACGCGAGGCAAGAATCCGCCTTATAAGGAGTCAATTGATTTGCGAGCGATAACGAATATTGCAGGTGAGCGACAAGCCAAATTGATTGTCACGGCGGCGAACGCCCCTCCATCCACAAACTTCCCTTCACCTCTTAATGTAAATTGGTGGTCTCGCATTTGGCAAAAAACAGGTCTAGGCAAATCGCGATAGATTGCTATTTGGCATCCTCAATTGCGGAATGCTAGTTGGTGAGACGCGTCGAACCTTCGGACGCCTCTCAAGGCCCTGTCCCAGTCGGTGTAGAGGCTCGAGGACAGGCCCGGCGCGCGGTGAGCACTGCAAAAAGCGCCTGCACCGTCGAAGCGGCACCTTCCTCCTCGACCGGAGTTCCTGCGCAGGTCGCACCCAGTCGACCTACTCGTCGGCCTACGCCACTGGAGGACGGCGCGCCTTGCTTGCAAATCCCAATGCGGATATAAATTCCTCTCGACCCGCTCTGGGACCCGGCGGGAGCGACGACGTTCGTCAAAGGTGCAAATCCTCGATTTTCCGGGCCGCCTGTCGAGATAATGTCGCCAGCGGGCGCCAGCATATGGTCCGTGCTCGGGAAGAGTGAATCAAGAATAAATCGTCTTGGTGCCTGTTCCAAGCGCAGTCGCCAAAATAGCCGTGCGTGGCAGCGGAGCTGACCGATGGACCGAGAGTTAGACAAGGAAGCCGCGCAAACGGTGGCCGCCGAGGCATCGAGCGCCGCGCCGACGATGGATTCGTTTTGCGTGGCTCCGTTTCTCGAAGCGAACATTATGCCGACTGGCGCGGTCCGGGCTTGTTGCGCCTTTTACCCATCGGTCTCTCAGGATGGGCGACCCATGTCCGTCTACGAGCATAGTGTCGAGGAAATTTGGAACTCGGACGCGATGCGGGATGTCCGCCGCCGCATGGTCGAGGGCAAATCGGTCGAACAATGTTCGTACTGCTATTTGCAGGAGCGGACCACCCCGCCGAGCTTGAGAAACGAATTGAATCCGGGGTGGGAGAAAGCGGGATATGGCAATCCTCGCGGCGAAACCATCGAGGGCTTGAAGTCCAAAGCCATCGAAAATGATTTCCGGGTGCCCGCTGGACCGTCTTGGATCGATCTCGAACTGGGAAATCTCTGCAATCTGAAGTGCAGGATGTGTTCGAGCACGTGGAGTTCGAGCATCGCGGCGGATCCGGTTCATTCGCGCTGGTCGTCCTATGATATCGAGGGCCCCGCGCGATGGCAGGGACGCGCCATGGTCATCGCTCCAAGGCGGGCCCTCGGAATCACGTATGAAGGCTTGTCGGGCCTCGATCAGTCCGGCGACAAGCCGCTGGCCTGGTTCAGCGGCGGTGCGACGATCCGCGTGAAGAAGATGAAGGTTCCCGTAGCGTCCGTTCAAGTCAGGATCGCGGGAGGAGCGGCGTCGCGCAGCCCAATCGAGATTTTCGCGAACGACGCGTCGGTGTTTCGCGGTGAATTGTCCGACGCCTCCTTGGAAACGACAATCGATCTGCCCAAACGCTCGATCGAGGCGGAGGAGCTTGTCCTTCGTCTCGCGTGCCCGGTGCGAGCCGGCATCGAGGAAATCAAATTGCTTCGAGCGGAAACGGGAAAAAGCAATGTTGGAGTGAGCCGGTTTTCCAGCGGCAAGCAATGGTTCCAGGACGAAGATTTTATCTTCAACGACCTGTTGTACAAGGTTGATAATCTCACCAAGCTCCACATGGTCGGCGGAGAGACGCTTCTGATCAAGCAAGCGCTGGCCACCATGAGATATTTGATCTCGAAGGGCGTGGCGAAAAATATCATGCTTTCCCTGGTGACGAATGGCACCATCGCCAATGATGAAGTGTGCGACTTGGCCGCACAATTCAAAAGCGTGCTGATCGGGGTCAGCCTCGATGGCTTCGGTGACGTCAACGACTATATCCGACATCCGTCGCGCTGGGCGGAAATCGAACCCAACATCAGGCGCCTAAAAGCGATACCGAACGCGAGCCTTTACGTGAACGCGACCGTGCAAGCCTATAATATGCTGCACGTACCCGCACTGGCCCGCCATATCGAGGACTTGGGCCTTGGCTTCAGGTATCATTTTTTGATCGGCCCCGCTCATCTGAGCTGCCTGGTCATGCCGGTTGCGGCGCGCAAGGAAGCCGCACGACGCATACGCGCTGTCGTCAAGCAAAATACGCCAGATGGAACCGGCAAAGCTCGACCAACGTCGCCGATCGGGGATACGCTGCTTGCTTTGGCGAACGTCCTGGAAACGAATTCCGAGCCGCCCGATCCGAAGTTGCTCGATGAGTTCATGCTTTTCACGAATGACCTTGACGCCAGCCGCGGCCAGAATTTCGCTTCGGTGAATTCGGAATTGCTCGGATTTATCGAGGCTTCCGGGGTGCGCTGGACCGACAAGACCAAATTCGCGCCCGCGAAAACCGCCGAAGCAGTTGCGAAACCGTCGTGGACCGGTCGTTTCAAGGCGAAATTGTCGCGCCTCTTGGCCGGCAACCCGAACGGCGCAATTCAACAACAGTGAATCAAAAAATAGCGTCACTGCCGCGAACGACACGCAGCAAATAGCCCCCGGCAAGGCCGGGGGCTATGTATTGAGTGGGCCGCTCAAAGCAGCGGCAGTTATTTGTCAGGGGCCAACCTGAGTACAGCTGGCCGTGTGGTTATTATACTCCTGCTGGTCTTCAAAGTACCAGCCATTCCAGCTCTGATTCGCCTTGATGCTATTGGCGGGATTGGTCCAGGTGTTTGTGCCATAATTGTAGGCGCAAAGATCGCCAATTTCGTTGCCGCTGGCATCGAACCAGGCGTTGAGTAGCGGGTCGGTGACCGCCTCGATCATCTCGTGCGAGGTGGGACTTGTCTCGGCATCGGCCAAAGCATCCTGGTTGGGCGACGTTTCCACGCCAGTTTGGCAGGTGGACGGATTGGCGTAGGGCATATTGGCATAAATGACGTTCTGGCCCCCGCTGGAAAAGAAACCGTGGTAGGCGCAATATTGGGTATAGGCGCAGGAGCTGCTTCCGCTGTCGAAGCAAGAACCCTCGCCCGAAGAGGTGAACAGAACGAAGATCTTGTTCATGCCTCCGGTCCAGCCATTGACGGCCATCGCATGCGCGACCTCGGTCTGGATTTGAGCATCCGTGATGCAGTTGCCGGGCGTTGCACTATCCGTGCAACCCGATGCCGGCAACGCTCCCTGATCCACATAAACCCCACTAAGAAAGCCCCCGTTGACGATGTAACTCGTTACGCCGCCGATGGTCTGGTAATATTGCGTAGCGAGGTTGTTCAGCCCATTGTCCGGCACCCAGGCCGCGTGCAAATAATCGACCGTTCCGTACTTTGGGGAAAAGCCGGTCGCGCCGCCGTTCTGGAGATGCGGCGGCGCCCAGAAGATCAGATAAACCAGCTGATAGGGCATCACTGAGCCGCCTGAGTGATAAATGAGCGCGCCCGCCGTGGGGAGGCGGCCCCCAGGTGCCGGAGGTACTCCGAGGCCATATTTGGCGCGCTGAGCCGCCACCGCTGGCGTTGGCAAAATGTGAATTGCGTGCCCGCTAGGGTCCGAGAGCGTCAGCTTTGGCACCAGCCCAAGGGCCTCGGGTTGTTGAGGCTTAAGATCCTTCAGCGACATCGCCGGCGCCGCAATGCTGTTCGGCGGTCCATGCCCAACCTGAGGTCCAGGCGGCACTTGCGCCCACGAGACTCCGGCGCTGCCGATGACAAGACAAGATGCAAGCACAAGTGCCTTCATGGTATTTTCTCCTTCGCCCTCATGAAATGCGGGCAAACTATCACTGCGATTTCGATCTTGACAAGGCCCGTTGACCGGCCCGGATGAAATTTCATCCTCATGACGGTATCAGCACACCAAGCCAATGGCTCGAAGCGGCAATTCCGAATGCCACGTTCAATCGCCGAATTCACTTGAGATCGATGTTCAATGATTTCAGCTTTGGGCGTGCCAGACGGCGAATACAGTCGAAATAGACGGAAAAGGAAATTTACACTGCCTTCTCATGCTACGGCCTCAGAGTATGTCCTCCGTTTGCGCCGGCAATTGTCCGAGCGTGTCGGTCAGTTTGGCTAGATCAGCTGACTTCGCTTCACTGGATTGGCGCAGAAAGTTATCCAGGCCGGAGTTGAGGGCTTCCTTCAAAGCGCCTGCCGGAACAGTGACGTCACTGTTGCACACGAAAAGCAGACGCCGATCATACCTGCCGGCGTAAATCGCGATCGATCCGAATCGTCATGGCTGGACTTTTTCCGGCTATCCACGTCTTTGATTCGACTCGTGCTTAAGACGTAGATGCCCGCGACGAGCGCGGGCACGACGAGTCTGAATATGGGGTGGCTGGCATAAGCAGCCCTGGCTGAAGGCCGGGGCTTTAATCGATTGAGCCGCTCACAAGCGGCGTTTCGAAGCCGCCTTATCAGGGGCCGGACGGAACGCAACTGGCTGTGTGATTACTGTACATCATCTGGTCCTCCCAGTACCAGCCATTGTTGAACTGACTGGCATGGACGCCGTTGGCCGGATTGGTCCAGCTGTTTGCGCCGTAATTGTAGGCACAAAGATCGCCAATTTCGTTGCCGGAGGCATCGAACCAGGCGTCGATTAGCGGATCGGTAGCGGCCTCGAGCATCTCGTGCGCCGTGGCACTGGTCACGATATCGCCGACATCTTGGTTGGGCTCCGTCCCCGTGCCTTGGCAAGTGGCCGCATTAGCGTAGGGCATATTGGCGTAGATGATGGGCTGGCCGCCGAAAATGTAACTGTGGTAGGCGCAGTATTGGGTATAGGCGCAGGAGCTGCTCCCGCTGTCGAAGCAAGAACCCTCTCCCGAAGAGGTGAACAGGATGAAGATCTTGTTCATGCCCCCGGTCCAGCCGTTGACGGCCATCGCATGCGCGACCTCGGTCTGGATTTGAGCATCCGTGATGCAGTTGCCGGGCGTTGCGGTATCCGTGCAACCCGATGCCGGCAACGCCCCTTGATCGACATAAACGCCGGCCAAATAGCCGGTGTTGATGACGTAACTCGTCACGCTGCCGCTCGTTTGATAATATTGCGTAGCGATATTGAGGAGCGAGTTCGACGGTATCCATGCGGGGTGCAAATAATTGATGGTGCCGTACAGCGGCGAAAAGCCGGTCGCGCCGCCGTTCTGAAGATGCGGCGGCGCCCAGAAGATCAGATAAACCAGCTGATAGGGCATCACCGAGCCGCCTGAGTGATAAATGAGCGCGCCCGATAGAGCGCTGCCGCCTACAGGCGGCGCAGGTACTCCGAGGCCGTATTTGGCGCGCTGAGCCGCGACGGCTGGCGTCGGCATAACGTGAATGGCGTGCCCGCTGGAGTCCGAGAGCGTCAGCTTTGGCACCAGCCCAAGGGCCTCGGCCGGTTGAGGCTTGAGGTCCTTCAGCGACATCGCCGGCGCCGCGATGCTGTTCGGCGGTCCATGCCCTACTTGCGGAGACGGCACTTGCGCCCACGTGACTGCGGTGGCGCCGACGACAAGACAAGATGCCAGGATGAGCGCCTTCATGGGTTCTCTCCCTCAAAAATCGAACCAAGCTATCATTCGCGGGTTCGCTATCACAAGGCGCTTCGACAGGCCCGGGTCCGATGTCATCCGCCCGACCAACAACAATGCAGTCATTCTCGCGAACGAAAAGCAGACGCCGCATAATACCTGCCGGCGTAAATCGCGATCCATCCGATTCGTCATGGCCGGACTTGTTCCGGCTATCCGCGTCTTTGATTCGACTCGTGCTTTAAGACGCGGATGCCCGCGACGGGCGCGGGCATTATGAGTCTGAACATGTGGCGGCTGATATAAGCAGCCCCCGGCTTAGAGGCCGGGGGCATTAGTCGGCTGAGCCACTCAAAGGCGGTGCTTGAAGGCCGCTTTATCAGGGGCCGGACGGAACGCAACTGGCAGTATGATTGCTATACTCCATTTGGTCCTCCCAGTACCAGCCATTGTTGAATTGACTGGCATGGACGCCGTTGGCTGGATTGGTCCAGCTGTTCAGACCAAAATTGAAGTTGCACAAATCGCCGATTTCGTTGCCGGAGGAATCGAACCAGGCGTTGAGCAGCGGATCGGTGGCGGACTCGAGCATCTCGTGCGACGTGGAAGTCGTCACGTAATCACCCACGTCCCCGTTGGGCGACGTCTGCCCGCCGGCCAGGCAACCAACCGCACTAGCGTACGGCTCGTTGGCATAAATGACGTTCTGGCCGCCGGAACTAAAGTGGCCGTGGTAGGCGCAGTATTGGGTATAGGCGCAGGAGCTGCTCCCGCTGTCGAAGCAAGAACCCTCACCCGAAGA
>Ga0307476_10000914_pt1 | contig 19786 bp, 19 predicted proteins | sample atmos_gasesECM2C_2_FD_203314 | JGI IMG/M metagenome (GOLD analysis project Ga0307476, IMG submission 203314) | Hardwood forest soil microbial communities from Morgan-Monroe State Forest, Indiana, United States - atmos_gasesECM2C_05 | ecosystem: Environmental > Terrestrial > Soil > Temperate... | reverse complement strand
GTGATCTAGCCGGGATTGGCCTTGGCAAGCGCGACCAGCTCGGCGACGTTCTTTGCCGGGACGGAGGGATGGGCTTCGATCACCAGGGGATAGAGGACGATGCCGGCGACCGGCGCGATATCCCTGAGAAAGTCGAAAGACAGACCGGGATACAGCATCGCGTTGATGGCGTTGCTGATGCCGGCCCAGAGCATGGTGTAGCCGTCGGGCGGCGCATTGACCACCGCCTCCGTGGCGATATTGGTGCCGGCTCCCGGCTTGTTTTCAATGACGACTTGTTGGCGCAGACGCTCCGACAGCCAACGGCCCATGATTCTTGACACGATGTCGGCGCCGCCGCCCGGCGGAAATCCGATAATCCAGTGTATCGGCCGGTTCGGATAGTCGAGCGCCGATGCACCGCGCGGCACGGCGGAGGCGACAGCGGTGGCTCCGGCGAGATGCAGGAAGTCTCTGCGGAGAAGTTTCATGGATTGCCCCACGAACGCCATCCGCAAATGCGGAAGGCTTCCGAACCAAGCGAATGAATCGCGGATGCTCGCCCGCCGGAGGCACAAAGGCTGCCTTTGATTTTACGGAACGTCGGCATGTCCCGCTGGCAGCTCTCGGGTAAAGCTACACCGGCCGCGGCGGTGCGTGAAAGGGGGCGCGATGCGATTGCGGCCCAGGGCAGCCATTGGAGGCCGGCGCGATCTTGCTATATTTGCCCGCCGTGAAGGACGATCGCCATGAGCGCAAACGACGGCTCCGTCGATGCCGAACGGATCGTGCAAAGACAACTCGACGCTTACAACGTACGCGATATCGATGGCTTCATGGCCATGTGGGCCAGCGACGCGCAGTATTTCGAACATCCCTCGAAATTACTCGCGAGCGGCGCTGCCGAAATACGGGCGCGTCACATCGCCCGCTTCAAAGAACCCAATCTGTTCGGCCGGCTTATCAAGCGCATGGTCGTCGGCAACAAAGTCATCGACCAGGAAATCGTGACGCGCACCTTCCCCGAAGGAACCGGCCGCGTCGATGTCATCGCCATCTATGAAGTGAAAGACGACAAAATAGCCAACGCCTGGTTCATCCTGGGATCGCCGGTCCTCGACGCGCAGTCATAGTCGCCGACGGGAGATCATGGCGTGTGCACCGGCCCGAGCGGCTTCACTCCGCCTTGATGCCGGCAGCCTTGACGATCGGCCACCACTTCTCGATCTCGGCCTTCTGCTGTGCGGCGAGCGCCGCCGGCGTCTGTTTGTCGCGCGGCCAGGCTTCCTGACCGATCTCGACGAACCGTTGCTGCACGGCAGGATCGGCCAAAGCCTCGACCACCGCGGCATCGAGCGTGGCGATGACATCCTTGGGCGTGCCCTTTGGCGCCCACAGACCGTGCCAGAACGAGGCGTAAAGTCCCGGCACGCCTTCCTCGTCGATGGTGGGCGTATCGGGCGCCGCCGCCCAGCGGCTCTTGGCCATCACCACATAGGCCTTGAGCTGACCGGAGCGCACTTGCGCCAGCGCGCTTGCCACCTGGGTGAAGGTCAGGTCGATGTGGCCGGCTAACAGATCCTGGATGATCGGCGCGGCGCCGCGATAGGGCACGAACTGGAATCGCGTGCCGGTATTCTTCTGGAAATAAGTGCCGACCACGTCGGCGCCGCCGCCGACGCCACCGATGCCGACCGTCGCCTTGCCGGGGTTCTGCTTCAGCCAGGCGATCAGTTCCTTAAGATTCTTCGGCGGCAAAGCGGCGCTGCCAACCACCCACATCGGACAGTCCGCGATCAACGAAATCGGCTCGAAGTCGTTCACGACGTCGAACGGCAGCGCGAATGTGGCGCCGTTGATGACGTGGGTCTGCCAGTGGCCGAGAATGAGCGTGTAGCCGTCGGGTGTCGCGCGTGCGACATGGGCGCTGCCGACAGTGCCGGCGGCACCGGTCAGGTCCTCGACGATGACCGATTGGCCGAGCGCCCGTTTCATCCGATCGGCGAGAATGCGTCCAAGCGTATCGGTCGGCCCGCCGGCCGGGAACGGCACGACAATGCTGATCGGCCGCGACGGATAAGTCTCCGCCACGGCCATACGCGACGCGGTCGGCAACACGGCAGCGCCTGCGAAGAGCCGCAGCAATCGACGGCGGGCAAGTGTCATGGCATTGCTCCACGAGCTGCAACGCCTTTCGCAAAACGCGAAAGGCTTCCGAGCCAAGTTCGAATGAGTTTCGGAATGCTCGCCTGCCGCAGGCATTACCGCTGCCTTTGATTTTGCGGAACATCGGCAAGTCCCGCTGGCAGCTCTTCAATAACGTTACACCGGTTGCCGCGCTGGGTGGAAGGGGGCGTGCGCTGCTTGATCGGCGGCTACACCGAGTGCGATGTGTTTTCTTATTCGTCTTGAACCGCGCAGGACGATTTACGATCAATCAATGAAACTCCGCTCAGCGCATCGCGCGCGTTCATGGTCATCGAGGAATGTTGGTTCACGTCACCCGCCAAAGGGCTTGCGTCAGCAGGGGGACGATCTATTGTCTGACTTAAGGATAAGCACCCGCCGGAACGGGGGCACGAACATCATCACGGGGGGACACGCACATGGCTTCGATAGCCGACTACGGCTCGTTTTCCGATGCCGACCACAGCCGGGAACTGCGCAAGGCGGTGATCGCCGCCACGGTCGGCACCACCATCGAATGGTACGATTTCTTCCTGTACGGCACCGCGGCCGGATTGGTCTTCGGCAAGCTTTATTTCCCGAACTCGGATCCGACCACCGCCACGCTGTTGGCGTTCAGCACCTATTTCGTCGGCTTCGCGTCGCGGCCGCTGGGTGCGGCGATCTTCGGCCATTACGGCGACCGCATCGGCCGCAAGGCGACGCTGATCGCGACGCTGATGCTGATGGGCGCCGCGACCTTCCTGATCGCCTTCGTGCCCGACTACAGTTCGATCGGCATCTGGGGCGGCATCATTCTGACTGTGCTGCGCGCGCTTCAGGGCATCGGCGTTGGCGGCGAATGGGGCGGCTCGGTGCTGCTGTCGATGGAATGGTCGCGCGGCGGCAAACATAACCGCGGCTTCCTCGCTTCTTGGCCGCAATGGGGCGTGCCGGCGGGCTTGTTCCTGTCGACCATCGCCATGCTCGGCGCCACCGCCTTGTCGGGCGACCAATTCCTCACCTGGGGCTGGCGCGTGCCGTTCTTCCTGAGCATCGTTCTGATCGGCATCGGGCTATGGATCCGGCTTGGCATCCTCGAGACGCCGGTGTTCCAAAAACTCCTCAGCGAGCAAAAGATCGAGCGTGCGCCGATCGTCGAGGTGTTCAAGAAGCAACCGAAGGAGATACTGCTCTCCGCGCTGCTGCGCATGGGCCAGCAGTCGCCGTTCTATATCTTCACCGCTTTCGTCTTCGCCTATGGCGTCGGCACGTTGCACATGTCGCGGAACTTCATCCTCACCGCGGTTTTGGTCGCCTCGTTCGTGTCGTTTTTCTCGATCCCGCTGTTCGGCCACATCTCCGACCGCATCGGGCGAAGGAAGATGTACCTGATCGGCTCCGCGGCTTGCGGGCTGTTCGCCTTCCTCTATTTCGGCATGCTCGATACCGCCATTCCGTCGGCGGTGTTCATCGCCATCGTGCTGTCGCTCATCCCGCACGACATGATGTATGGCCCACAGGCGGCGCTGATCGCCGAGGCTTTCACGCCGCGGCTCAGATATAGCGGCGCGTCGCTCGGCTATCAGTTCGCCTCGGTGATCGCCGGCGGCCCGGCGCCGTTGATCGCGACCGCGTTGTTTGCGGCGTACCACACCGGTTACGCTATCGCGATCTATCTCGCGTTATGCGCTGTGATCAGCCTGGTCTCGACCGCCTTGATGCCGGACTACACCAGCAAGGACGTCTCCGCCGAATACGACAGCTGAGTTTCGCGGGGCAATGGCGGGGACAGGGGCGGGTCGACCATAAGAAATCCGTCCCCTATCGGGGGCGGCATGAAGGAAATTCACCGTCTGGAAACCCTTCCCGGCTAGCGTTGCAGCGGTCCTTGAGGGGAAGGGGCTGCCATGTCTTCCAGGTCCATGCCTGTCATGTATCGATTGCGGCGCAAATCCGCGCTCGCCATTGCCGCTGTCTGCTTCTCGATCGCCTTGATCGGCGCCGCCGAAGCGGCCGGCGCTTTCGCCGTCGGCGTCTGCGGCGCCTATGGCTACGGCTTCGATTTTCGCAACGTCAACGAGGCCCGCGCCGCGGCAATGAAAAAGTGCACCGGCGGCACCTGCAAGGTGGTCGGCGACATGCGCAAGGGCTGCGCGGCGATCGCGGTCGATGCCAAGAACCCGTGCGGCAGCTTCGGCTGGGCCATCGAGTCCCATCTCGGCAGGGCGGAGAACACCTCGATGCGCCGCTGTTCCGAATTCGGCGGCCGCGAATGCGTGGTGCGCGCCTGGGCCTGCGACGAGAAGGGTTAGGCCTTTCTCATTTCACCGGCCCGATCTGCGCCAGGATCGGCGCCCACGTTGCCTGCTCATGCTGGATGAACGCCAAGGTTTCCGCAGGCGATAACGCTAAATCGTCGCGCCCGAGCGCGGTCAGCCGTTTCTTCACGTCGTCCAAGGCGAGCGCCTTGATCAGATCGGCATTGACCTTTTTGACGATGGCGTCGGGCGTGCCCACCGGCGCCACCAGCATCTGCCAACCTGCGGACTGAAATCCGGGCAGCGTCTCGGCGACCGTCGGCAAGTCGGGAAACATGGTCATGCGCCTGGGCGAAGCGACCGCGAGCGGGATGGCGTTTTTCGCCTCCACCGCGCCGGCAATGCCCGAATAGGAATCGAAGGCCAGCGCCACGCGCTTGCCCATCATGTCGTTGAGCACCTGCGGCGTGCCGCCGGAATAAGGCACCATCAGGAGCTTTATGCCGGCGCGGCTTTGCAACAATTCGCCGGTGAGGTGGGTGAGCCGGCCCGGCCCGTTGGTGCCATAGGCCAGTTCGCCCGGCCGCTCCTTGGCGCGCGCGATCAGGTCCGGCAGCGTCTTCACGTCGAGCCACGGCGCCGCGGTGATGAACATCGGCGCGCCGCCGAGACTGCCGACTGGGGTGAAATCGTGCGGCACCTGAACCGGCAGGTTGTCGGCGGTGCCGGGCAGCGTGACGAAGTCCGACAAGGCGAACATGCCGAAGGTGTAACCGTCGGGCGCGGCCGACGACACCGCGCGCACGCCGATGGCGCCGCCGGCGCCCGGCTGATTGATCAACACCGCATTGCCGCCCCAGACCCGGCTGATGCCGTCGACAATGACCCGCATGGTGACGTCGATGGCGCTGCCGGGAGCCGAATCCGAAATGAAGCGCACCGGACGCGTCGGATAATCGTCCGCCTGAGCCGCCGGCGCGATGCCGCCGAGGACCAGAATTGCCGCGATGAAGCAGTGCCGTATGCTGTGCATGGCCTTCCCTGTATCGAATTCTGTGTTTTCTTGGTGAAGCGGAAGTCGCGATGGGCTCGCGCCTTCCGTCACGGTTTGCGAGCGCGAGAGTTTCAAATGGGCATGAATTGATCTGACTCAAGTTGCTGTCGTTGCCAACGTAGCAGAGTGGAGCGCGCCGCAGCGAATGGCGCTGCCACGGCGGCAACCTGCCGAAACCCATCATTGCGAAGCCGGCTTGATTCTGACTGACCAGTCAGTCATAATCTGAAATTATGGCAAAGGCACCAAAACAAGCGACCAAGGAGGCTGCGCTGCGCCCAGGTAAGCTGCGCCCAGGTAAGCTGCGCCCAGGTAAAATGGGCGCCAAGGCCGGTATTGGCGCTGTCGGCGGCAGCGCCGGTCGAAGCGGCGCCATTGCGGCGTCGCGTCAGGACGCGCGCGCCGCCAAAACCGCGGCGCGGCGCGATGCGATCCTCGAAGCGGCGCTCGACGAGTTCTCGGCCAAGGGATTTGCCGCGGCGCGGCTCGACGATGTCGCCAGGCGCGCCGGCGTCGCCAAGGGCACGATCTATCTGTACTTCGCCGACAAGGAGAGCCTGTTCCAGGAGCTGATCCGCGCCAAAATGGTTCCGGTGGTCGGATCGCTCGAGCTGGCTTTCGCCACCGATCTGCCGCTGCGCGCGGTCGTCGAGCAGGCGGTCGAGATTTTCGTGCGCGAGGTCTACGGCACCCGGCGCAAGCTGGTGATCCGGCTCATGATCAGCGAGGGGCCGCGCTTTCCGGCGCTCGCCGAATTCTACTATCGCGAGGTGCTGGCGCGTTTGCTCAAGGCGCTGCGCGGGTTGATGCGCCGGGCGCACGAGCGCGGCGAGATTGCCGACGACACGCTGTCGCGGTTTCCGCAATTGCTCGGCGCGCCGGGCATCATCGCCATCGTCTGGAGCGGATTGTTCGACCGCTTCGAGCCGCTCGACGTGCGCGCGATGATGCGCGCCTATTTCAACAATCTGTTCGGCGCGGGGACGGCGGCATGACGAAGCGCAACCTCGCCGCGGCCGCCTGCCTGATGGCGCTGACGCTCACGGCCTGCAACAAGGCCGACACCACCTATCAGGGCTGGATCGAGGCCAATCTGATCTTCGTCGCGCCCGACGAAGTGGGGCGGGTGCAGGCGCTGTCGGTGCGCGAAGGCGACACGGTCAAGACCGGCGAGCCGTTGTTCACGGTGGACGACGATCTGCAGCAAGCCGACATTGCCCAGGTCAAAGCCTCGCTGATCAATGCGCAGCAGACATTCGACCGCGCCTCGCAGCTCGCCAAGACCGGCGCCGGCACGCAAAAGGATCTCGACCAGGCGACCGCGGTGCTGCGCGACGCGCAGGCGCGATTGAACTCGTCGCAGACTCGCCTGACGCGGCGCAAAGTCTTCAGTCCGGTCGATGGCACCGTGCAGGAGGTCTACTACCGGCCGGGCGAAATGGTGCCGGCCGGCCGGCCGGTGCTGGCGCTGTTGCCGCCCGGCAATATCAAGGTGCGCTTCTACGTGCCGGAGACGGCGCTGCAGAGCGTCGCCTATGGCGACACGATCAGAATAGGCTGCGACGGCTGCGCCAAGGATCTCACCGCGCGGGTCAGTTTCATCGCCAAGCAGTCCGAATTCACGCCGCCGGTGATCTACAGCGTTGAAGAGCGCTCGAAGCTGGTATTTTTGGTCGAGGCGCTGCCGGAAAGGCCAGGCGCGTTGCGCGTGGGCCAGCCGGTCGACGTATCGCTGGTGCCGCCAACATCGACCGCGCAAACCCCGCGGCCCGAGGCGTCGCGATGAGCGCCGCAGCAGCGGAAGCGGTCCATGGCGCCACGCCGGACATCGTCATCGACGTGCACGGGCTGACCAAATCGTTCGGCGGCCGCGTCGTGGTGCGTGACCTGTCGATGCAGGTCAAACGCGGCACGATTTTCGGCTTTCTCGGGCCGAACGGCTCCGGCAAGACCACGACCATCCGCATGCTGTGCGGGCTGCTCACCCCCGACCAGGGCAGCGGCACCTGTCTCGGCTACGACATCCGCACCGAAGTGGCGAAAATCAAGACCCGCGTCGGCTACATGACGCAGCGCTTCAGTCTCTACGAAGACCTTTCGGTGCGCGAGAACCTGGAATTCATCGCCCGCATCTACGGCCTGCCGCATCCAGGCGCCGCGGCGAAAGCGATGATCGAGCGGCTCGGCCTGCACGGCCGCGAAGAGCAGGTGGCCGGCAAGCTGTCGGGTGGCTGGAAGCAGCGGCTGGCGCTCGGCGCCTGCACGCTGCCAAATCCCAAACTATTGCTGCTCGACGAGCCGACCGCCGGCGTCGATCCAAAAGCGCGGCGCGATTTCTGGGGCGAGATCCATAAGCTCGCCGGCGAAGGCCTCACCGTGCTGGTCTCCACCCATTACATGGACGAGGCCGAGCGCTGCCATGAGATTGCCTATATCGCCTTCGGTGAAGTCTTGACCCGCGGCACGGTCCACGAGGTGATCGCGCATTCGCACCTCACCACCTTCACGGTGAACACGACCGACGGCCAAAATCTCACCGCGCTTGCCGATGAGCTAAAGACGGATCCCGGCGTCGAGATGGTGGCGCCATTTGGGACGAGCCTGCACGTCTCCGGCCGCGACGAAGCGGCGCTCGAAGCGGCGATTGCTCCTTACCGCGGCCGGCCGGGCTTGGATTGGGAACGCGGTTCGCCGTCGCTTGAAGACGTGTTCATCGACCTGATGGGTAGCGCCAAGGACAATTTCCAATGACGGCGCTCTTGTTTCCGTTTCCCTCCCCCCTTGTGGGGGAGGGCAGGGTGGGGAGTCGGGAGGTCGCTCTCAGTAGCGACGGCTGCAAACAATCGTCTGCGTTCGCGTATGACCTTCCGGCCCCCACCCCTAACCCCTCCCCACAAGGGGGAGGGGAATCATGAGCGCGCTCGGCCGCCTTGCTACAGCCGTAGGCGCCGATGGATTCTGGCGCCGCTCCGGCGCCATGCTGCTCAAGGAGTTTTTGCAGCTGCGCCGCGACCGCGTCACGTTCGCGACCATGATCACCATTCCGCTGTTGCAGCTGGTGCTGTTCGGCTACGCCATCAACACCACGCCGCGCAACCTGCCAACCGCGGTGCTGCTGCAGGAATCCAGCGACGTCGGCCGCTCCATTCTGGCGGCGCTGCAGAACACCAAGTTCTTCACCGTGACCATGCTGCTGCACAACGATGCCGAGCTCGATCAGGCGCTCGCTTCGGGCAAGGTGCTGTTCGCGGTGGAAATCCCGGCTAATTTCGAGCGCGCCCTGCGGCGCGGCGACATGCCGGCGCTGCTGATCGCCGCCGACGCCACCGATCCGGTGGCGACCGGCACCGCGGTCGCGGCGCTGTCCGAGCTCGTGAATACGGCGCTCGCCAACGATCACGGACTGCCCGATTCCGGCCGGCCGCTGTTCGAGATCCGCACCCACCAGCGCTACAACCCGGCCGCCGTCACCGCGCTCAATGTGGTGCCGGGCCTGCTCGGCACCATTTTGACCTTGACCATGTTGATCTTCACGGCGCTGTCGGTGACGCGCGAAATCGAACGCGGCACAATGGAGAGCCTGCTCGCCATGCCGATCACGCCGCTCGAAATCATGCTCGGCAAGATCGCGCCCTATGTGCTGGTCGGCTTTTTGCAGGCGGCGTTGATCATCGGCGCGGGCGTGCTGATGTTCGGCGTGCCGATCGTCGGCAACCTGGCGCTGCTCGCGGCGCTGACCACGCTGTTCATCGCCACCAATTTGTCGTTCGGTTACACGTTTTCGACGCTGGCGCAGAACCAGCTGCAAGCCGTGCAGATGTCGATGATGTTCTTTCTGCCCAACATGCTGCTCTCAGGCTTCATCTTCCCATTCCTCGGCATGCCGCGCTGGGCGCAGTTCATCGGCGAGTGGCTGCCGCTCACCCATTTCATCCGCATCGCGCGCGCCATCATGCTCAAAGGCTCGACGCTCGGCCAATTGCAATATGACACGCTGGCGCTGGCCGGCCTGATGGCGGTGGCCATGACGATTGCGGTGACGCGCTTCCGGCGGACCCTCGATTAGCGACGCGCGCACATTTCGCCGTATTGCGCGAATGTCCGGGATGCGGAACAATTCGAAGCGCACGTCGAGGGATAATTCCGATCAAACGGAGGGAAACATGCGTATTTTGCCTATTTGCTCAGTTCTCGCGCTTGCCGCCCTGGCGCCGGCAATGGCGGCATCGCTGTCGGCTGCCGTACCATCGGGCGTGAAGACGCAGGTCGCGCAGCACAACGCGTACAATAATGATTGCGTGGCGCAACATGTCGTCGTCAAGATCACGTCGCCGCCCGCGAACGGAACGGTGACGACGACGCAAGAAATCAAGGTCGTGCCGCCGGTCGCCAAGCTCGGTGGGCCGCAATCATGCGCCGGACAATCCATGCCGACGGCCGTCGTCTATTATCAGTCCAAGCCGAACTTCAGGGGCACGGATCAAATCACATATCAGCGCATCAACGTGGACAATCCGAACGACCGGTTGAACGGTGAGGTCGAAATCACGGTCACGGTCAATTAGGGCTAGGCGCGGCCCTTCATCGGGGCAGGCACATTTGGGATCACGGTCAGAGCGGCGTTGAAACCCGCGCACGATTCCGTATATAGGAGTCGCCACGCGACCCGATGGGGATGGGGTTCCCCAAAACCGCTCACCAGAGCTGATGACCCCTGCCGCAATGCGATTGCGGCGGGGCTTTTCGTGACCCGCCGCAGCGCGGGTTTTTTCGTGCCGGGAGCACGACGGAAAGGACGATGCGAATGGACAATATCTGGTTTCAATCGGCGCTGTGGATCGCATTGGCGTTCGCCGCCGCATTGGGCTCGCTGTGGATCACCATTTCGGCCGCTTTGTTCGAGATCGTGGTCGGCGCCATCGCCGGCAACACCATCGGCCTGCCGCTCACGCCGTGGATCAACTACATCGCCGGCGTCGGCGCGGTTGTGCTGACGTTTCTTGCCGGCACCGACATCGACCCGCATGTCGTCAAGAAGCACTTCGCCTCGAGCATGACCATCGGCCTGATGGGCTTTTTTGCGCCCTATCTCGGCTGCCTGCTGCTGGCGCGCTACGGGCTCGGCTGGCCGTGGCCGCAGGCGCAGATCGCCGGCATTTCGCTGTCCACCACCTCGGTCGCGGTGGTCTACGCGGTGATGGTCGAGACCGGCTATAACCGCACCGAACTCGGCAAGATCATTCTCGCCGCCTGCTTCATCAACGACATCGGCACCGTACTGGCGCTCGGCCTGATCTTCGCCAACTACAATCTTTATCTGGTGCTGTTCGTCGTCGTCACGATTGCCGCCGTCGCGCTGCTGCCGTTCATCGTCCCCTGGCTGTTCAAGAAAATTGGCGGCCGCGCCAGCGAGCCCGAGATCAAATTTTTGTTCCTGGTGCTGTTCGCGCTTGGCGGCCTCGCAAACTTGGGAAAGAGCGAAGCGGTGCTGCCGGCCTATCTGATCGGCATGGCGCTGGCGCCGTTCTTCATTGGCAATCGCGAGCTGCAGCTTCGCCTGCGTGCGATCTGCTTTGCCTTCCTCACCCCGTTCTACTTTCTCAAAGCGGGTTCGCTGATCGAGTGGCACGCCCTTGTCGCCGGTCTCGCGCTGATCGGTGCCTTCCTGGCGATGAAGATGTTCACCAAGTTCATCGGCATTTTGCCGCTGACGCGCTATTTCAAGTTCGTTCCGCGCGAGGGCATGTATACGACCTTGATGATGTCGACGGGGCTGACCTTCGGCTCGATCTCGGCGCTGTTCGGGCTCACCAACCACATCATCGATCAGGGCCAATATACCGTGCTGCTGACCGCGGTGATCGGCAGCGCCGTGGTGCCGACGCTCATCGCGCAGATCTGGTTTCAGCCGAAATTCGAGCCGCTGGAGGAGGATGCTTAGCGCTCCACAGCCGATCAGCTCTGCAAGATTGAGGTATGTTGCCGGGCGGCCGCGCGCTATAGGTACACGCCGCCGACCGGGAATTATTCGATGACCGCCGAAGTGTCGCACCGTTTCGCCTCCGCCGATGCCTCCGATCTGGCGCGGCGGCGGCTTGCCATCGGCTTCATGAATTGGGCGCACGCGCTCGATCATTTCGTGATTTTGATTTATCCCACGGTGGTGATCGAGCTGGCGGTGATCTACGGCCGCACCTATGCGTCGCTGATCGCGCTGTCGACCGCGTCCTTCGTCGCGTTTGGGCTGTTCGCGCTGCCGGCCGGCTGGCTCGCCGACCGCTGGAGCCGGCGCAACATGATGGTCGGCTTCTATGCCGGCTGCGGACTGTCGCTGATCGGCGCCGCGCTGGCGCCATCGCTGGTCGGTTTGGCGATCGCGCTCTTCATGCTGGGCGTGTTCGCCGCGATCTATCATCCGGTCGGCACCGCGATGATTTTGGAAAACGCCACCCAGCGCGGCCGCACCATGGCTTTCAATGGCGTCTGCGGCAATCTCGGCGTCTCGCTTGCCGCCGGCATCACCGCGGCGCTGACCGCGGCCTTCACCTGGCGCGGCGCCTTTCTGGTGCCGGGGCTGATCTGCGTGTTGACCGGCGCGATTTACTTCTGGCTTGTCCCCGCCGATGCGAAAGGGCGCGCCGCCGCGCGCAGCACGTCGCCCGACGTTGCAATGTCGGCGACCGCCGCGGCGATGATCGTCGGCCTCTTCGTCGTGGTCGCGCTCAGCGCCGGGTTGGTTTTCAACACCATTTCGATCTCGCTGCCAAAAATCGTCGACGAGCGCGTCGGCAACGGCATTTCGCTGGTCGCGGTCGGCGGCCTGACCACGGCGGTGTTCCTGTGCGGCGCGGTGGCCCAGATCACGGTCGGCCGGCTGGTCGAGCGCTTTCCGCTGCATATTCTCTTTGCCATCAGCGCCGTGATGCAATTCGCCGGCGTGGTCTGGGCGGTTTATGCGACCGGCACCTCGCTGTTGTTCGCGCTCGCCTTCACCATGGCGGCGATCTACGGCCAGATCACGCTCAACGACCTGGTCATCGCCCGCTACACCGCCGATGCCTGGCGCGGCCGCGTCTATGCGGTGCGCTATTTCCTCACCTTCATGGTGTCGGGCGTCGCGGTATCGATGATCGCGTTTCTTTATGCCCGCGGCGGCTTCGACCTGGTGCTCGATGCCACCGCCTTCATCGCACTCGGGTTCCTGGTCGCGGTGCTTTTGATCGCGCTGATCGCCAACGGCGTGGAAAAAACCCGCGTGGTGCAGCAGCCGGCGGAGTAGCCGTCATTGCGAGAAGCGTAGCGACGAAGCAATCCAGCTCGGCGGCGCCGCCCTGGATTGCTTCGCTCCGCTCGCAATGACGTATCAGGTTACGCCGGCTCTTTCGCCGCCAGCGCCATGCCGATCATGGCTACGCCGCCGAACACCATGTTGATGCCGACCAGAAGCCCAAGCGCCCAGGCCGCCGTGCCCGGCAGGCCGGCGAAGATGATGCCGGCGAGGATCAGGTCGACGACACCGCTCGCCAGCATCCAGCCCCAGCGGCTGGACAGCTGGGTGCGGTGATCGATGGCATACATGATGGTGACGATGCCTTCGATCACGAAGAAAGCGATCAGCACGAAGGTCAGGGACAGCGTTCCGGTCACCGGCTGGGCGAGCAGCACGCCACCGGCGAGGATGGCGATGACGGCGGAGAACAGCGACCACCAAAAACCCGGCGCGTTACGCATATAGATCGTGGTGACCAGGCCGACGATACCGCTGATCAGGAACAGCCAGCCGATGATGATGGTGAAAGCCAGCGTCGCGATCGGCGGCACGATGATCGCGGCCATGCCGAGGATGATCAGGATGATGCCTTCGACCAGAAACAGCTTCCAGTGCTCATGGATTGCGTTTGCCACCGCGCGTTCCATGCCGGCGGCATCGTTGGGGTACATCGCCATTGTCCGCTCCCTTCGATCGGTCGCCTCTCGTTAAGAATTTGCGGCGACCCGGATGTGTCGGAAAAATGCAACACTTATAGGGATTTTCAAAGCTTCCGGCGGATAGTCTTGCATAAACCACAATCCACGCCTATCTGTATTTGCGTAGCGTCGATGCCTTAACGGGCTCCGTTACGGGACGGCCACGGTTTCGACGGGTGACGCCGGATGTACGCGCACCCAGTCGTTCGTGGCCGTTAGCATTTTCTGGGCCTGGATTTATTTTTTGGACGCTCGCCGCGGCGTTCAAATCGCATGCACGGTCGGCGCAAAGAGCTTCGTCGCGCAAGAAGCTCGGCCACGCCGCTCAACATCATGCGCGTTCTGGCGTGGCGCCCGCGCGCGACGAACAGCGTGGTCTAAGGCACGGCCGCGGTCTCCGCGTCCGCAACACGGCGAATGGGGGCGAGGCCATGTCTCCGCAGCCAGCCTTGCAGGCGATCGAGATACAGATAGATGACTGGCGTGGTGTAGAGCGTCAGCAGCTGACTGAGCGCCAATCCGCCGACCATTGCGTAGCCGAGCGGTTGCCGCAGTTCCGATCCGGTGCCGTGGCCGAGCGCCAGCGGCACGCCCGCCATCATTGCGGCAGCCGTCGTCATCATGATCGGCCGAAAGCGCTGCAAGCACGCCTGCCGGATCGCGTCAATCGTCGTCATGCGGTGGTCGCGCTCGGCGGCAATGGCGAAGTCGACCAGGATGATGCCGTTTTTCTTGACGATGCCGATCAGGAGGATGATGGCGATCATGCCCATCACCGAAAGATCCATGCGCCCGATGCGAAGCGCCAACAAGGCGCCGACTCCGGCTGACGGCAGCGTCGACAATATGGTGAGCGGGTGGATGTAGCTCTCGTACAGCATGCCGAGAATGATATAGACCGCGACCAGCGCCGCGCCGATCAATACTGGCTCGCTGACGAGCGAGCTCTGGAACGCCTGCGCGTTGCCCTGAAAATTGCCGATCACCGTTTCGGGCAGGCCGATCGCCTGCGATGCCGCGTCGATGGCGTCGACCGCTTGGCCGAGCGCGACGCCGGGGCTGAGATTGAACGACAGCGTGATCGCGGGAAATTGTCCCTGATGCGCGACCGAGAGCGGCCCGACCCGGCTGCTGTCGATGTCGACCAGGACCGAGAGGGGGACGGCCTGGCCGGTCAACGGCGATTTGACATAGATACGGTCGAGCGAATCGAAGCTGCTCTGTAACGCCGGCGCCACTTCCAAAATGACCCAATAGGTGTCGAGTTGGGTGAAATACTGGGTAATCTGCCTTTGGCCGTAAGCGTCGTTGAGCGTGTCGTCGATCGCCTGAGGCGTTATGCCGAACCGCGCGGCCTGGTCGCGGTTGATCGTCACCTTGATATGCGGCGCGTTCGCCAAGAGATCGCTCGAGACGTCGGCGAGCTCGCCGAGCATTTGCAGCTTTTCGAGCAGCTTCTGCGACCACGCGATCAATTCCGGGATGTCGGGATCTTGCAGCGTGTACTGGAAACTGGCGCGCGCGGACCGTCCGCCCACGGTGATGTCCTGGATCGCCTGGAGAAACAGGTTCGCGCCTTTGACCTTGGCAATCTGCGGCCGCAACCGATCGATAATCTGCGTTGCCGAAAGCGTTCGTTGCTCGCGCGGCTTCAATGCAATGACAAAGCGCGCGGTGTTCGCCGTTTGTGCGTTGCCGTTGCCTCCAGTGCTTCCGGTCTGCGACGCAAATCCGGCGATATCGGGGTCGCGCAGCAAGACTTTGCCCAAATCGCGCTGCAGGCGCATCATTTCCGCGGGCGAAACATCCTGCGCCGCCTCGGCAAGTCCCCCGATCATTCCGGTGTCCTGGATCGGAAAGAAGCCTTTGGGAATTTCAATGGCCAGGGCGATGGTCAGCGCCAAGGTCGCGAAGAACACCGCAAGCGTGACCGCTTGATGCCGCAGCACGATATCGAGCGTGCGCCGATAGAGCGCCAGCATGGCGTCGAAGCCGGACTCGATCGCCAGGTAGAGCCGGCCGTGCTTTCGCACGTCACGGTGCAGGAAGCGCGCGCACAGCATCGGCGCCAGCGACAGCGATACGAACGCGGACACCGCGACTGCCGCCATGACGGTCACGGCGAATTCCCGGAACAGGCGGCCGACGATCCCGCCCATCAGCAAGAGCGGAATGAACACCGCAATCAGCGAGGCGCTGATCGATAGCACCGTGAAGCGGATTTCCGCCGAACCAACCAGCGCCGCCTCGAACGGCGGTGTGCCTTCCTCGACATGGCGGTAGACGTTCTCGACCTCGACAATGGCATCGTCCACCACGAAGCCGATGGCGATCGTGAGCGCCATCAATGACAGATTGTCCAGGCTGAAGCCGAACAGATACATCGTCGCGAATGCGCCGAACAGTGACAGCGCGATGGTGAAGGCCGGCACCAGCGTTGCCCAAGTGTGGCGCAGGAACAGCAAAACCACGAGAACGACGAGGACGACCGTCAGGACCAGCGTGAACTCGACATCTTTGACCGAGGCGCGGATTGTGGTGGTGCGGTCGAGCACGGTGTCGATCTTGATCGCCGGGGGAATGACGGCGGTGACTTTCGGCAGCACGTTTTTGATCTGCTCGACCGTGTCGATTACATTGGCGCCGGGTTGCTTGTAGACCGAGAGCAGGATCGCGGGCGCATTATCGTGATAGGCCGCGGCGAAACGATCGGTCGCAGCGGCGACTGCGGTCCCGATATCGCGGACCCGCACCGGCGCGCCGTTACGGTAGGAAACGATCACGTCGTCGAATTGGTCGGCATCGGTGATCTGGTCGTTGGCCTCGATCGTGAAACTTGTCCGCGCGGTCGTCAACGAACCTTTTGGGGCGTCGGTCGTTGCGGTGACGAGCGCGCCGCGGATGTCTTCCAGTGTCAGCCCGCGCGCGGCAAGCTTTGCCGGGTCGACTTGCACCCGGATCGACGGCCGTTGTTCGCCGCCGAGCGCAACTTGGGCGACGCCGGAAACCTGCGAGATCTGCTGGGCGAGATAGCTGTCGGCATATTGGTCGACCAGCGTCAGCGGCATCGTATCGGAGCGCGCCGAAAGAATGAGGATGGGCGCGTCGGCGGGATTGAGTTTCCTGTAGGTCGGCGGCGACGTCATGGATTGCGGCAGCGTCTTGCTGGCGGCCGTGATCGCCGCCTGTACGTCTTGCGCCGCCAGGTCGATATTGCGGTTGAGGTCGAATTGAACCGTGATCGATGTCGCGCCGAGCGTGCTGAAAGAGGTCAATTGGCTGACCCCGGCGATCTGGCCGAGTTGCCGTTCAAGCGGCGTCGCGACCGAGGCCGCCATGGTTTCCGCGCCGGCACCCGAGAGTGTCGCGGTGACCTGCACGGTCGGGAAGTCGACCTGGGGCAGGGGCGCGACCGGCAAAAGCCGGAATGCCACGATGCCGACAAACGCCACGGCTGCCATCAGCAGTGACGTCGCCACCGGCCGACGAATGAATGGTTCGGAGATGTTCACGCCGCCCCGGCCTTACTGTCGGGCGTCAGCCGCTGCCGGCAAACGAGGCTGCAAATTTCTCAGTCATTGCTGATCGGCTCACGGGTGCTCGAATCGATTTCCGCGGCGATTTTCTCTGTATTAGTGGTTGCGGAGCAAACGCTCTTAGCTCATTCTTAGCCCCAGGAAATATTGGGGTAAAAGGTAGTTTGGGTAACGGACAGCTTTGGATAACGGATCATGGCGCGGCGTTTGCCGTCACTAAATGGATTGCGCGCGTTCGAGGCGGCTGGCCGGCACGGCAGCTTTACCGCCGCCGCCAACGAGCTCAACGTCACCCAGACCGCGGTGAGCCGCATGGTACGCCTCTTGGAGCAGCGCCTCGGCTTCGCGCTGTTTCGGCGCCATGCCAATGCCTTGGAGCTCACGGCTCAAGGCCAGACATTCTTAGCGGGCCTCACCGACTCGTTCGATTTGATCGCCCGTCTCGCCGAACAGGTTTCCGCGATGCGCTCGGGTCCGGTCCTGACCGTAGGCGTCGGAACGACGCTGGCGATGAACTGGCTTATCCCGCGCCTGACCAGCTTCTACCGCAGCCACCCCGAAGTCGAAGTCCGCATGGCCACCGGTGGCGCGACGCGCCCGATACGCGACGACTGGACCTGCACGATTCGCCGCGATGTCGGCCCGTGGCCCGGCTACACCGCCGAGGAGCTGTTCCCGAGCACGTTGGTGCCGGTTTGCACGCCGGCGCTGGCGGCCGGCCTGCGCCAGCCTTCGGATTTACGCAAGGCAACGCTGATTATCGTACCGCACTTGGCCAATGATTGGCCGTGCTGGTTCGAGGCGGCGGGCTTGCGCGCACCGCTGCGGCCGGGCGCCGAGGTTTTCTTCGACAACAATGCCATGGCCATGCAAGCCGTACTCGCCGGCGTCGGGATAGCGGCGGCACAGCCGCTCTACATCACCGACGCGCTGGCAACCGGCCGGCTGGTCGCGCCGTTCCCGATCGTCGCCACAAAAAAGGAAGCCTGGTATCTGGAATACCGTCCCGGTCGCGCGGACGAGCCGGCGCTCGTGGCCTTTCGCGACTGGCTGCATGGCGAAGCGAAACGGCAGCGCCAGATCGAAGCTGACTTGGTGAAACGACCGGTCAAATCCCAAGCAGGCAAAACCAGGGCGGCCGCAGTCGGGTAGAGCGATCTGAAACTATTCAAACCGCCAGCTGCGCCGACGGTGTCGACCGCGATATTGCCAGCTCTTCTTCCGTCATGTCGGCGGGGACATCCGCAAACAGCGGTGTGCTCAGATAACGCTCGCCGGTGTCGGGCAGCATGCAGAGCACGGTGGCGCCCTTGCGCGCATCGGCACAGACCTTCAGGGCGCCGGCAAAAGTGGCGCCGGCGGTAATGCCGACGAAGATGCCTTCCTTCTGCGCCAATTCGCGGCTGAACCGCAATCCCTCGGCGTTCGAGATCGGAATGATGCGATCGATAACGCCGGTGTCCACGGCGTCGGCGGTCAGCTTCGGGATGAAGTCCGGAGTCCAACCTTGCATCGCGTGGGGCTTGAAGGCCGGGTGCGCCGCCGCAGCAGAACCGTCCGGGTTGCGCTGTTGCGCGATCCCGCTGCCCAACAGCTGGGCGTCCTCAGGTTCGCAGACGACGATCTTGGTTTCGGGCCGCTCTTTCGCCAGGACGCGCGCGACGCCCTTGAGCGTGCCGCCGGTGCCGTAGCCGGTGACCCAAAAGTCGAGCGGCTCGCCTTTGAAGTCTTCAAGAATTTCGCGGGCGGTGGTCCGCGTGTGAATGTCGGGATTGGCCTCGTTTTCAAATTGGCGGGTCAGGAACCAGCCGCGCGCCTTGGCAAGTTCGAAAGCCTTGGTGACCATTCCCATGCCGCGCTGCGCCGCCGGCGTCAGCACCACCTTGGCGCCCAGGAAGCGCATCAGCTTGCGCCGTTCGACGCTGAAGGTCTCCGCCATGGTGATGACCAGCGGATAGCCCTTTTGCGCGCACACCATCGCAAGCCCGATGCCGGTGTTGCCGCTGGTGGCCTCGATGACGGTCTGCCCGGGCTTGAGCTGCCCCGCTTGCTCGGCGGCCTCGATGACGCCGAGCGCGAGGCGATCCTTGACCGAGCCCAGCGGGTTGAAGGCCTCGATCTTGGCGAACAGGTTGACGCCCGCAGGCGCCAGCCGGTTGATCCTGACCACCGGCGTATTGCCGACCGTCTCGAGGATGTTCTGGAATTTTGCCATGTCGCGCTCCGTGTGCCGCCAATTCCGACGGGTGTTGCACCAATCGGCAAACGCTTTTTGAGATTGCCGATCCTACCGGCCGAACATCTTGCTCGCCTCTTGGGCCATCTGCAGGCACGATAATAGCCCGGTATAGCTCGACAGGCCGCCGGCGCTGTTTTCGCCGATGCAATTGGCCTTGTTCGACGCTTTGAAGGTCGGCCACAGCGTCACGAGCTGACGGCGGACAGCCATCTCGCTTCTTATGCAGCTCTTGTAATCCTTTGGCGCGCTCTGGTTCGGCAACAGACTCATGCCGCCCTGTTGGGCAATGCCGTGGCAGAGCGGCGCGAGGTTGTAGCGGGGGACGCCGTCGGCAAATGCGACTGTCAATTGTGCGACCAGTGCTGAGGCCGTTGCGGGAATCAACGTTTTAGCAGGACTCATCATCCGAATGCTCCAAGCTGCATTGCAAACACGGCGATAATACTCGATATGCGACGAATAGAAGTGACTTCTCTTCTGGACAATGACTGCGCCCGCGGCCGATGCCGTCAATTGGTCGGTACGGGGATTTTATCCTCCTTGGCGGCCCTCCACACGACCAGAAGCCCGATAAACAGCAGGC
>Ga0307476_10000912_pt1 | contig 19796 bp, 16 predicted proteins | sample atmos_gasesECM2C_2_FD_203314 | JGI IMG/M metagenome (GOLD analysis project Ga0307476, IMG submission 203314) | Hardwood forest soil microbial communities from Morgan-Monroe State Forest, Indiana, United States - atmos_gasesECM2C_05 | ecosystem: Environmental > Terrestrial > Soil > Temperate... | reverse complement strand
GACGTGCCCCGGCCCGAGCACTGGGGCGGCTTCCTCCTGCGCCCCGAGACGATCGAGTTCTGGCAGGGCCAGCGCGGCCGCCTCCACGACCGCTTCCGCTACTCGCGGGCGGCGGGTGGGTGGCGGATCGAGCGGCTTGCGCCATAAGGCGCGTGCGCGCTAATGCGCAGTAAAACTTGACTATTGACCCCGGCGGTGTGAAGATCGCCGCGATGACGGGGGTCATGAAGCAGCTGGTGGCGGTGAGCCTCGCGGCGGTGTTGGCCGCGGCCGCATTCGCCGCGAGCGCGGGCGCGAAACCGACAGGCGAATTCGCCCAGTTCGCCCAGTGCGAGTACGAAAACCCCGAAGTGACCGACTGCCTCTACACAGTCACGAGCGGGGGGTCGATCGGGATCGGGACGAAGACGATCCCGCTGGTCAACCCGATCACGCTCGAGGGCTCTTACGCCTACGAAGAAATGTGGCTGCGCGGCGGCACAAACGGCGTCACGCTCTCGAAAACCCCGCAGCCGGTTCCGGGTGGGATCAAAGGGGTCACGGCGCCGGGCTCGTGGCCCAAAGCGGTGCAGGAATGGTGGAACGAGGGGATCGAAACAGGCCTAACCGGAGTCAACGCGACGATCGAACTCGCCGGCCCGACCAAAGGCATCACCAACGTCACATTGAGCACCGAAAACCTTCTCTTCGAAGAAGGCACCGGGCTTGGGCTTCCGGTCAAAATCCACCTCGAGAACGCGCTGCTCGGCAGCAATTGCTACTTCGGATCGAAAGCCGAACCGATCCAACTCGACCTGACGACCGGCAGCAGCGGCGAACTCACCGGAACGCCCGGAGAAATCTCCTTCAACGGTTCCTTCACCATCTTCACTCTCAAAGGCCTGCGCCTGGTCGACGAAACCTTCGACGTGCAGGCCGTGGACGGATGTGGCGGCATCTTCGCGGAATACGTCGATCCGCTCGTCGACTCGATCTTCGGCACGCCCGCCGCCGCCCCCGAAAACCGCATCACGTTTGAAGGGAAACTCCAGGACGCCAGTGCCGAAGCGGTCTTCAAAAGCGGTCCATAGGGGGCATCGATGACGGGAATCACGAAGAAACTGATGACCGCGGGCATCGCCTTGGTGCTGGTCGCGGCGGCTCTGGCGGCTCCCGCCGCCGCGGAACCGACAGGTGAATTCGCCGAGTTCAAACAGTGCGAGTACGAAAACAAAGAAATCAGCACCTGCATCCACTTCGTCTTCAACAGCGGCACAATCCAGATCGGTAAAAAAGCGATCCCGCTGAAAAACCCGATCACCCTGCAGGGGTCTCTTACACCTGAAGCGGACCTGCTTCACGGCGCCACAAGCGGAGAAACGCTCTCGAAAACGCCGCAGCCGGTTCCCGGCGGCCTGGTCGGGGTGACGGCGCCGACCTGGTGGCCCCCATTTCTGCAAAGCCAATTCAACGAGCAGATCGGGACAGGGATGACCGGGATCAACGCGACACTCGAGCTGGCCGGCCCGACCAAAGGCCTGACCAACGTCACACTGAACACAGAAAACCTGCTCTTCGAAGAAGGCACCGCGCTCACACTGCCGGTGAAGATCCATCTCGACAGCTCGGTCCTCGGCAGCAACTGCTACATCGGTTCGGACTCGCAGCCGGTCCATCTGCAGTTCACGACCGGCACCAGTGGCGGGCTGAAAGGCAGCGCCGGTGAACTCACGTTCAACGAAGAATTCACGATTGCCGACATTGCCGGTGTCCGCCTCGTCGACAACACGTTCGCCGTGCCGGGGGCGAAAGGGTGCGGCGGAATATTCTCCGCCTTCTACGATCCGCTCATCAACTCCCTCTTCGGCTTGCCTTCTGCATCTGGCAAAAACCACGCGGTGCTGGAAGGGACACTGACAGAGGCCGACCGCGAAGAGGTCTTCCTGAGCGGCCCCTAGGGCCGTGGCGAAGTTCGTTCCGATGACCGGGATCGCGAAGAAGCTGCTGGCCCTGGGCGCCGCCCTGATGCTGGCGGCGGCCGCCCTCGCGGCTCCTGCCGGGGCGGAACCGACAGGGGAATTCGCCGAGTTCAACCAGTGCGAGTACGAAAACGTCGAAGTCAGCACCTGTATCCACTGGGTCTTCGACGCCGGCACAATCAAGCTCGGGGAAAAGGCGATCCCGGTCACCAATCCGATCACCCTGCAGGGTTCCCTGCTGCCTGAATCCGACCTGCTGCTCGGCGCCACAAACAACGCGACGCTCTCGAATACGCCGCAGGCGGTGCCGGGCGGCCTGCTCGGGATCACGGCGCCGGGCTCATGGCCCGAATGGCTGCAGGAAGAATTCAACAACCAGATCAACGAAGGGTTCACCGGCGTCACCGCGACGGTCGAGCTGGCCGGACCGCCGTCAGGTCAGACCAACGTCACAGTGAACACAGAAAACCTGATCTTTGAACTAGGCACCGCTCTTGGCCTGCCGGTGAAAATCCACCTGGAAAACCCGATCCTCGGCGGCGAATGCTATTTCGGCTCCGAATCGGAACCGATTCAGCTGAACCTCACGACCGGGACCAGCGGCGCCTTCAAAGGCAGCGCCGGCGAACTGATGTTCAACGAACCGTTCACGCTCATCGACCTGACAAACGTCCGCCTCGTCGACAACACCTTCGCGGCGCCAAGCGCGAACGGGTGCGGGGGTATCGCCTCAGAATTCATCGACCCGCTCGTCGACTCGATCTTCGGCACCCCTGCCGGCGCCGGTGAAAACCACGCGGTGCTCGAAGGGACATTCACAGAGGCTGACCGCGAAGCGGTCCTCAACAGCGGTCCCTAGACGCGGGCGCTCGGGACACCGGCGGCGCGAGCCGCGAGCACCCGTTCGAAGGCCGTGACGACCTCGGGGTCGAACTGGGTGCCGGCGCCGCGGGCGAGCTCGTCGAGGGCCCGCGCCGGCAGCATCGCGACGCTGTAGGGGCGCTCGGAGACCATCGCCTGGTAGGCGTCGCAGACGGCGACGACGCGGGAGCCGAGCGGGATCTGCTCGCCCTCCAGCCGGTCGGGATAGCCGCTGCCGTCCCAGCGCTCGTGGCTGGAGCGGACGATGCGGGCGACCGGGACCAGGGCCGGCGCCGAGGCGATGATCCGCTCGCCGATCAGCGTGTGCTTGCGCATGAACTCCAGCTCCTGCGGGTCGAGCGGGCCGGGCTTGTTGAGGATTGCGTCGGGGATCGCCATCTTGCCGACGTCGTGGAGCTCGGCGGCGCGGAAGATCTCGTCGCGCTGCTCGGCGCCGACGCCGAGCTCCTCGGCGAGCGGGCGGGCGAGAGCGGCGACGTCGACCAGGTGGGCGTGGAGGTCGGGCTGGCGCTCGCGCAGGGCGGTGAGGAGGACGTCGCGCGACTGCGAGCCGGCGGAGGAGCGCTCGCGGCTCTTGTTCGCGTACATCCGCCGGTCGGCCAGCTGCAGCGCGGTTTCCGGCGTCCTCGCCTCGCTGGGGAGGAGGACGCTGCCCTGCGAGGCGGAGACGACGAAGCCCTCACCGCGCTCCGAGAGCGCCGCGGTGCCGCCGGCGACGAGGCCGTCGACCGCCGCCGCCGTGCAATTGGCGAGCAGGCAGAACTCGTCGCCGCCGAGCCGGTAGGCGCAACCGTGTGGAGTGCTGAAGGCGGCGAGCCGGTGGCCGAGCCTGGTCAGCAGGGCGTCGCCGGCTGGGTGGCCGTAGCTGTCGTTGTAGGCCTTGAAGCCGTCGAGGTCGAACATCACCAGCAGGCTCAGGTTGCCGGCGGCGGCGGGCTCCGAGGCTCCCGACTCCAGGTCCTCCATCAGCTTGCGGCGGTTGGGCAGGCCGGTGAGCGGGTCGGTCAGCGCCTCGCGGACGCTCGACTCGAGACTCGCCTGGGTGTCGCGGAATGAGATCGCCATCCGCACTACGACCGCCAGCAGCGTCAACATCGAGAGCCCGACCGCGATGCTGGGAATGACGGTGATCCGTTCGGCCGACTGGACGCCGATCGCGATCAGCGCTGCGGCGGCGGGGACGAAGGCGATCCGCAGTCCGCGCGCCTGCACGACCCGCTGCTTGGGGCCGGGAGGGATCCAGGCCGCGGCCGCCAGCAGCAGCGCTCCGAGCGGCCAGGCGGCGTCGAGGATGCCGCCTTCGACGTAGGTCCCCTGCGCCGACTGCAAGAGGTAGAGGCCGTCGGAGACGCCGAGCACGATCAGGCCGCCGCCGAGGGTCAGCCAGCCCGCCCCCGGCCGCCAGCCGGTGAAGGAGGCGGCGGTGACGACCAGCGTCAGCAGGGTCAGGTCGGCGATCGGGTAGGCGAGGTTGGTGGCGACGGCGGCGGTGCTGTCGCTGCTCGAGGCGTCGACGATCGGGCCCAGCGCCAGCGCCGCGGCGAGCGCCGCGACGGCGGAGCCGACGATCAGCCCGTCGAGCCAGCGGGTGGCTGGGAAGGAGCCGATCCGCTTGCGCAGGAGGACGATCAGGGCGCCGTAGGCGAGCGGGTAGAAGGCCAGGTAGCCGGCGTCGGCGAGCGAGGGGATCGGCACCGATTCCGACCCCGCGAAGGCGGCCGAGTAATAGATTTCGCCCGCCGTCCAGGCCAGCAGGCCGGCGCCCAGCAGGCCCCAGGCGAGCCGCTCGCGGCGGACGATCGCCGCCCGCGCCAGGCAGGAGGCGGCGGCGCCGAGCATCAGCGAGTCGTAGTCCCAGATCCCGAAAAACGTTTCCGCGGCGGAGCCGCCGAACCCGGTCGCGGCGTGCAGCACGAAGGCGAGGAAGCCGAGCACCAGGGCGCCACCGCCGCAGCGGAGGAGGAGGCGGTTGCGGGGGCTCAGCTTCGCCATCCTCAGCTATCGAACGATTGCAGCGGGAACTTGATTCTTCTGCAGTGAAAACCCGCTCGTTAAGGGGTTTCAGCCTGCTCCGTACTCGCGGTACGGGTACCACCATTCCTTGCGCTCGATCCGCGTCTCGATGTGGACGTGCTTGGTCTCCTGGAAGGCCTCGAGGCCCTCGCGGCCCAGCTCTCTCCCCAAGCCCGACTGCTTGAAGCCGCCGAACGGGCCGGCGTCGTTGTCGGTCAGCGGGTCGTTGATCCAGACCGTGCCGGCGCGCAGCTCGCGCATGCAACGGACCGCGTTCTCGAGGTCGGCGGTGTAGACGTTGGCGCCGAGCCCGAACTCGGTGCCGTTGGCGAGTGCGATCGCCTCGTCGAGGGAGGCGACCGGGACCAGCGGTGCGACCGGGCCGAAGGTCTCCTCGGTCAGCAGGGCGCTGTCGGCGGCGGCGCCGGTGACGACGGCGGGGGCGAGGAAGTGACCGCGCGCCTGGCCGCCCCCGTCGCCGCCGACCAGGACCTCGGCCCCGGCCGCGCGCGCCGCTTCCAGCTGGGCGATCACCTTCGCCCGCTGCGGCTCGGAGACCATCGGCCCAAGGTCGGTCGCGACCTCGAACGGGTCGCCGAGGACGAGCGAGCGGGTGTGCTCGACGAAGGCGGCGACGTAGTCGTCGAAGACCTCCTCCATCACGTAGAAGCGCTCGGCCGAGGTGCAGACCTGGCCGGCGTTGAGGAAGGCGGCCCAGGCGCCGCCGCGGGCGGCGACCTCGAGCTGCGGGGCGACGTCGGCGCAGACGATGAAGGCGTCCTTGCCGCCCATCTCGAGGTTCATCCGCGCCATCCGCGGCGTGCAGGCTTCGGCGACCTTGTGGCCGGTCGCGACCGAGCCGGTGAAGGCGACGCAGTCGACGCCGGGGTGGGAGGCGATCGCGCCGCCGACCTCGCCGGCGCCGGCGAGGAGGTTGACGACGCCGGCCGGCAGGTGCTCGAAGACGGTGGCCAGCATCAGGGTCGAGAGCGGGGTCAGCTCCGAGGGCTTGGCGACGATGCAGTTGCCGGCAGCCAGCGCCGGGGCCACCTTCCAGGCGAGCAGCAGCAGCGGGTAGTTCCAGGGGACGATGCAGCCGACGACGCCGAGCGGGTCATTGACCACCAGCGCCAGCTGCGTCGCCTCGATCGGCGGGATCACCCGGCCGGCATGGTCGCGGCCGATCTCGGCGTAGTAGTCGAAGGCGGCGGCGGTCCACTCCAGCTCGTCGCGGTTCTCGAGCAGCGGCTTGCCGCCCTCGGTGGTCATCGTCCGCGCCAGCTCCTCGGTGTTCTCGCGCAGGCGCCGCGCCACCTCGTGCAGGAGCTCGCAGCGCTCGCCAGCGGTCGTTCGTGCCCAGCCGGGCCAGGCGTCGCGCGCGGCGGCGACCGCCGCCTCGACCTGCTCCGCCGAAGCGCTTGGCACCGTCGCGATCGTCTCCGTCGTGTACGGGTTCTCGACCGCGACCGGCGCCCCGGCGCCGGCGACGAGCTCGCCACCGATCAGGAGCTTCGTGGGACGGTCGACCTCGGGCGCCATCGGCGCTGGTCAGGCTACTGCGTGCTGAGGTACCAGGCCCTGTGGACCTTTCCCTTCTCGGGGTCGGTCACCCAGGCGAATTCGCCGCTGACGGCGAGGTCGCTTTCTTCTTTGGCGGCTTCGCTGCCTTGATAGCCGGGGATCTCGTCTCCCGTCACCCTTCGCTGTCCGTCGAGGTGGACCGGAGTCAGCAGGCCCGCTTCAGGCTGCCAGACGAGGACCCCACCGGGAATCGCCGCGATGTCATCGCCGGTGACCCCGCCGACGACTTGGAATCTGGCGATGGTTTCGTGGGAATCCGCGTCGACCGCGATCACCAGGTTGCGGCCGGAGTCGGCGAGCCAGACCGTTCCTTCCCCGTAGGCGATGCCGTCGAATCGGTGGGGGGGACCGAAGGGGATCGTTTCGGGCTCGGCGGACGGCCCGAGATCGATCCAGACCAGGTCCGAGTAGCCGTCGGTGTCGCTGGTGAGCGCCCAGATCGCGCCGTCGCCGACAGTGAAGACCCCCTTGAACTGATCGCCGAGCTCGTATGGCCGGCCGATCTCGTCTCCCGTTTCGAGGTCACGCTCGATGATCGTCCGTTCGAGCGCAGATCCCGTCCAGAGCTTGCCGTCGGCGATTTCGATCTGGACGACCCCGTTCTCCGATTCCCGCGCGTATCTCGGCTCCTTCGTCGCCGGCGGGCCCGGGTCGATGTGCTGCAGCGCCGAATCGCCGTCGGGTTCAACCGTGACCCAGACCGCATGGTCCGCCGCGGCGACCTTGCCGGGGAAGGATTCGACGTGAAGCCGTTCGATCTTTGCCGGTTCCCCCGATTCGATCCTGCTCACCTGGCCGGCTTCGTTGCGTGCCACCCAGGCGACGCCTCCTTCGACCGCGACTCCCTGCGGCCTCCCGGGAGCGGGGAAGGACTTGGCGCCGGAGTATTCGGGCTGTGGGTAGTGGCGTCGTTCCGACTCGTCTCCTCCCGTCAGCAGCAGCACCGCTGCGATTGCGACTGCGGTGCCGACCAGGGCGCCGCCGGCGGCGATCTTCGCCCGGCGACGGGACCCGGCCGGCGGTCTCTGGCGGGGTTCCGCGGGCGGCACCGGTCCGGAGGCTGGTGGCGGGGGAGTGGGCGGCGGTGCAGCCGGCGGTCCGGGGGTCACCGAAGTTGGCTCAGGCCCGGTGCCGAGCGCCGCCTTTGCCGCGGCGGCGACGGCGGCGACGTCCTCGGCGGCGATCCGCTCGAGCTCGGCGCGGGCGCTGAGGGCGCGGCCGGCGTCATCCCCGTTCAGCAGCTCGGCGAGCTCCTCGACGCCGCTTTCGCGGACCCGCGGCCGGTGGCTCTCGAGCAGCATCGCGAGGTCCGCGGGCAGCGGCACCGGCTCGACGATCGCACCCCGTGGGCTGCGGGCGACGGCGAGGTCGCCCTCGGCGCCGTAGGTCCAGAGCGTCGGCGTCTGCCGCGCCTCCTTGGCCCGGACCGCGTCGTAGGCGTAGTCGTAGAGCTCGCCGACCGAGACGACGCCGTCGCCGTCGCGGTCGGCGTCGCCGCTGCGCAGGCCCTCGATCAGGGCGCCGGTGAAGACCGAGGAGCTGCTCTCGCCAACGACCTCGTCGTGCTCGAACGAGTACTCGGTCCCGCGCGAGCCGGTGAGGACGACGCGGCCGCGGCCTTCGAAGCGCTCGCCCAGCGCCAGCTCGCTCTCGCCCTTGGCGCCCTTGGCGAAGGCGCCGCTGTGGCAGCAGTCGAGGACGAGGATCTGACGCCGACCGCGGCAGTCCTCGAGCTGCTCGTTGAGCCAAGAGGAGGGAACGGCGGTGGCGGCGAGCAGCGCCCGGTCGGTGTCGGTGGTTGCGTAGTACAGGCGGCCGCGGTCGTCGAGCACGCCGTGACAGGAGAGATAGACGAGCACGAGGTCGGTGGGGGAGGCCTGCCCGCAGAAGCTGGCGATCTGCCGTCGCAGGCCTTCGGCCGGCGCGTCGAGCGCGGTCTCGACCTCGAAGCTGCCGAGGTTGATATCGCCGAGGACGCCGGCAAGGTCGCTGGCGTCGCGGCCCGGCGCCCGCAGCTTCGAGAGCGCCGGGTCGGCGTAGGTCCCGGTCGCGATCACGAGCGCCAGCCGGCGCCCGTTGCCGCCCAGGTGCGAGCCGCCCGCCTCAGGCGTCGGCGGCATGGCGGGCGATCCACTCGTCGACGAGCCGGCTCTGATCCTCGGAGGAGACCCCGGTCAGCTCCAGCGTGTCGCCGTCGAGCGTCAGCTTGACGCTCCGCGCCTGCTGGCGCCCGAGCCAGGCGGTGGTCGTTTCGACCACCGATTTCAGTACCGCCGAGTTGAGCGCGAACTTGAGCACGAGGCCGCCGAGCGCCAGCAGTTCGACCGCCTTCGCCCCGTCGGGCGCCTCGCCTTCGCCTCTTAGCTCGACCCCGTCGACGTCGAGCTCAAGCAGCTCGCCCCGCAATCGCTGCGTCAGCTCGAAGGTTTCCTCTGCATCGATCCCGGGCCCCGGATCGAGGACCGCCGCCAGCTCTTCCGCTTCGCCACCCATCGTCTCCCTCATCTCCCACCTCTCAGGTATTCCTCATTAATACCGGCAGTGCCGAAACCGGCTGTTTGCGAAGGGACCCGCGCCGTGCCTGTGACCGCTTGTTAATGACCTGTGACCGGGGCGGGTAGATTGGACGCTTGAGCACTTCGGAATTCGCCCACCTCGGTCGCGCCGAAGAGGCGCCGGTCTTCCACTTCGAGCACTGGCCGCTGGTGCGCAAGATCGCGCTCGCGATCTACTTCGTTGCCCTCGTCCTCTGGAGCGCCAACTACGGGATTCCGGTCCAGCGCGAGCTGGTGATCGCCTGGACCTGCGGCGCCCTGCTCTGCGTCTGCCTCGGGCGCCACCCGCGCGAAATCCTGCGGCTGCTGCGTGACTGGCTGCCGATCGTCGCCGTGCTTTGGGTCTACGACCTCACCCGCGGCGCTGCTGACACCTTTGGGATCGGCGTCCATTACCACCCGATGATCGACTTCGACAAAGCCGTCTTCTTCGGCCAGGTGCCGACCGAATGGCTGCAAGCGCACCTCTACGACCCCGACGTCCTCAGCGGCTGGAACGTCGCCTTCACCCTCACCTACACGTCCTACTTCCTGACCCCGTTCGTCCTCGCCGGCTATCTCTGGGCGCGTGACCACGCCGCCTTCCTGCGCTTCAGCAAGCGGCTGGTGACGCTTGCCCTCGCCGGTCTCGCCACCTACATCCTGTTCCCGGCGGCGCCGCCCTGGATGGCGAGCGAAATGGGGCTGATCGGCCACGTCGAGCGCACCACCTCGAAAGGCTGGGAGATCCTCGGCGTCGGCACCGCCGGCTGGTTCTCGAAGGGGCAGGAGACGGTCAACCTGGTCGCCGCCGTGCCCTCGCTGCACTCTGCCTTCTGCATGCTGGTTGCGCTCTGCATCTGGCCGCGGGTCAAGCGCCGCTGGCTGAGGCCGCTGCTGCTGCTCTATCCGCTGATGATGGGGCTGACGCTGATGGCGACCGCCGAGCACTACTTCTTCGATGTCGTCCTCGGTTGGCTCTACGCCGGCGCGGTGATGGTCGCCTGGGCAGCCTGGGAACGGCGGCGCGAGGCGCGTGCGGGCCACCCGACCGCCGTCATCGCGCACGGCGCCGCCGGGGAGTAACGCTTGGAAGTAGCGTGCCGGGAGCGTGAACCGCCCGCCGATCGACTCCTACCTGCAGCGCCTGCACGAGCACTGGCAGGCTGAGCGCTCCGGTGCCGTCGCCGACTACATCCCGCCGCTGGCGCTGGCCGATCCAAGCTGGTTCGGGATCGCGGTCGCGACCACCGAGGGCCACTGCTACGAGATCGGCGAGAGCCGCCGCGCCTTCACGATCCAGTCGATCTCGAAGCCGTTCACCTATGGCCTCGCCCTCCACGATCTCGGCTTCGAGGCGGTCGACGCCAAGGTCGGGGTCGAGCCGACCGGCGATGCCTTCAACTCGATCAGCCTCGACCCGGACTCCGGCCGGCCGCTGAACCCGATGATCAACGCCGGTGCAATCACTTCGACCTCGCTCGTCGGCGGCGACTCGCCGGCCGCCCGCGAGGCGCGGATCCTCGACGCCTACGGCGGCTTCGCCGGCCGCGAGCTGGCGGTCGACACCGACGTCTACGAGTCCGAGCGGGCGACCGGGCACCGCAACCGCGCGATCGGCCACATGCTGCGCGGCTTCGGGATCCTCGAGGACGACCCCGAGATCGCCCTCGACCTCTATTTCCGCCAGTGCTCGGTCGCGGTCGAGTGCCGCGATCTGGCGATGATGGCGGCGACGCTCGCCAACGGCGGCGTCAACCCGCTCAGCGGCGAGCGGGCGCTCGACCGCGGCGTCGTCGACCGCGTCCTCAGCGTGATGACGACCTGCGGCATGTACGACTCGGCGGGGGAGTGGGTGGTCGACGTCGGCATGCCGGCGAAGAGCGGCGTCGCCGGCGGCGTCCTCGCGGTGCTGCCGGGGCAGCTCGGGATCGCCGTCTTCTCGCCGCCGCTCGACCCGCACGGCAACAGCGTCCGCGGGATCGAGGTCTGCCGCCAGATCTCCGAGGACCTCAGCCTCCATCTGCTGCACGTCGCTCGCACGGCGCGCTCGGCCGTGCGCCGCACCTACAGCGTCGCCGACGTGCCCTCGCGCCGGCGCCGCCCTGAGGGCCAGTGCGCGGTCCTCGACGCGGTCGGCGCGCGCGGGATCGTCCACGTCCTCCACGGCGACCTCGTCTTCGCCGCGATGGAGAGCGTCGTCCACGGCATCGTCGACGAGCGTGACCAGATCGACGTCGCGATCGTCGACCTCACCGAGGTGACCGAGATGGACGCCGCCGCGGCGCGCATGCTTGGCTCGCTCGGGGTCTGGATGGCGGAAGGGGGTGGGACCCTCGCCGTCGTCGCCCCGCCCGACCACGACCTGCTCGGCGAGATTCCGCGCGAGGGGCTGCGTCTGTTCCCCGACCTCGACGCGGCGACCGAGTGGTGCGAGGAGGAGCTGCTCGCCGCGCACGCCGGCGGTTCGGAAGAGGCGGCGCGGATCGCGCTCGCCGAGCACCGCCTCGCCCGCAACCTCGACGCCGAGAAGCTGGCGCGGCTGGAAGGAGCGCTGGAGCCGCGGCCGTTCGCCGCCGGCGAGACGATCTTCGCCGCCGGCGACCCGGCCGACGCGATCTACCTGCTCGTCGCCGGCGAGGTCACGGTCGAGATCGAGCTCGACGGCGAGCGCCGGCGGCGGCTGGCGACCCTGACCCCCGGCCTCGCCTTCGGCGAGCTGGCGCTGGCCGAGGTGCCGGCCCGCCCGGTCAGCGTCCGCGGCGAGAGCGACGGCGAGTGTCTGGTCCTGACCGTCGCCGAGTTCGACCGTCTCGGCGCGGTCGACCCGGCCCTGCAGGCGGCGCTGCTGCGCAACCTCCTGGTCAGCTTCTCCGAGGTAATCGGGCGGATGAGCCGCGAGGTCGGCTCGCTCTTCCGCGGTCGCTGATGGAGAATCGAGCGGTGCTCGCCGAGGTCTCGATCCCACGTCAATTCAACGGTCCGCTCGACAGCGGCAACGGCGGTTACTGCGCCGGCGTCTTCGCCGCCCTCCTCGACGGCCCGGCCGCGGTCAACCTGCGCCGCCCGATCCCGCTCGATCAGCCGCTCGACGTCGTCGCCGTCGGGGCGGGCATCGAGATCCGCCAGGGCGAGACGCTGATCGCCGAGGTCGACCCGGCAGCGCCGCTCGACCTCGAGCTGCCCGCGCCCGTCGATGCCGAGGCCGCGCGGCTCGCAGTTGCCGGCTACCGCGGCGCCGGCGAGGGTACCTTCAGCCGCTGCTTCGTCTGCGGCCGCGGGCGCGAGGACGCGCTTGGCGTCTTTGCCGGCCCGGTTCCCGGCCGCGACCTGGTCGCCTCGCCCTGGACGCCGCCGGACTGGACCGCCGGAGGCGACGGAGCCGTCGCTCCCGAGCTGGTCTCGGCGGTGCTCGACTGCCCGGCGGTCTTCGCTTCCTTCCTCGATGATCCCGACGCCGAGCCGGCCGCCTTCCTCGTCCGCTTCCGCACCGATCTGCGGGCGCCGGTCACGGTCGGCGCGGAGCACGTCGTGATCGGCTGGCCCCTGGCTCGCGACGACCGCAAGCTGCGCTCCGCTTCCGCCATCCTCGACGCCGGTGGCGAGACGCTTGCCGTCGCCGAAGCGCTGATGATCGAACCGCGGCCTGAATGAAGGCGCTGGTTCTCTGCGGCGGAGGCGTCGCCGGTATCTCCTGGATGCTCGGCATCGTCGAGGGCCTTGCCGGCGGCGGTGTCGAGCTGGTCGAGGCCGACCAGATCTCCGGCACCTCGGCCGGTGCTTGCGTCGCCGCCCAGATCGCGACCGGCGCCCGCGCCGAGGCGATCGAACTGCAGCGCCAGACCGAGAGCGCCGAGATCGTCGTCCCCTTCGCGATTGACGAGTTCCTCGCCGCGATCGACCGTGCCCGCGCCGAGGAGCCGACCGAGGCGGCGGCCCTGGTCCGGATCGCCAACATGGAACCGCTCGGCCCCCACATCAGCGAAGCCGAACGCCGAGCGGTGATCGCGGCGCGGCTGCCGCGCCAGGAGTGGCCCGAGCGGCGACTGGTGATCAACGCGATCGACGCCGAGACGGGCGAGTGGGTGCGGTTCGACCGCGACTCCGGAGTCAGCCTGCTCGACGCCGTCACCGCCAGCACCGCGTTGCCGGGGATTTGGGCGGCGGCGACGGTCAACGGCCGCCGTTACGTCGACGGCGGCATTCGCTCGCTCAGCAACGTCGACGCCGCCGCCGGCTACGACCGGGTCGTGATTCTCGCCCCGACCGAGATCTCGGACTCGGTTCGTTCCCACATCGACGCCGAGAGCGCTGCGATCGCGCCGGCCAAGGTGCACCTGATCTCGCTCAGCCCGGCCTCGGTCGAGGCGATCGGCGACAACCCGCTCGATCCAATCCACCGCCGCCCGGCGCTGGAAGCGGGCATCGCCCAGGCAGCGGACGATCTGGCGGCTGTGCGCGAGTTCTGGGCCTGACTTAAAGAACCGCTCTGTATCCGCCGATTCGACCTGCGTGAACGTCCGTCGCGACGAAAGACTGCTCGCCATCATCCGCACCCAGACGGAGATCGCCGCCTCCGATCTCGATCTGCTGGCGACGATGCAGCTGATCGCCGAGCGCAGCCAGGAACTGACCCGGGCCAGCGGCGCCGTAGTCGAGATCGTCGAGGAGGACGAGATGGTCTACGAGGTGACGACCGGCGACGCCACCCCCTACCTGGGGATGCGGCTGAAGCAGGACGCCAGCCTCTCCGGTCTCTGCGTCGCCGAGGGCCGGTTGCTGCGCAGCGACGACACCTGCGAGGACCCGCGGGTCGACAGCGAGGCCTGCAGCCGGGTCGGCGCCGCGGCGATGATCTGCGTGCCGCTGGTCCACCGTCGTGAGGTGGTCGGCGTGCTCAAGGTCTACTCCGGCGTCGCCAACAACTTCGACGACGACGACGTCGAGGCACTGGAACTGCTGACCGACCTGATCGCCGCCCACATCTCCCACGCCACCCACTTCGAGATGGAGGCGCACGACAGCCGCCACGACTCGCTCACCGGCCTCGCCAACCGCCGCTCCTACCAGGAGCGGCTCGCGGTCGAGATCAACCGCGCCAACCGCTACGGCCACCCGCTCTCGGTCTGCCTGCTCGACCTCGACGGCTTCAAGGAGGTCAACGACCGTCTCGGCCACACAGCCGGCGACGAGGTTCTGCGCAAGGTCGCCCGCGAGATCGACCAGTCGCGGGTCGCCGACGACGCCTTCCGGATCGGCGGCGACGAGTTCGCGATCCTGATGCCGGAGACGACCCCGGCCCAGGCCCAGCTCGCCGCCGAGCGCCTCGCGAACGACATCGTCGAGGTCAACCTCGGTGAGGCCGCGATCGGCGTCTCCTACGGGATCGCGCTCGGCTTCGGCGACCCCGAACTCGCCCACGCCGCCGCCGACGCCCAGCTGATCGCGGCCAAGGACCGTCTCTACGGCCGGCCGCCGAACGGCGACTGAGTCGGGCCGAGCCCGTTCAGGCGAGGCGGCGTTCGAAGCTGCGCTCCAGCGAGTGCTCCTCGTGCTCGCCCGGGACGGTCTTGTCGACCGCGATCGTCGCCGTGCGGCCGTCGAGCCGCAGCAGCGCCACCTGGTTGTCGAAGCAGGGGCCGTCGAGGGTGCGCCAGCGGATGCCGGCGTCCTCGGCGCCGGCGGCGCGCGCCAGTGCGCCGGCGAGAGCCGCGAAGGGGCGTGAGAAGCCGGCGCGGACGACGCGCCGCTCTTTCGCGTCGAGCGGGTTGCGGTAGGGGGAGCAGACCGCCTGGTAGACCGGGCAGCGCTCGCTGTCGCCGCGGGGATAGGCGACCTCGCAGAGGTAGGCGTGGTGGACGTCGCCGGAGAGGACGACGACCGACGCCGGCCGCTTGTCTCCTTCGCCGCCGGCGACTTCGCCGAGCAGGTCGCGCAGCTGCCCGAACGAGCGCGAAAAGGAGGCCCAGTGGTCGAAGTCGACCGCTCGCCGCAGCTTCTCCCCGGCGCGGGCCAGGCGGCTGCCGTAAGCGCCGTCGCAGACCCGCTCGTTCCAGGCCTCGAGCCGGTCGAAGCCGGGGGAGAGGAGGAAGGGCACGGTGGTCGCGATCAGCAGGTGGTCGAAGTCGCCGACGGCGTGGCGGACGATCCACTCCCACTCCTCCTCGTCGACCATCGAGCGGCGTCCCTCGTCCAGCACCCGGCCGGCTCGCGAGTCGACGAAGATCGCCCGGGTGCGGCCGAAATCGCGGCAGAAGCTCCAGCGGGTGCCCGATTCCTCGGCGTCGATCCGCCGCGCCCACTCGAACAGCTCGGCGCCGGCGTGCTGGTTGCCGCGGATCCGGGGGTAGAGCTCGTCTTCGTCGAGCGTCCGCGGCGAGAGGTTGCCGAGGTGCTGGTAGACCCAGTAGCTGGCGATGCACCCGATCGCCCGGCGGTGCCACCACGAGCGCTGCCGCATCTCCTCCAGCCAGGAGCGGGAGATGTTCCAGTCGTCGCTCATGTCGTGGTCGTCCCACAGCATCGAGACCGAGACGGTCGAGAACAGCCAGCGGATCAGCGGCTCGCGCCAGCTCTCGCGGTAGAGCCAGGTGTACTCCTCGAAGTCGGTGACCTCGTCGCCGGGCGGCGTCTCGGTGCCGCGGCGGCGGCCGATCCGCTCCCGCGTCCGCGGCGAGCCCTCGTCGACGTAGACCTGGTCGCCGAGCAGGAAGAGCTGGTCGGGCCAGCTGCGGCGCTCGCCGCGCGCCAGCTCGCCGGCCAGGACCCAGAGCGCGTCGACCTCGAAGCCGTCTTCGCTCTCGTCTTTGCTCAGCGTGTGGGGAGCCTCGTGGGGGACGGCGACGCGGCAGGAGCCGAAGCGGATGTCGAGCTGCCCGCTGCCGTCGAGGGTGCGGATCGTGCTCGGCGGCAGCTGCGAGTCGGGCTCGGGCCAGCGCCGCTCGCCGTCCAGCGCGACCTCGTACTCGTAGGAGCTGTCCGGCTCGAGGCCCTCGAGCCGGACCAGGGCGTAGTGGTGGTCCTCGACCCGGAAGGTTGGCTCCCAGCGGCCGAGCACCTCGACGTCGCAGGCTGCGTCGGTCTCGACGAAGACGGTCGCCTCGGTGTCCGATACGTAGCGCAGCAGCGGGCCGAGGACTAGCTCAGTCAACGGTTCCTCCTCTCGGCGACCTGGTTCCCGGGTCCGTCAAAGCTGAAACGGATTGAGCGGCCCGATATAAGGGCGTATGCGCTCCATCGTCCTCGTCCGCACCGATCGCGACGCCTTCTACGGCCAGCCCGACTACATGGGCCGCGGCCCCGGGGTGAGCGCGGCTGCGACCCGCTGGCTGTATCAGCGCGGGGTGCGGGTGATGGGGATCGACGCCTGGGGCTGGGACCGGCCGCTCTGGATGCAGGCCGAGGAGACCAAGCGTGAGCAGCGTCCCGGAATCTTCTGGGAAGCCCACCAGGCCGACCTCGAGTACTCCCAGATCGAGCGGCTGGTCAACCTCGGCGAGCTGCCGGCGACCGGTTTCATCGTCTCCTGTTTCCCGCTGCGCCTGGTCGGCGGCTCGGCGGCCCCGGCACGCGTCGTCGCCATTCTCGGCTGACATTCGGCCCCGGGAGCCGTTCTTGGGGCATGGGTGTGCGCTTACCCTTGAAGGATGCTGCTCTCCGACGACCGGCTGACGCGGCGGGCGATCGATGGCGACCAGAGCGCCTTCACGGCGATCTTCGAGCGCTACCAGGAACCGATCTACCGCTACTGCCTGGCGATCCTCGGCGACCGCGAGGACGCCGAGGACGCGCTGCAGGGCACGATGCTGAAGGTCCTGCGGGCGTTGCCCGGCGAGGAGCGCCGGATCGAGCTGAAGCCGTGGCTCTACCGGATCGCCCACAACGAGTCGGTCGAGCTGCTTCGGCGCCGCCGCCCGCGCGAGGAGCTCGACACCGAGCTGGTTGCCGGCGGGGTCGGGCCGGCAGAGGAGGCGGGGCAGCGTCAGCGGCTGCGCCAGCTCCTCAGCGATCTCGACCAGTTGCCCGAGCGCCAGCGCGGGACGCTGGTGATGCGCGAGCTTGGCGGCCTCGGCTTCGAGGAGATCGGCGCCGCGCTCGGCACCTCGGCGGCGGTCGCCCGCCAAACCCTCTACGAGGCGCGGCTGGGGCTGCGCGAGATGGACGCGGGGCGTGAGATGGGCTGCGACGAGGTGACGCGGGCGATCTCCGACGCCGACGGCCGGGTGCTGCGGCGGCGCGACCTCCGCGCCCATCTGCGGGGCTGCGAGTCCTGCCGTGCCTTCCGCGAGGAAATCAGCGGCCGCGAACACGACCTGGCGGCGCTCTCGCCGTTGCCGGCGGCGGTGGCCGCGGGCCTCCTGCAGGCGATTCTCGGCGGTGGCGCCGGGGTGGGGGCGGGGGCGGGCGGAGCGGGCGCCGCCGGCGCCGCACTCGGGGCCGGGGCGGCGAAGACGATCGGCGCCTCGACCGTGCTGAAGGGCGCGGCGACGTTCGCGGTGGTGGCGGCGCTCGGGGTCGGCGCCGCCGACGAGGGGGGCCTGATCCACGTCGGGCTGCCGGGTGGCGGCGGCTCGGCGTCGAAGAGCTCGGCGCCGGCGGCGGCCAGGAGCGGGGGCGAGGGCGCCGGGGCGCCGGCGTCCGCGACCGACAGCACCGGGGTGACTACCGCACCGCAGGCGAAGCCCGACGGCGGAGACCAGGCGAAGGTTGGCACCGCTGCTGCGATCGTGGGCGGGACCGCCGCCGATGCCGACGCCAAGACCACACCGCCGGCCACGAGCCCCGGTACCTCGCGCGCGGACGAACCCGTCTCAGAACCGCAGCCGTCGAGCTCCTCCTCCCACGGCCAGGAAACCGCCGCCGCCCACACAGCGACCCCGGAGGGCACCACCGAGCCGAAGCCGGCCCATCCCGCCCATCCGGTCCATCCCGAACACCCGGAAGCACCCGTCCATCCGGTCCATCCCGAACACCCTCCGAAGCCGGAAACCGCGGCGGTTCCGGAAGCGGAAAAGCGCGAACCACCCGGACAGCAAGGTAAGCCCTGACATCTGCCTCGCGTCGGCGTTTCTGCTGCGAACCGACGCAAGGAGGCACGATGAAGCTGTTGATCAGGATTGCCGTGATCACGGGCGCACTCGCCCTCGCGGCGGCGCCCGCGATGGCGGGCCAGTCGCCGACCGGGCAGGCCCACGGCAACGGCCCGAAGGGACCGAAGTACGCGCCGGAAGCGCCGCACACGCCCGGTCCGAAGGCGCCGCTGCCTGAGCAGGCAAAGGCCTACGGGGCCTACTGCCAGGGACAGAGCAAGAAGCACGTCGACGGGCAGAAGGGCACCCCCTTCAGCCAGTGCGTGACGGCGATGGCGAAGGCCGCTCACAACGCGCGGATGAGCGCCCGCCGGGCCTGTAAGGGGCTGAGCAAGAAACACGTCAAAGGCGCCAAGGGGACGCCGTTCTCCCGCTGCGTGACTGCGGCCGCGAAGCTGCGCCAGGACCTGGGCAGCTGACCGACCGCTCGGGGCCCGCCGCCACTCCATGACCCCGGCGGCGGGCCACCTAGCTCCACCTGGCCTCATAGATTCGTCCAAGGCAGGTTGATGTTTCGCCTGCCTCCGGGTTCTGGTCGAAGAGATGACCATGTTCCCCGTTGAGACCAAGGCCTGGCGAGTCCCCCTCCGCATGGGGTTCGCCTTCCTCCTCTTCGCCGCGCTCAGTCTTGCGGTCGCTGCGACCAACGCCGGCGCCGGTGGCGCCAGCTGCAACGGCAAGCAGGCGACGATCACCTCCAACGCGGCGGAGATCGTCGGCACCAAAGCCCCGGACGTGATCGTCGCCGGCCCCGGCGACAACGAAATCGTCGGTGAAGGCGGCAACGACCTGATCTGCGCCGGCGCCGGCAACGACACGGTCTTCGGAGTCCGCGGCAACGACACCGTCTTCGGCGAAGAAGGCAACGACACGATCCATGGCGAACGCGGCTCCGACGACCTCGACGGTGGCGGCGGCAGCGACCGCGTGCTCGGCGAAAACGGCAACGACAGCCTCGGCGGTGGCGCAGGCGACGGCGACCAGGTCCTTGGCGGCCCCGGCGACGATTCGCTGAACGGCGGCGACGGCAACTTCGACGTCCTCGTCGGCGGCCCCGGCAACGACGGCATCGACGGCGGCCCCGGCGGCCATGACATTGCTTCCTACGCCGGCACCGGCGGCCCGGTCACGATCGACCTCGGCGCCGGCACGGTCAGCGGTGCCGAAGGCGAGCACCTGAGCGGTGTCGAGGATGCGATCGGCGGCTCCGGCGACGACACCTTGATCGGCGACGGCGCCAACGCCAACCGGCTCGACGGCGGTCCCGGCAACGATGACCTCAACGCCGCCGGCCCGGGCGACGAAGCGTTCGGCGGTCCCGGCAGCGACCAGTGCGGCGGCGGCTTCGGCGCCGAGACCTCCTGCGGCCCCGAAGGCGGCGGCGCGAGCGCGGAACTGTACGACTCGATCGACGGCTCCGACAGCCTGATCATCAGCGGCACCTCCGGCCCCGACGACGTCACCGTCGCCTACTCCGGCGGCGCCTTCGTCGTCGAGGCCGACGGCGCGACGACGACGATCCCCGGCCACGCCGACTCGATCATCGCCGCGATGGGCGCCGGCGACGATTCGGTCACGATCGACCCCTCGGTCCCCGCCGGCATCGCCGCCAACCTCGAAGGCGGCAAAGGCTCCGACACCCTGCGCGGCGGCCCCGGCGACGACGTCCTCTATGCCGGCGAAGACCACGATCCCGACACGCTCGAAGGCGGCGGCGGCGATGACGTCGAGTACGGCGT